>Ga0209099_1003666_pt1 | contig 12299 bp, 10 predicted proteins | sample AD_JPNHW2_MetaG_FD_184430 | JGI IMG/M metagenome (GOLD analysis project Ga0209099, IMG submission 184430) | Active sludge microbial communities of municipal wastewater-treating anaerobic digesters from Japan - AD_JPNHW2_MetaG (SPAdes) (version 2) | ecosystem: Engineered > Bioreactor > Anaerobic...
GTGTGCTGGCCATTGACGAAGGAGTAGTACTCCTCGCCATACATCTCACAATGGGTGAATGCACATTCAAAGTCGTTGTCGCGCAGATGGATAACCGGGTAGAGTTTGGGTGTATCGATATAACTGTTCAGCAGGTCGAGCAGCCCGTTCTGTGCATGAAATCGCTCCCCGTTAAAAATAATGGTCAGTCCGTTGTTTAGAAACACATAGTTCCAAAGCATCTTCTGCACGTACTCCGGGATAAAATGATATTTCCCGAATACCTCTTCATCGGGGATAAATGTCACCATGGTACCCGGGCGGAGTTCGCTCGGTTTCTCCGGTTCATCGTTGGTCAGGTCACCCCTGCTGAATTCAACGATATGGGTTCTTCCTTCCCGGATTGACTGAACTTTAAAGTACGAGGAGAGTGCATTCACGGCTTTGGATCCCACACCATTCAATCCGACGGCTTTTTTAAACACCGTTGAATCGTATTTGGCGCCCGTGTTGATACGGGATACGCAGTCAACCAGTTTTCCCAGGGGAATTCCGCGTCCAAAATCACGCACGCAAACGGTTTGTTCTTTTATGGTGATTTCAATAATCCTGCCATAACCCATCACGAACTCATCGATAGAATTGTCGATGGTCTCTTTGATCATAACATAGATCCCATCATCGGGCGAAGAACCGTCACCCAGTTTACCGATGTACATCCCGGGCCTGAGCCGGATGTGTTCACTCCATTCAAGTGACCGGATGCTCTCGTCAGAATAAGCAACTTCATTTCCCATGACCGGATCCATATTTTGCGCAAAGATACAGGAACGGTGCAAGCCGGAAATTGCTTCCACCTTAATTTTTTAATCAAGTTTTCCACAAGTAGTGATGATTCACCGGAAGGTAAATTCACTTGTTTTTCACCATTGCATTCCGAAGTTCGCCAACAAACTCCGATACTTCAACTTTTTTCAGAAGTAAGTCGGATGGTTTCAGTTTTGCTAATCTGACAAAGACCAGGAGTTGATACAGGGTTGCTGCAGTATAAGAGACACTGGCCGCGATCCCGGCACCTGCAAGCCCCCAGGCGGGTATCAGCAACCATCCCAAAACACAGGTAAAAACAAAGCCGGTCGCCGAACTGATTGTATTGTGGTATGGTTTGTTGATCCCTGAAAAAAAGCCGCTGAGGATCATGGAAACGCTCAGGATGATGATCCCGAATGACAATGAAACAATAATCACTTTCAACCCGGCAAACTGATGCGTGAAGATCGCCTGGAAAAAGGAATCAGGTATCAACAGTAAAAGGACCATAGCTCCGGTGGTCACGATTCCGGCGATTTTTGTCAGGATCAGGGTGATTTTCACCGACCGGCCGAAGTCAGGTTCATTGCTCAATCTTGAAAATTGCACCGTTGAAATGCTTCTGCTGATAATCCAAAGTCCTTCGGCAAGGGCCATCCCGACGGATAAAATACCCACGGCGGCCCTGCCTAAAAACAGATCTGCAAATTTGAGGCTCAGGCGGTAGTTAAAAGTCTGAAATATATTGGCAACCTGAACAAAGGAACCAAACTTCAGAATATTGCGGAACAAGGACTTCCGGGAAGAAACCGGCTTTCGCCCGGCCAGCGGCATAAAAAAACGGATTCCTGCAAAAAAAGTCACCAGCCACGAAATACCCATGGCAAATATATAGGCCCCGACTTCCCGGTAGTTCAGGAACAGGGTGAAAAACATCAGGATCAGCACCAGGAGGGCTACCTGAAGCAAACTCAGGTAGTTGAACTGTTTCACCTTTTCAAGACCCAACATGAGGTTAAAATTCACGGATGTGCAGGAGATGATCACAGTGAGCAAAAAAACTTCCGGAAGAAAGTTTCCGGGGATCAGTTCGAAAGCCGGATTGATCCTGGCAAGCAGCCATAATAAAACGATTCCGAGCAAACTGATAGCCACATTCCAAATGTAGGCCGGAAAAAGAAGCGGACCGACACCCACGCGGGGGGCATAATAGATCAATGCTGCACCACTGAAAAAATTGGTCAGAAGCTGCAGGATGGCAATAGAAAAAACGATCAGACTGATGGTTCCCACATTCTCGGGGCCAAGGAGTCTGGCATTCAGGATCCAGACCAGGAAGGTAATGGCTGCGACGATCGTCCTGGTCCCTATGGTACCGAGAATTTTATCACGCATTTTCCGAATAATCCTTTTTTAGTTTTTCACTCATCTGGCTCATAAAAAAGAACCGGTTGATCCGGTATTTTTTACCGTCGATCAGGGTAAAGTTCCCGACACCGGAAAGGGTATGTAAACCTTTGTCGAACGAAGTGCCTTTAACCGGGCTGATCCGGTTGACGATCTCTTCGGTAAATTCATCGGGTGTGAGCCTTACGATCCTGTTGATCACGATACTGCCTCCATAGGTCAGCGAACAATCCTGTGCCGGGCGGTAAAGATTCCCCTCATAATAAAAAGGGAAGCCCCCCGGTCTGGCCGAACGGATATCGATTTTAACCGGATTACGAAGGTGCGGCAGAAAGGGGCCTGTGATTTTCTCAGCGTAATAGACGAAAAGATGGGTTGTGGAGAATTTCTTGGTCGTAAACAAGAGCCACCACAGTCCATTGTGGGAAAATATGGTGGGATCAACCGCTTCAATACCTGACAGGAGCACAGTTTCTTCCATGAAAGCCTCTTCGGAGTAATTACGCCTGTAGAGTACAATTTGGGCAGCACGATACGACTCGGGAATGCAGTATATATTACCGTCGTCTTCGACAATACAGGGATATGAAAGATGTTCATCCTCTTCAATAACCCTGATTGGAACGGAGAAACTGTCGCGGCTCAGGTCGTAGATGATTTCCGAAATGGAAGCTTTCTGTTTGGAATAACTGTAATCTTCCACCATGATGTGCAGTTTTCGCCGTTCGATAAATCCAAAAGGATCTGCCAGGTATTTTGTCTCGCCAAAATGACGAAGCCATTGAATATCTGAGCTTTTCAGTCTGGCTCCTTCCAGCGCCACTTCATGAACGGGCTTCCGGATCAGTCCCACATTCCAGACCTCTGCAGCCACCAACTCCTTGTAATAAAACCGTACCCGGTTGAAGAACAACTTGAACAGGAACCTGATCATGGTCAGATTATCCGGGATTTTATAAATCGGTGCATCCGTCGGACTTAACTCCTGAAAATCAGCCGGAAACCGTGTAATCTCATCGGCGACCTGAGCAGGCCATGAGGAGGAAATAGAAAGCAATTGATTAATATTCCCCTTATAGGAATGATGAACGGTTTTCAGATAACCCTTCCTGAGGATCATTCCGGCATCAAGGCGGTTGGTCAGTCTTTGGAGGATGGCTCCGTTCACATTGTCATTATTCAGGATCTCCCAGAAACCGGCCGGACCGCCCCGGTACAACATCTCATCATCATGGTGGAACGACCACACCCCGAATTTCGCCGCATTCAGGATGTCACCCCTGAGGATTCCAAATCCGAATCTGAGGATGAAATCAAGGTTAAAGGTTTTGATCGCTTCAACTTCCGGGTCATAAAAATATTCGGAACATCCTTTTGTCCTAATGCCGCAGGGAAGGGTTATTATCCCCTCCAGTTCTGCTGAAAGATCAACCATTTCACGGGCCTCCGGTTTAAACATCCTGTTTTCCAGAACACTGAAAAGGAAGGTCCGAAACTTCTTTTTGGGCTTTCGTTTTGGCAATTTTCTGTCAGGCATGCTGCGTGCATCCCTGATCAGCAAGATCAACTTGTGACCATGACTGCGAAGCTCCTGAATGGCATCGGCCTGCCATTTCTGAAAAGCGGTGCCATTGCACATTACAGCAAACTGCAGGGGGTATATCTTTTTTTGTGATTCTCGATCTCTCATAATGGATTAGAAGTGGACGGGTTATAGCCAATAAGACCCTGATATATTTCGACGAGCATGTTCCCGACAACTTCCGGGGTGAATCGTCTGCCCACAGAAGCGGCTATTTTTTCTTTGTCAAACGAACGGCAACGGTCAAGCATCCCGTCCAAGGCATCAGCAAAAGCTTCAGGATCAGACGCATCAACGAGAAGTCCGTTTTCTTCAGTTATAACTTCACATGCAATGCCAACCCGGGTTGATAAGACAGGAACGCCAGATGCCAGGCTTTCGATGACAACAGTACCAAAAGTTTCATAATGGCTGGTCACCACCGAAAGATCGGAATTTCGGAGGATTGAAGCCAGATCTTCACCTGTCAGCAAACCGGTAAAGACCACATCGGGTTCCCGAAGGTTCAGTGATTCTGAGAAATCTTTCAGGCGGACCCGGTCAGGGCCATCTCCCACAACCAGGCACCTGAAATCCTGCCTTCTTTCTCTGACCTTTTTAACCCCTTCAAGAAATCCGGAGATATTTTTCGACCGGTCGTCAAAGCACGAGATGTGGATCACCGTTTTCGGGGACTCTCTTACAGGAGGAGCTCCGGGTCTGAAGCAGGTGGTATCCACGATGTTGGGAAGGAGCCTGTAATTCGGATTCAGGAGCCGGTGTTTTTTCATAGCATCCATCAATGGTTCCGATACCGCGATCACGGCAGCTGCTTTACCAATAATCAACCGGGTAAAGTATTTTCTGAGCCACCCGTGGTAGGTATTGTTATTGGGGAAATAACGCGACCAATGCTCCGAAATCACGAAAGGAATCTTCATGCGCCGGCTGAGTTTCCAGGTCACAAAGCCCGCGCGGGTCATGATGTGGCCATGAATAAGATCCGGCCGAAACGCTTTGATGCTCTTAACGGCTTTCAGAAACAGACGGTAATAACGAACAAAGTCGAAAAAGGTCTGTAGTGTCCGGGGTTTACCGGATTTTTTCCGTAAATAGATCCGTAAGACCCTGACCTCATTTTCGATTTTGAAATCCACCTCATTTTTCTGTGAACATTCCGTATCCGGGAAGACACACACAACGGCAAGGTCGCACCAGGGAGTCAGGGCTTCGGCCAGCCGTTGAATGAACAGACCCGGCATAGGATCGTAACGATTTGGATACCATCGGGTTATAAAGAGTACTTTGATCTTTCTGTTCATCGGGGTGTGATTGATCCGCAAATGTCAGTAAATGAATTGAATTTAGAAATTAAATGTTTCAATAATATGAATGGCATGGTTCAACCGGTCGGGGCCGCTTCCTCTGACAACGGCAAAAGGAAATTTCGCATCCGTTAGTTCCTTTATATAAAAATCGTAAAGGAACTTTCGCCGGTCGGGGTGCTCTCTGAGCGGATCAAATTCCCAGGGCAGATCAATATCGCACAGCAGGTAAAGATCGTACCGGTGGTTAAAAAACCGGTCTTCAATCCACTTATTACATCGGCCATACCGGACCAGACTCCATATTCTTGTTACCAAAAATTCGGTATCACAAAAAAGGTAGTCCGAAGCCTCATGGAACAGTGACTCTTCCGCGTTCAACTGCCCTTGTGCAATGGTCAGAATATCCTCTTCCTGGTAAGGTCTTCCCAGCGTCCCGAGGTAATTGCGGGCAAATTCAGGGACCCAGCAGGTCTGGTACCGGTATGCCAGTTGTTCCGCAAGTAATGATTTTCCGGTTGATTCAGGTCCGGTAATGGCAATTTTACGGATCATTTGATCAGTTTTATACGCCATTCAAGGAAACCCAAAACAGCGATGATGGTAAACACGAGATACTGAAGACTGCTGAAATAGAGGTTTTGTGAAGCGAACAACCCGATGGAAATCACGTCGCCCAGGATCCAAAGGAGCCAGTTCTCAATCTTTTTTCGGGAAAGAAGCCATTGCGCAATGATATACACCGAGGTAGTAAAGGCATCCCAATCGGGAAGCCGGCTGTCGGTGTACTCTTTGAGGACAAACCGGATCAGGAAAAAAAAGAGGACAATGGCCAGCGTATTGAATATCATTTCTGTTCGCGAACACTGACTGATTTTGATCCTCTTGTCATCCGCATCCTTCCTGGTCCAGTTGTACCACCCGTAAACACTCATAATAAAATAAAAGATATTGATCGATGCATAGGCATAAAGCTTCGTATCAAAACAAATATATACATAAATCAGTACATTGATGATACCGAAAGGAAAGACAAGTACTCGCTCCTTCTTCATGAACCACACGCTCAGGAGTCCGAAGAAAACCGCTGTAAGTTCGAGATAGCTTGTTTGAAATGGCCCGATGTAGACGATTGAGGTCAAATCCATGGCGCAAAGTTAACCAATCCGTGAAAATCGCTTCAACGCACGGAGATGGCATTGGGATATTGAAAAAGAATTAATTTTGTACTGAATCTGCCCACGCTGTACCTTATGTTGCATCTGGCACACAGTCAACTCCCCTTCATTGTCAATTTATTGATTTTGCTGTTGTGCGCCAAGGTATTTGGTGAGATTTCGGAGCGATTGGGACAGCCATCGATGATCGGAGAGCTGATAGCCGGTATCGTCCTGGGTCCGTCGTTGCTCAACATCATTCCCGACACAGGCGAGATGCGTATGATTGCCGAACTCGGTGTATTCATGCTGATTGTTCTTGCAGGTATGGAAATCGAGGTGGAGGAGATCCGGAATTCCATACGGGGCAGGAACATCTGGATAGCCCTTTTAGGCTTTTTGATTCCGATGGTCACGGGATTGCTGGTAGGCATCGCATTCCGTTTCACAAATATTTTTACCATTTTCCTGGGACTTTGTATGGCCATTACCGCTTTGCCGGTCAGCATCCGGATCCTGATGGACCTGGGAAAGTTACAGACCAACGTTGGTCAGCGGATCATCTCTGCCGCGATTTTCAGCGACGTCCTGGCGTTGCTGATCCTTGGGATCATCCTCGATTTCAACGAGGCCAACCGGGGGCTGGGTGATCTGACGTTGTCGATCCTGATAACCATTGCAAAGGTGGGGCTCTTTACGGCCATTCTGATGGTTGCGTACCGGCTGTTCAAGCTGGCAAAACGGAAAGTGAATGTCGTCAATCCCCGGATGAATAAGTTCTTCGGTTATCTCCGGGGTAAAGAATCACTTTTTGCCCTGATCATTCTTTTTGTACTGGTATTTGCAAGCATTGCCGAATTGCTTGGACTACATCTGATCGTCGGGGCATTTTTCGGCGCCATTCTGCTTCCCAGGAGCATGCTGGCCGCCCGTGATCTGGACCGGGCAAAGAAAAGTGTTTCCGGCATCACAATGGGATTCCTGGCACCGATCTTTTTTGCCACGATGGGAATTTCCTTCCATCTGCAGTCGTTTGAATATGGCACCCTGCTCCTGGTCGTCATAACGGGTTCCATTGTCAGCAAGATATTCGGAGGATACCTCGGGGGCCGGCTTGCCGGATTCGACCATATGCGATCGGCAACCATCGGCATCGGGCTGAATGCACGTGGGATTATGGAACTGGTGATAGCCAACATCGCCATGGCAAAAGGTTTCATCAACGTGTCGATTTACTCGATCCTTATCCTGATGGCGCTGGTCACCACCATCCTGACTCCGTTCCTGCTCCGGGATTCATTCAGGATCATCGAATCTCATGAAAAAAGAAAGCTGGATACTTTCACTTAATTGTTAACAATTGATTGTCGGACGATTTTTTCTTTTTAATTTTCCGGCTGATCCTGCAGGATCCTTTCGCTAATCTGATAGCTGCATGTTTGGTTTAGACACGACTTATTCTATCCTATTGATCTTATGCCTGTTCGCGGCATGCGCCTTCGAGTTCATCAACGGATTTCACGACACGGCCAATGCTGTTGCAACCGTTATTTACACGCATTCGCTGAAACCGACCACAGCCGTTGTATGGTCGGGTTTGTGGAATTTCATCGGGGTCAATGTCGGGGGTATCGCGGTCGCCATGGGAATTGTCAACCTGCTGCCGGTCGAATTGCTCGTGGATAAAAACCTGCTGCACGGTTATCCATGATCCTTCCACTTATAATTACCGCTATTATCTGGAACCTGGCCACCTGGTATATCGGTATGCCCTGCAGCAGTTCCCATACCCTGATCGGATCGATATTTGGAGTTGGACTTGCTTATTATTTAATTCCTGGATCACATTCTTCAGCATTAAATTGGGGAAAAGTCATTGATGTTGGACTTTCCCTGTTCATATCACCGGTATTAGGATTTGCAATAGCGATTATCCTCATGTTTATTCTCAGAAAACTTGTTCAAAATAACCAGATTTTTAATGAACCTACCTCAAAAAAACCACCCCCCATGTGGATCAGAAGTATCCTGGTACTGACATGCACCAGTGTCAGTTACGCACATGGCTCAAACGACGGTCAGAAAGGTGTTGGTTTAATCATGTTAATACTCATAGCATTTTCACCGGTTTTTTTCTCTGTCGATCGATCCAAACATCCTGAAAATTTACTCTATGAAACAAAGCAGATCGAATGGAATTTAAAAAAAATAGATCAAAAGGTACTTTCCATCAATGAACAATCCGCTCTTGATACTGTTTTTTCCAATCTGACTTTTATCAAACAGAAACTTGCGGGGATCAGATCTTTTGATGAGCTAGAGCATGAGGATCATTTTAATATCAGAAAATGCATCATTCTTGTATCAAAAAAAACGGAAATGCTGCTGAAAAAAATCCAGACATATCCGGGTTCAAACATATCAGGAATTCAGGTCTCTATTATAAAATCAAATCTCAGGGATTTTAAAACGAATACGGAATACGCTCCCCGTTGGGTCATTTTGCTTGTTTCAATTTCTCTTGGACTGGGAACGATGATCGGTTGGAAAAGAATTGTTGTTACGATCGGAGAAAAAATCGGAAAAACCCACATGTCGTATGCGCAGGGCGCCAGTGCAAATCTCGTAGCCACCATTACCATTCTGGCATCCTCCTGGTTGGGTCTTCCCGTCAGCACCACGCATGTTTTATCGTCGGGGGTTGCCGGTACGATGGTCGCCGGAAGCGGCCGTCAGAACCTGCGGATGGGAACGGTTAAAAGCATAGCGCTGGCATGGCTGATAACCTTGCCGGTCACCATTTTACTATCAGGCATTCTCTTTTTTGTTTTACGAACCATTTTTGTATAGATGATTGATCTTATCAAGGAGCTGATTGATATTATCCTCCACATTGATGTTCATTTACAGCAGTGGGTCACGGATTACCGGACCTGGACCTACCTGATCCTGTTCATTATTGTTTTCATGGAAACAGGGTTTGTGGTGACCCCATTTTTACCCGGCGATTCGCTGTTGTTTGCAGCAGGGACCATTGCCGCCATGGTGAGTCATCCGCTTTTAATCACCGCGCTGATTCCGCTTTTTCTTGCTGCTGCATTCGGTGGCGACAACACCAATTACTGGACCGGGAGACTCCTGGGGCACAAGGTGTATGAGAAAAATTACCGTCTGATCCGGAGGGAGTATCTTGACAAGACCCACGCCTTTTACGAGAAACATGGGGGAAAAACCATCATCATTGCGCGGTTTATGCCGATCATCAGGACATTTGCACCGTTCGTTGCCGGTGTCGGCACCATGCATTACCTTCGGTTCCTTTCGTTCAGCATCGTCGGGAACGTGTTGTGGGTGCTTTCTTTCTGCCTCGGGGGCTATTTCTTTGGTAACATCCCCTTTGTACGCAACAATTTTACGATCGCCATTCTCACCATCATCTTTGTCTCACTGTTACCCATAATGATTGGCGGAATAAGGCAACTGCTGAAAAAGAAACAATAACCATCCAGCCATGGATTCTTCCCGGAAAAAAGAAAGTATCGAAAAGATTTCTGCTGCCGGGCTCATTGTAACTTTAGGTATAGTTTACGGCGACATCGGTACTTCTCCACTCTATGTGATGCGTGCCATTGTTGCCGGTGCAAACGAAATCAATGCTACTTTTATTACCGGCGCCCTTTCCTGTATATTCTGGACGCTCACGCTTCAAACGACGCTGAAATACATCATTTTCGCCCTCCGGGCCGACAACAAAGGGGAAGGAGGAATTTTTGCCTTGTTCGCGCTGATCCGAAAACGGGCGAAATGGGCCTTCGTTTTTGCCATGATCGGGGGATGTACGCTGATGGCCGACAGCATCATCACACCGGCGATCACCATCATCTCGGCGGTAGAGGGATTGCTGATCGAGAATCCCAGGATCCCGGTCGTGCCCATCACCATCATGATCATCACCGTGTTGTTTGCGATCCAGAAATTCGGAACCCGGTCGATCGGGAAATCCTTTGGCCCGATCATGCTTATCTGGTTCGCCATGCTCGGAACATTCGGTTTGAACCAGGTTATCAGGTACCCGGCCATTTTCGGAGCCATCAACCCCATTCATGCATTTCAATTCCTGGTATCTTATCCCAAAGGGTTCCTGTTGCTCGGCGCCATCTTTCTCTGTACCACCGGAGCCGATGCCCTTTACTCCGACCTGGGACATTGTGGCAGAAGCAACATCCGGGCTACCTGGATTTTTGTCAAAACATGCCTGATATTCAACTATTTCGGACAAGGTTCCTGGATCCTCCTGAATCTCGACAACGTTAACGAATGGACCAATCCGTTTTTCGTGATCATGCCTACCTGGTTTCTGATCCCCGGCATCGTGGTCGCAACGGTTGCGGCCATTATTGCGAGCCAGGCGATGATAACCAGTTCATTCACCCTGATCAGTGAAGCGATCTCCCTGAATTTCTGGCCGAAGGTCAAGATCAACTACCCGACCTATATTAAAGGTCAGATGTATATTTCGAGCATCAACTGGATCCTATATGTTTGCTGTGTCTTCATCGTATTGTTCTTCCAGAAATCGTCGAATATGGAGGCGGCATACGGGCTGACGATCAACATCACGATGCTGATGACCACTATCCTGCTTGGGACCTACCTTTTTTACAAACATGTACCAAAATATCTGCTGGGAATCTTCCTTATGCTCTACCTCTCCATCGAAGGTTCATTCCTGGTTGCAAACCTCAATAAATTCACCCACGGGGGATACATTACTTTTCTGATCGGTGCCTTTCTGTTCATCATCATGTACGTATGGTTTAACGGTCGGAGGATAAAGAACAGTTTCATTGAGTTCCTGAAAATTGAAGATTATATCGGGATCATAAATGCTTTATCGAAAGATGAAAATATTCCGAAATACGCTACAAATCTTGTTTTTCTGACTAAGGCCAACAAAGAGACCGATATCGAGTCGAAAATCATCTATTCGATATTGAACAAACAACCCAAGCGGGCCGATACTTACTGGATGCTCCACATCGATATCCTCGACGAACCTCACATTCTGGAGTACAAGGTGAAACACTTCATTCAGGGCCGGTTAATCAAGGTTGATTTCAAGATCGGTTTCAAGGTTCAACCCAGGCTTAACCTCTTCTTCCGGCAGGTACTTGAAGAGATGAGCCGCAATAACGAGATTGATTTGCGGAGTCATTATGATTCGCTGCGGCAATTCCATATTCAGAGTGATTTCAGGTTCGTTGTCATTGACCGGATCCAGAACTACGACTTTGACTTCCCCCCCAGGGAGCAGTTCATCATGGATTTGTACGCGATTCTGAAGCGGTTCGGGATCAGCGATGTACGATCCCTCGGGCTGGATACGAGCAATGTGACCGTGGAGACGGTGCCACTATACATCGATAAAGAGACACCGGTCCTTCTTACCCGCCACGATCACTAAAAAATAAAACGGAACTCTGACATCAATCCGGTCATTATTATAGTACATTTGCAGCCGCTTTTTTGACCGGTAAAACTGAAGTACCATGCGGCATCCCAATCTAAAAAACCATTCCCAGGCGTTGTCGGCAGCAGGTTTGCTGATCACGTTGGGAATTGTTTACGGTGACATCGGGACTTCGCCCCTGTATGTGATGAAGGCCATTGTTGCAGGCGGTGAAACCATTACCACCCAATTCATCCTGGGAGGGTTATCCTGTATTTTCTGGACCCTGACGTTACAAACGACACTTAAATATATCGTCATCACCCTGCGGGCCGACAACAACGGGGAAGGGGGAATTTTTTCGCTTTTCGCACTGATCCGGAAACGGGCAAAATGGGCATATATACTGGCCATTATCGGAGGCAGCACCCTGCTGGCCGATGGCGTGATCACCCCTTCGATCACCATCGTTTCGTCCATCGAAGGACTCTCCATCCTGAATCCGCGCGTACCGGTCATACCCATTGTGGTCGCTATCATCACAGGATTGTTTTTCATCCAGAAGTTCGGCACCAAGGCAGTAGGTAAATCATTCGGCCCGATCATGCTGA
>Ga0209099_1003667_pt1 | contig 12298 bp, 8 predicted proteins | sample AD_JPNHW2_MetaG_FD_184430 | JGI IMG/M metagenome (GOLD analysis project Ga0209099, IMG submission 184430) | Active sludge microbial communities of municipal wastewater-treating anaerobic digesters from Japan - AD_JPNHW2_MetaG (SPAdes) (version 2) | ecosystem: Engineered > Bioreactor > Anaerobic >...
TTCTCAAGAAACCTCTATTAAAATTCAATAAATTCCTGGGTTCAAAAATGTGATTAACTAGTCATTACAGATCTTAAAAATTGGACTATAGGTAGCATAAATCTCCCGTACAATTTTTACAGGATCCCCTTGAGGTGTATTTCTAAATTCCAGATTCTCGTTGGTCCAGGCCCACTCAAAAGCTGCCATTTCACGGTCACTTTGAGCCAAATCAAGCGGAATGTTCTCTTGTAGATTTTTATTCAAAGTTTTAAAAAAAAGCTCCCATCTCCCTTTATAATACGAAGATATTAATCCAGATAGATCACGACTTGCATAATCAATAATTTCATTTCCTTCGTTGCCCCATGTAGTAATTAAAACCCGTGCATTTTTCTCATAGTAAGCTTTACTTGGGGTGTCTTTCCCAAATTGACGAGCATCAGATAACCATTTCCCTAGTAAAAATTCAGGTTGCGTTGCTAATAATCGATCCAAATCATTAAGAATATTGATAAAAAGTGTGATCTGTTTATTCATTTCAACACTATCTTTATCTAAATAAGCCTGATTAATTTTCTTTCTCAACGGGATAATCATATTATCCAGAATTTGTTTAGTAACAATAACCAGATCTTTCTGATACAATTGATTCTTCATTGTTTCATCAGATGCCGTAAGCATTAATCCCAAAATATCGGTTAACTTTTTGTAGTCGTATTTATTGGGCCTTTGATAACCTCTAACACCGGTTAAAAAGGGTCGAGCCTGCACTAAACTGCCGGTAGCTATTCCTGAAACCTGGTCATTAAAAACCAAATTGATAAGTTCTGTATAAGCCTGTTCTGCGACTTGATCCACTTTGTTATTCGTTCTACTCAGAACAAATTTGGGAATCCATTGATCCAGATTTTGATTGGTTGGATCCCAGGCATATTCAAATAGCCAATCAAACATAAACTGATTTACACCAAAACCTTCTAACGTGGAACCGATCCCCCACATTTTACCGCGGGTAGAATCTTTTTCAGCTTTTGGAAGGCGAACTGCAACCTCTTTAATTGGAGCAGCCATTTCGGTATTTCCTCCAAAATTTCCTAAATAGCACCACACATAAGGAGCTCCATACCAAGCTTTTGTAGATCTCCAAACCTCCTCCTTCTCAGCAAAATAGTCAAGAATGATCATTTTATTTTCAGGTACAGCATGTATCATCGCTTCCAATCTCTTTGGTTCTTCTCTCCACAATTTCATGTAGTAAAAAGTCCAGCCCATTTGAACCCAAACGGCTTCCGGATCAACACTTTGCATCCCATCATAGATCGTTTTTGATACATGTCCTAAGTAAGAAGGGGTTATTTCGGGTGGATCCATCTCGTTAAATGGATCAGCACCATAAAAATGATCCGTTCCAAACATTTGAGTTTGAATCGTCAAAAATCGTTGTTGAATTTTTAAGAAAAGTGAGTCTGTTGGATCCAAAAAATAAGCATTATACTCATCCCCCGTTCCATAAGATCCCATGTTCGTTATTTTGGAGTTTGGATATTGATCTTTGATGGCTTTAGGAACATGTCCGGCAAAGGCAGGTAGTACAGGTGTCATACCAAATGAGCGCTCTCGTTGCAAGATCTGTTTTTGTAAATTCATCTGATGTGTGATATATTCTTGAGGTAATGGTCCTAAGAAACCATCCAGATTGCCCATTCTATGCCAAGGAAGATGAGCCGGACCAGTAAAGTAAGCTCGAATATCAGATTCGGATAATCCAAATTCTTTCCAAACTTCCATCCAAACAGCTTCCTGACCGGTAATGGCAAGCGGCATGTTGATTCCGTTTAAAGCCATCCAATCGATAAACCGTTCCCAATCTTCCCATTGCCACCATAACATCGTGTATCCAAATGTACAATAGTTCAGAAAAAATCTTTTTTCAAACCGACACTCCTGAACCACTTTTTCAGGAACGATGGGTAAAACTTTTGGAACCAAAACTGCATTATCTTTATACCAGGATACCCGAACCCCGCAATAATTGTTCAAGTAATAGCCTAGCCCTTTGGTAATGGAAAGATTATTTGTACCACTAATAACAATTTTCCCCTTTTTGGATTGAATTTCAAAATACTCTTTGCCTTCAGAATTGGGGACAATATGAATTTCAAATTGAGCTGCTTTCCCCGGAAGCACCCGCTCTATTAACTGATAAACCGGTTCCGTCGTTTGTCCAATACTTCGATTTGTAAACATCAAAATGGAAATGATAAGAGCCAAATAGCTAGTGAAATTCTTCATAATGACTGATTTTTAAGGTTATAACCTGAATTGTGAACTTATTTATCTGTTTTTTACTGATTTATTAATCTGAAAAACATAGTGCAAATATAAAAATAATTACAATAGTAAATGTTTGCTTTCATTTTTAAATATGGTTTTTATTCGATTTGATAAATTTAGATTAAAAAATATATTTCTGTTAAAAAATGTTAATTGATAACTTTTTTTATATATCTTTGCTTCCTCATTAACTTTTTTTAATAAATCATAAACCAAAATTAAATACAATGATGTCTGAAGATACTAAAAAATTTAACGATTATGATTTTTCCTCTTTTTACTTTGGTACTGAAGATGGCCAATTCACAATCATTGATCAATTTAATGAATGGCATGATGAAGCAATAAAATTAGGATATAATCAATTTTCTTTGCCTTTAACTTCTGCACCATTATCAGTAGTTAAATTGATCCATCCTGATTTTCATACTGAATCTGAATTAATCAACTTATCATCTTACAATTACTTAGGAATAGCCACTCGTAAAGAGGTTCTTGAATCAGCAAAAGAAGCATTAGATACTTATGGATTAGGAGCATCAGGTTCTCCCATATTAAGTGGAACATTTCAAATTGGAGTCGATTTTGCCAAACAATTGGCTGAGTTTAAGAAAAAAGAAGCAGCCATTATTTTTCCAACAGGCTATTCTACTAATTTAGGTTTTATATCCGGAATAATGAGACCCGGTGATACAATTCTATTAGATCAATTTGCACATGCATCGATTGTTGATGGGGCTATTTTATCAAGAGCTGAAATCGTTTATTTTAAACATAATAACAGTATTGATTTAGAAAAGAAAATTTCGAAAATTAAAGGTCGCAAACTTATTGTTGTTGAAGGCGTTTATTCCATGGATGGAGATATGTGTCCTTTAGATTCAATTGTTGCAGTTGCTAAAAAATATGATTCAAAAATTTTATTAGATGAAGCGCATTCTGCATTCATTTTTGGTGAAAACGGAAGGGGAATTGCTGAACTATATGGCTTAGAGGATGAAATCGATTTTCACATGGGAACATTTTCAAAATCTTTAGGTGGAATTGGAGGATATATTTGCGGATCACAAGATATTATCAATTATGTTAATGTTTATGGTCGTTCCCGGTTTTTCTCTTGTAATATTCCTCCTACAATTTTTGCCGGTTTATCCAGAGGCCTTAAAATTGCAATTGATGAACCTCAACTAAGACAAAAAATTCAAAATAATTCTGCTTTAATGAAAGAAAAATTGAACCAATATGGTATCGATAAACTTACTTCTCAATCGCAAATTATTCCGGTTATCATAGGAAATGAAGAAAAAACATTCAAAATTGCAAAGCAATTATTAAATGAAGGAATTTTTGTTCTACCTGTTGTTTACCCTGCTGTTACCAAGAATAGAGCTCGATTAAGAATTTCTATCTCTGCAACGTTGAATGAATCTCAAATTGATTTTGCAGCTCAAAAAATAGCTTCAGTTATAAACAATTTTAAATAGTAAAAATTGAAAAAAATTGCTTTAATTACCGGCGGATCTTCCGGTTTGGGATATGCATTTGCAGAAATTTTAGGAAAAGAGAATTATAAAATTTTAATTTTAGCTCGTAATCAAGAAAAAATTGAAAAATCTATTCTAAAACTAAATGATCAAAATATTGAAGCAGAAGGTTTTGTATGTGATATTTCCGATTCTTCTCAATTGGAACAAATATCTGAAACGATCAAATTAAAATATTCTAAAATTGATTTTTTAATATTAAATGCAGGTGTTGTTACTCCAAAACTACTTTCAGAATATACTGATATTCAGGAAATAAAAAAAGATATGGATATAGATTTGATGGGACACATTTATTCTACCTATTATTTCTCTCCACTATTAGTTTCCGGATCAAAAGTACTTATGATCTCATCCGGATTTGGATTAGTCGGTTCTGCCGGTTATTCTATCTATTGTGCTGCAAAAGCCGGTGTGGTCAATTTTGCAGAATCAATCAGGCGAGAACTCCTTCATAAAAATATTCCCGTTTATGTAGCTTGTCCGGGCGATATGGATACTCCTCAATTTGAATATGAGATCACCCATCAGGCAGATTGGATGAAACAATCTTCACCCAGAAAAGTGATGCCTGTTAAAAAAGCCGCAGGAAAAATTTTGAATCAATGTAAAGGGAAACATAAATTCTTAATCTTAACCGGATCCGATGTAAAATTATTGAATCTAGTTACCAAAATACTTCCTAAAAAACTCAGAGATTGGCTCGTTGATTTTATGTTACCACGCCCAAAATAAATTTTGAATTAATCCACCTTTATAATTCAAAATTTAGTTGTATATTGCAACTGTTTTAATATACAACTTTAAAAAATGAATACTATTGATAATAAGTCTGTTAAGCATTTTAGAGAACTCTTGAGACGCTTCGAAAGAGAACTTTTTATGCAAAAAAATGATTGTTGTTGCAATGGAATAACCCTTGCACAATGTCATACACTTCTTGAAATTGATTCAAAAGAGAAAGAATCACTCACCGAATTATCGAAAACTTTAGGCCTTGACAAAAGTACTGTTTGTCGAACCGTTGATGGTTTGGTTCATATTGGACTTTTAGATCGTACCATTCCGACTGAGAACAGGAGGATGTCTACCATTCAGCTTACAGAACTTGGAAAAACCGTTTGCAATTCGATAAATACAGAAAATGATCAATATTTTGGTGAGCTTTTACAAATACTCTCTGAATCTGAACAGGCAAATTTTGTAACCATATTAAATAAAATAGTTCTTCAAATGAAGGAATTAAGAACACAGGAAGAAAAATCTTGTTGTAAATAGAATATGATAAAAAGAACTAAACAATCCTATATAAACTTAAAAGAACTGGTTATACTGGCGTTACCTGTAATCGCAACCTCCTTTCTTTCGATTGCATATAACATCATCAATGTTATTTTTGTAGGGAAATTAGGTAGTGATGCCGTTGCTGCTGTTGGATCAGCAGGATTTTTCATGCATTTAAGCTGGGGTGTTTCGACTTTGTTTACCGTTGGAGCCGGAATAAAAGTATCGCATGCCTTGGGAAATAAAAATTCAAAATTATCAAAAAGTTATGTTCGTACCGGTATTCAGGCGATTATAATCGTTTCCCTGATCTATTATGCATTTATTGCCATTTTTAGAAATAGCTTGATCGGAATTGTCGGAATTAATAATCTAACGATTGAACATGAAGCTTCAAAATATCTTCTTTTGATAGCCCTAAGCATTCCATTCACTTTTCAAAATCTTTTTTTCACAAGTGTTCTGATTGGAACAGGAGATAGTAAAACTCCCTTCCGAGTTAATGCCATTGCATTTGCTTTAAACATGATCCTGGATCCTTTATTAATTTTTGGAGCAGGCTGGGGCATTTATGGTACCGCAGTTGCCACATTTATAGCTCAAGGAGTCGCATCGGTATTGTTTTATATAAAAATCAATAAAGTTGAATCATTAAGACCCATTGGTGTACCTTTTCAAAAGCAAATCCTAAAGCAAATCATGTCACTTGGCATTAGTCCCACTATTCAAAGGATCTCTTTTACCATTATTGCGATCGGGATGGCTCGAATCATTAGTCAATGGGGCGCTTCAGCCATTGCCGTTCAAAAAGTGGGGATACAAATTGAAGCGATCACTTTTATGACTGCCGGGGGGTTTATGACAGCTCTCGCAGCGCTTTCCGGAAAAGCATTTGGAGCCAAAAATTATGAAGCCCAATGGAACGTTTTTAAATCGGGGATCATTCTTGCCTTTATGATCGGTATTCTCACCTCATCCATTTTGATTCTCTTTCCGGAATCTTTGTTTTCATTATTTTTAAGTGAAAAAGAGAGTATTGAAATGGGGCGCGACTACCTCATCATTTTAGGATATTCTCAACTGTTTATGTGTCTGGAGCTGATGGCAACCGGTGCATTTTTTGGATGGGGTCGTACTAATATTCCAGCTATTACAGGTATTTCACTCACTCTTCTGAGAATACCAATGGCTTTACTCTTTATCCATTTTTGGAGTAATTCTCTCTCTTCCGTTTGGTGGAGTATCAGCATCAGTAGTATGGCCAAAGGGTCCATCCTGGTGTTATTATTTGTCATTATGTTTAAATCTTTTAAAAAAGTTAATTCTGTCTCTATATGAAAAATGAAGGTAATATTTGGTTAGAGGGTTTGTTTGGTATTGAAAAAGAAAATATTCGTGTTGATCTATCAGGAAACCTATCTCAGATTCCTCACCCTGAAGTGTTTGGAAATAAGTTAAAGCATCCTTTTATCACTACTGACTTTTCAGAAAGTCAGATTGAAATGAGGACTCCCCCATTACCGGACATCAAAAAAACGGTTGGATTTTTGGAAACAATTCATGATATTGTCAGCTTAGAACTTGAAAATGAATATCTTTGGCCTCAAAGCATCCCTCCGGTTTTGCCGGATGATGAAAAGATTCCAATTGCTAAGTATGATGAAGAAGGAATTGAAGCTCAACAATATCGGGAACTTTTAGCGCAAAAATATGGTCCGAAAAATCAACTTTTTTCAGGCATCCATTTCAATATCTCATTGGGAGATAAGTTGTTGAAATCCCTTTACAATCAAAGTAATCCAAACATCTCTTTTGAAGAGTTTAAAGATGAAGTATACTTAAAAATAACGCGTCAAATGTTACGATTGAGATGGATGTATGTTTTACTTTTTGGGAATAGTCCGGTTGTTGACTCCTCCTTTGAATTGAAATGCAAGCAAAATCCAAACAGAATTGACAAAAATGTAATTGGGCTCTCAATCAGAAACAGTTGCTACGGATATCATAATTTGGGAGAACTTTACCCCGATTACAGTTCCGTTCAAAACTTTAAACATAGTGTTGAAAATATGATTAAAGAGGGATTGTTAAATTCATCCAAAGAATTGTATGCTCAGGTTAGGCCGAAGTTTACAACTGACATTAATCATATTTCATATTTGGAAATTAGGTTTATAGATATTGATCCATTGACTAAAGCAGGTATCACTGAAGATGCCTTATATTTCTTACATGCTTTGGCATTATACGGACTTTTATCCGAAGAGCCGGATTCTTTTGATGCAAAGTCTCAGGAAATAGCCAATAATTATCTAGGGTATGTAGCACTTCATGGATTACATCTGAACCCATTTGTTTATGAGAAAACCGGAAAATATATAGACTTTTGGCAAGAAATGAGAAATCATCTTCAGGGAATTTCTGATTTGTTCCAGACTTACGCTATAGGCAAACAGGAATATTTGAATGCCCTTGAGAAAGTGAAATCGTTAGTTGAAAACCCTGACTCACGGAGTGTCTATGGTGTTCTGGATGGAATTTTGAAAAGTGGTTATGTCCCTTTCCATTTGAATCAAGCCCATCATTTTCTCTTAAAAAGTCAAGAAAAAAACTATCATTTTATAGGATTGGAAGATATGGAATTATCAACCCAACTCCTTTTAAGAGAAGCAGTAAAGCGTGGCGTTTCTTTTGACATCCTGGATCAAAAAGAGAATTTTGTTCGCTTTCATCAGAATGGTAATTCCCAATATGTGAAACAAGCCACTAAGACCTCATTGGATCATTATGCGAGTATCCTTGCGATGGAAAATAAGCTGATCACTAAAAAAATATTGGATGAGGCAGGACTAAAAACGCCTAAAGGTTTAGAGTATTCAAATGCTGAAACGGCTAAATCAGATTTCCATTATTTTAAGGAAAAACCGATTGTGATCAAACCCAATCAAACCAATTTTGGGATAGGAATCACCATCATCAAAAACAATACGGATCTTTCTGTTTACGAAAGAGCGATAGATATTGCATTTGAACATGACTCAACCGTACTCATTGAGGAGTTTATTGAGGGCAAAGAGTTTCGATTTTTTGTTTTAAACCAGGAAGTTGTCGGAATTTTGCATCGTGTCCCTGCAAATGTTATCGGGGATGGGGTCTCCACTATTCGGGAATTGGTTCAGTTAAAAAATCAAGATCCTCTTAGAGGAAAAGGATATCGAACTCCATTGGAAAAAATTCAGTTAGGGGAAGCCGAAGCCATTTTTTTAAAAGCGCAACAAAAAAATTTCGAGTATGTTCCAAAATCAGGTGAAACAGTTTTTTTGAGAGAAAACTCCAATATCAGTACCGGTGGTGATAGTATAGATTACACCGATGATATCCCGGATTCCTATAAACAAATTGCCATACAAGCTGCAAATGCTTTACAAGTAAAAATCACCGGATTGGATATGATGATTAAAGATATAACTGCACAGCCCACACCTGAAAACTATGCCATCATAGAACTCAATTTTAACCCTGCCATTCACATCCATTGCCACCCATACAAAGGTAAAAACCGAAAAATCTACGAAAAACTCCTCACCGCTCTGGGATATTAGAAAATTAGCAAATTAATTAGCACATTAGCATATTAGCACATTAGCATATTAGCACATTATTTTTTGTATATTTGTCCCTTGATTTAAAAAATCTTGTTCAATGGGAAAAAACAAATATCATCAGAATAAACCTGTACAAAAGGAACCTATAGCGAAAAAATCGCAACTAATTCAAAAAGAGAGTACAACAAAAAAGAATCAATGGATTTTTGGCGCCATAGCATTTCTTTTTGCGTTTTTACTTTACTCTAATACATTCCAACACGGTTGGGTATTAGATGATTTTGGTGTTTTTAAAGATAATATTTTTGTAACTCAAGGGGTAGATGGCTACTCAGATATCCTAACCCACTCCTATAGACATGGTGCCGGCAACTTCACGGATGACTTATACAGACCCGTTTCTCAGTTGATGTTTGCTACTGAATGGGAACTTTCTCCCGATAATCCGGGACTTTCGCATGCCATAAATGTCCTATTTTATGCTCTTAATGCCCTTTTATTATTTGTCATACTCCGGAAATTGTTTCAAAAAAGCAATCACTGGATTCCATTCCTGATCACCCTCCTCTATGTTGCCCATCCCATTCATACCGAAGTGGTGGCGAATATTAAAAGTCGGGATGAAATAGTTTCTTTTTTCTTCGTTTTAACAACACTCTTGGTTTTATTAAAATCAATTGAAACTCAAAATAGCGGAAAAAAGGGATTGCTTTGGATCCTCTCCTTTTTCCTTTTCACAATCGGGATGTTTACCAAAGAGAGTGGCGTAACCATGCTGGCTGCATTCCCCCTAATTTACTTCTTCTTCACAAAAGCTAACTGGAAAGATTATGTGGGTTCTCTAGTGGTTCTTGGATTAGGAGTTGGAATCTATTTTGCCACTAAAAGTTCCGTTTTAGACGCCGGATTACACAAAGGTGATTTTATGGTTTCTATAGTTGATAACTACTTTTTTGACGCCGATTTATTCACCGGTTGGGCTACAGCGATCATGTTGCTGGGAAAATATTTGATTTTATTGGTATTCCCTCACCCTTTAGCCTGTGATTATTCGTACAGCCAATTACCATTGGTAACCTTTGGCAACATCTGGGCCATACTTGCTTTGCTCGTTTATCTAGCACTTTTTATTTATGCTGTTTTAAATTTTAAAAAGAAAGATCCAATCGCTTTTGGAATCCTCTTTTTTATCATCACAATGAGCATTACAAGCAATCTGGTGGTCCGTTTCGGGTCCTCATTTGGAGAAAGATTCCTTTTTATCCCCTCTTTAGGATTTTGTGTCGCCATTGTATTTCTTATTTTTAAATTTTTTAAAATAAAAGAGAATCCAAAAGAAAAGATTTCCAAACAAAACCATTTCGTTTTGATTACCCTATTTTCGGTCGTTTTGATCCTTTTTTCTGTGAAAACCATCTCCAGAAGTGCCGACTGGAAAGATCAGTTAACCCTCTTCAGCACCGATACTCAGACATGTCCGAACAGTGCCCACATGAGGTTGTATCATGCTTTAGCCATCCGGGATGAAGCCAAGAGTTATGATGATCAAAATAAAACAGAAAAGAACTTTGTTAAATTTCAAAAAAACAACGAATTATACATCCAAGGAAATCTAAAAGCTATTGAAGAACTCAAAAAAGCAGTAAACATCTATCCAAAATATGCATCTGCTTATGAGCAACTTGGACTTTTATACGAACGTACCGGTAAAAAAACCAACAACAAAAATATGATTGATTCAGCAGAATCCTATTATTTGTTAAGTTTAAAATATGTTCCAACAACAGCATCAGTAAATAATAACGTCGCAAAGATATACTTTGAAAGAGGTGAACTTCAAAAAGCGAAGCAATACTATTTGAAATCAGTGCGATATGATCCACTTTTTGCGGATGGATATTTCAATTTAGGAAGCACTTATGGGATGTTAAGTCAATTTGATTCCAGTTTATATTACTTTCAAAAATCGGTAGAGATTGACCCCAATCGTGCCGCTGCCTATTATTATATGGGTTTAACCTATACAAAATTAAACAAGATGGAGTTGGGATATCAGATGTTTGACAAAGCGATCCAGATTGATCCAAAGGATATTGTTGCCTACAACATCAAAGCGGAAACACTGATGGGGCAAAAAAGATATGCTGAAGCTTTGGAAGTGTTAAATAAAGGGGAAAAGATCAGTTCTTTGAATGCAGATCTTTTCATTTTACGTGGACAGATCCAGGTTGTTTTAAAGAATTACGACCAGGCACATCAGGATTTTTCAAGGGCCATCATGATCAATCCGATCAATAAACAAGCTTATATTGACAAGATCAATCTATTCCAGATCCAGAACCAGCCCGATTCGATGAAAAAATATATCACGCTTCTCAGCCAAATCAAATAGCTATGACGAGAGGAAACTCTTCGCCGTCTTTTGCTGGATCTCACCCATCACCACCGTTATAATGGTTTCCATTAAGATCAAATTGAGGCAGGATCCTTTGGAAGATCATCCTTAACTCCCATTTTTAATTTGATCATAAGGATATTAATCAATTATCTCTTTTTACCAAACTTATATCCAATCTCAAACCCAATTTTCCAATTAGACCCATTGGATATATATTTTGTATTAAGCGTTTCAACAGTATTGCCATTCTGAACCCAGCTATATTCAGCCCATGGTTGATCAAATAGATTAAATAATCCGGAATGGTAAGATAAAAACAAAGAAAATCCAACATTTGATTTTGTAAAATATTGAAGAGAAATTCTATTTTGAATGAGTAAATTAATGGGCGTATTAATGGGGTAATTAAAATGTTCTTTTAAAAAAAGATCACCCATATTACCTTCGGTTCCGGATCCAAAATCAGAATTTATATAAAAATCTATATCAAATCCACTATTTATTTTTAAAAATACAGGTTTGAAAAGTTGAATTGAATAACCCATTCCTAATTGAATAGAAAAAGTTTTAATACCATCCAATGCATTGCTTGAATAGAAAATATTTCCATTATCCCATTCAACACCGGGATTAAGCTCTAATTTATAATAAGTAAGCCCAAGCGATAATTCAGTATTATTCTTAAATTGATAGGCAATATTTAGATTTCCAAACATATTCAACAGATCAAAACTGGAAGGATGAATCTTTCCATTATTATTTGCAATGGTAAAACAATCTTTATGAAATCCAAAAGCTGAACCAATATAATAGTTTTGACTATAGCTAACTTTAAAAACACAAAAGATTAAAACGATTAAAAGAATATTTTTTTTCATAGCAGTATTATTCTGTGTTTAATTTTTTCTACTTCACAAAAATAACAAAAATTATTATAACTCCAAATAAAAAAACACCTTATTTGCACCTAACTTTTACTTCCAAACACTATTCTTTTTTCATTTTTCATTTATAATTAGCTTATTAGCTTATTATCACATTAGCTTATTAATCCGGGCCTTCGCCCTAATGCGATCAGCTTTCAGCTTTCAGTTATCAGCTATCAGTTTTCAAACGGTCAACCATTTTTAGACATTGACATTTGAAAGTCT
>Ga0209099_1003668_pt1 | contig 12295 bp, 7 predicted proteins | sample AD_JPNHW2_MetaG_FD_184430 | JGI IMG/M metagenome (GOLD analysis project Ga0209099, IMG submission 184430) | Active sludge microbial communities of municipal wastewater-treating anaerobic digesters from Japan - AD_JPNHW2_MetaG (SPAdes) (version 2) | ecosystem: Engineered > Bioreactor > Anaerobic >...
CTCCTTTCAATTATGGCAAAACTTCCATCAGGGGATTTCAGTAATGAGCTGGAAATGCTGAAATTTCTTACATGGGCCAAGTGGGGCGGCCTCAGCGCATTGTTTATTTCAATTATACCGTACCTTCGCAGTTCCGGAGGATTCGGGCGTGCGATATCTGTCATCTCGCTGCTCTCCGCTTTGACCGGTTTGGCGGCTTTCATGCACAGGTCTTTGTTAAATGAAATTTATGTATTGAGTATTGCGGTTATTTTTGCCATGCTTATTATATTTTCTTTTATATTCAGAGACGGCGGTCTTTCAGAGAAATAATTATAAAAGTCAACTGTGAGCCAGGGGAGCGGTTTCTACATATAGGAACAACAATTGAGGGGATCTATCTGCAGAATGAGAATAGATTCCACTCCTGTAATTTCTTATTGACAGAAGCCTGTCGGGGCTTAAAAAGGATATACGAAATTACTGATTGTGGAGAAAAATTGTGGTCGCAGTTACAGATTATACCAGTTTGAAATACATTAAAAATATTGATGCTAAAGAAAAATTTGAGGCAATTGAAGAGCTCGCCAGGGTTTTTGACGGGAGCGATTTATGCGGTGATATAGATTCTCTTGTAAATGCTCTTAAAGAAAGAGAGGGCATTATGAGTACCGGAATAGGCGCAGGTATTGCTATTCCGCACGCCAAGATTCCAAGTGTTAAAGAGATGGCATTTGCGATAGGCATTTCAGGGGGAGGGATCGATTTTGATTCGATGGATGGACATGCAGTTAATCTCATAATTCTGGTTATTGCCGGAGAAAAGCAGCATAAGGATTATCTCAGGCTCCTTTCAAACATTATGGCTATATTAAAAAAAGAACCAATAAAAGAGAAGATAATCAATGCGTCTACTTCAGAGGAAATTCTTCAGATTCTTAAAAACCAGTCTTAAAAATAAAAATTGATTGCAGTCACAAACAGTTTTGTTGTTGTGATTGCAGGATGCCCTGAAGGCTGACGCCTTGCTGCTTCACTTAAAACCTGCAGGACCGGATCATTGAATCAACCATATAATTTTTAAAATTGAGGAAACAGAAATGGCAGAGAGAGATTATAATTTTACAGATATAGAAAATAAATGGCAGAAGACCTGGGATGAAAAGAAAAGTTTTCTTGCCAAAGTCGATAAGAGCAAGCCTAAATTTTATGTGCTCGAGATGTTTCCATATCCGTCAGGGCGTATACATATGGGGCATGTGCGTAATTATACAATCGGTGATATTGTCGCACGCCATAAAAAGATGAACGGTTACAATGTTTTTCATCCAATGGGATGGGATTCCTTCGGCCTTCCTGCAGAAAACGCTGCGATAAAAAATAATACTCCTCCATTCAAGTGGACTTCTGAAAATATTGCATACATGAAGACACAGCTTAAGCGGCTCGGTTTTTCATATGACTGGTCACGCGAAGTCGGAACATACAAGCCTGAGTATTACAGATGGAACCAGTGGATTTTTCTCAAGATGCTGGAAAAGGGGCTGGCATATAAAAAAGTTTCCTCCGTTAACTGGTGTCCGGAGTGTATGACTGTTCTTGCCAATGAGCAGGCAGAGAACGGAGTCTGCTGGAGATGCGATTCCGAGGTTACCCAGAAAGAGTTAGACCAGTGGTTTTTTAAGATAACTGATTATGCTGACGACCTCCTGGCAGGACATGATGAGATAAGCGCAACCTGGCCTGAACAGGTCATTACAATGCAGAAGAACTGGATCGGGCGTTCTACCGGCCTTAAAGTGAATTTTAAACTTGAATCGGGGGAGGACTTCCCGATTTTCACAACAAGACCCGATACGATTTTCGGTGTAACTTTTATGGTTATCGCACCGGAGCATCCTCTCCTTGACAAAATAACTGATCCGAAAATAAAAGAATTCATTAACAAAGTTAAGACTCAATCGATGGTCGACAGAACTTCTGAAGATAAAGAGAAAGAGGGAATTGATACCGGACTTAAAGTTATAAATCCGTTTAATGGAGAGAAGGTTTCTCTATATGTGGGAAACTTTGTACTGATGGGATATGGTACCGGAGCAATCATGGCTGTCCCTGGTCACGACGTTCGGGATTATGCGTTTGCAAGGAAATATAACATTCCGGTAAAAATTGTTATTGATACACCGGCCTCTCCTCTCAAGCTTGAGGAGATGAAGGATGCATATACAGGTGAAGGAGTCTGTATCAATTCCGGCGAGTTCACCGGAATGAATAATCTGGAAGCAATAGAAAAGATTGCCGCATACGCAGAGAAAAAGGGTATCGGCGAGAGGATGATAAACTACCGCTTAAGAGACTGGGGCATCTCGCGCCAGAGGTATTGGGGCTGTCCTATACCGGTAATCTACTGCGATAAGTGCGGTACAGTTCCTGTCCCGGAGAAGGATCTCCCGGTTGTACTCCCTACGGAAGTTGACTTTAAGGGTGATGCGCAGTCCCCTCTAACAAGAATGCCGGAATTTACTAATGTAAAATGTCCATGCTGCGGCGGCGATGCCCGTCGTGAAACTGATACTATGGATACTTTTGTTGACTCATCATGGTATTACGCGCGGTACACTTCTCCGCATAGTAATACAATTTTTGACGCGGATGAAGTTAACTACTGGATGTCAGTTGACCAGTATATCGGAGGCATTGAACATGCTGTAATGCACCTTCTCTATGCGAGATTTTTCTCCATGGTATTAAATGATCTTGGACTTCTCAAAGACCGCGAACCTTTTAAAAAGCTCCTGACTCAGGGAATGGTAATCAAAGACGGAGCGAAGATGAGTAAATCCAAGGGTAATGTTGTAGACCCCGATGAAATTATAAAGAAATACGGAGCGGATACAGTAAGGCTTTTTATGCTTTTTGCCTCGCCTCCTGTGAAGGACCTCGACTGGTCGGACAAGGGTGTTGAGGGAAGCTACAGATTTTTAAGCCGTGTATGGCGTTTTATGCAGAAGCATAAAGATTTGTACCGGAAAGATTACACAATTAATCCGGAGCTTCTCAGCGATGAACAGAAAAAACTCCGTATTGAACTTCACAGGACTGTTAAATATGTAAGTCATGATATTGAGGAGAGAATGCAGTACAACACTGCTATTGCCAGGATGATGGAGCTTACCAACTCGCTATACGCTATCGCTGAAGATGAACTCTATACTGATTCGGGGAAAAAAGTTTTCTCGGAAGTCGTGGATAAATTTATACCGTTATTAAATCCTTTTGTTCCTCATTTTGCCGAGGAGCTCTGGGAGGATTTCGGCAATAAGACCATGCTTGTAGATGTTAAATGGCCTGATTTTAATGAAGAACTTACAGTCCGTGAAGAGATAGAGATTGTATTCCAGGTTAACGGAAAAATTAAAACGAAGATAAATGTGCCGTCTGCTATCTCTGAAGAAGATATGAAGAAAATGGCGTTTGAAGATCAAAGAATCTCCGGCCTCACTGCGGGAAAAGAGATAGTGAAAGTTATAGCTATCGCAGGCAAGCTTGTAAATATTGTCGTGAAGTAAAAAATTTATTTTAATCTGACTCTCGCAAACAGGGACAATCTTGGGATTGTCCCTGTTTATTTACGATCTGACTTTAAAGTAATTAATCAGCTCCATGAGTGAAGAAGTCATGGAGGATATTTCACCCGCAGACTTCGTTATGACTGCGGACCTTTCCCTGTTGTCAGATGAGAGTTTATTCATTGACGTGATAGAATCTGCTATAATATTTACTGCCTCATTGTGTTTTACCATTACTTCTTTTGTATGATTAACAATAATATTCATAGTTTCAGATTCATCATGAACGTTCTCATTGTGTTTTGACTGGTTTTTCATGGAGTTAAATATCTGTTCAATTACAACCGATATTGACGCCACATCCGCAATTACCGCATTGAACAGTTCAATCATGGAGTTTACACTTTTTATTCCGTTATTAGTAAGCTCGGTATTCCCCTGAATAATACGGTTGATATCTTTAACATTCATTGCAGTCTTATCAGCAAGTTTTGAAATTTCATCCGCTACAACCGCGAACCCTCTCCCCGCCTCTCCTGCACGGGCGGATTCTATTGCCGCGTTGAGTGAAAGAAGATTAATCTGATCAGAGATATCATTTATTAATCCGGCGATTCCGGTCAGTTCACCTGAACTTGAATTTATATTATCCATTATACTGCTTGTTGAATAAAGGGTTGTTTTTCCTCTGGCTACTTTGTCGGTTATTGTGACTGTAAGATTTGATGCGAGTTCAGATTCCTTTGTAATCTGTAAAATTGAGGCGGATAATTCTGTCAGCCTGTCGGACAGTATAAGAAAACAGTTCCTCTCCTGACTTGCGTTCACGGCAAGCATCTCGGCGCTGTTTTTAATTTCGTTACTTCCTGATGACACCTCCCCCTCGAGTGACGACTGCCCGTTGAGGTTTTCAGAAAGTGAATCTATGGAAAGCTTTATGTCAGTTGTCGCGCTGTTAAGTTCAGTTGTTATATTTTTAACGTTACCTATCACTTCCTGAAGTTTACCTGTAAACCTGTTGAACTCCATAGCAGCCTGTCCGAGCTCATCATTACTGCTTACGGGGAGCGCTGATGTAAGGTCTCCTTCGCCTTCGGTCATATGCCGAAGATTCAGTACAAGTCGTCTTAGAGGGCGGCTTATCATACCGCTGATAAGAAGTGATACAATGATGGATGAAAGTATCGCGGCAATAGATATCATGATATATATAAAAAGCACCCGCTTCAGTTTCATATCAGCGTTTTTATCTGATATATCAAGTCCAAGAATCCCGAGAAACTTATCTCCGTCCATGATCGGGGCATACCCGGATACTATATTTGATTTTCCTTCTTCGTCGTATGCAAATTGAGTTTCCACCATGTTGATTTTATTTCTGACAGCATTTGCCATGATAGAATCCGCAGATGATTCATAAAGCTTTCCAAAGCGCGTTATTTCATCAAGCAGTTCTGCATCTCCAGCAGCCTTTTCAAGGAGTGCCGGAGCATCAGCATCAGCTACAAACCTGAACATTCCCGGATCTCCCGTAGGAATCAGTATGTAAGCGTATAGAAGCAGGTCGGGTTGTGCATCGCGTATCAGGTTAAGGTCACTGCACACTTTGAGAAAGTCTTCGCTTTTTTCAACAGGAGCAAGCTGCTGTTCATCAAAGGGATTGATACCTTCAGGGGTAACACGGCTGTAATCATAATCAGGAGCAATATGAAGTACAAGACCGGTCAGTGCTTTTTTATCTATGATAAATGAACCTGTATAAGATATATTTTTAAGCCTGTCTTTAAGCTCTTCGAAAAGCTGTTTTTTTAGTGTAAAGTAAGACAATACTGTGATACTGATGCATATTGAGGATATCAGTATAAACAGAACAAACATCACTCTCGTTCTGAGTTCAAATTTGCTGAGTCGTGTTCTGGTAAATTTTTTCATTAATATACTCCAGACTCCGGAAATGAATAAATTCTGCTTCAAAAAATCTGTTGGGAAACAGACTGTTAAATGCTGAATTTGAAAATTTTCAATTGAATGCTGAAAGATGAATATACTATTTTATAAAAAAAATTCAACTTTGATAATGCTTTTTTATAAGTTTTTAAAAAGCTCACGCCTGTTTCTGCTCAGACCGCAGTTTAAAAAATAAGTTGCTTGAAAGATTTTTAAACAAGTTTAATAATATAAATTGTTTCAAAGGTATTACACCTGATGTTTTATATTATGAAGAAAAATGGTTGTTTTTCCAGGCAGTTTTAAATTCTTTGAATTAGATGAAATTATATACGGAAGGTTATTATGAAAATAGCAATAGCATCTGACCATGCGGGGTTCAGATTAAAAAATATTCTGAAAAAACATTTTGTTGAATACGAATTTATTGATGTGGGGACACACACTGAGGAGTCATGTGATTATCCTGATTATGCTGTCCTTGCCGCGGAGAAGGTTGTTTCAGGGGAAGCGGAAGCCGGAATTGTAATCTGCGGTACAGGCATAGGAATATCCATTGCTGCTAATAAGGTTAAAGGAGCCAGAGCGGCTCTCTGTTGTAATGAATTTATGGCCGAGATGTCGAGACGGCACAATGATGCGAACATTCTTGCTCTTGGTGCGCGGGTTATCGGGGATGACCTTGCCATCAGGATTGCAGATGTCTGGATTAAAGCCTCTTTTGAAGGGGGAAGGCATGAAAAGAGAGTTTTAAAAATAGGAAAAATTGAATCCTGAAAGGATTTCTGCCGATAAAGTATTTATGAAAACCACTCATTTTAAAATAATTATACTTCTTATTTGTGTTATTCAGTTTATGGCTCCATCAAGGAATGCCACAGATGTCCTTGTAATTACAGATCTTCCGGAAAAGTCGCTTCACAATGCGGTTAAAAAATCTATGCCTGACGGAACAACCGGGTATGTAATTAATGATATAAATTACAGTGAACATGCTGATCCGTTTTCCACAGATGTACTCCTGAAATTTGATAAGGAACCGGATAAATATGTCAAAGATGATTCGAGAAAATATAATATTTATTCTGCCGGCTACCAGTTTGTGAGAGAAGGCGTCGGAAACGGCTGTGCGTCTTTTTTTAAAAGCGACCATTGCGTGATGATTGATACTTCAGAAGGTTTATGGCTCGGCAGTACTGAAGATCTGGGGTCGTTCAACATTGAGTTCAGATTCAATGCGGCAGAATTTAAAAACGGAAGTATTCTTTTTTCAAGACTGGGATATTTTTCCGGTATGAAAAAGGGGATTGAAATAAAACTGAAAGACCGTGGTGTCTCGGTATATCTGTACAATATGTTCAGAACTCCGGCGGGTGCGCTTAAAAGTGTTTCACTGGTAAGAGGCGGCAGACTGAACAGGGGAGAATGGTATCATTTCAGCCTCAGTTTTGACAGAGGAAGCGGCAAGCTTGCTAAACTGATTAATGACAGCGAAGAGGATGCTGCATACATGACGGTAACGGGTGGATCGTTCAGTGAAGTTTATACTCCGTTATTCGGTTATATAGATAATGAAGACGGCAGCAGCAGGGGGACGGACCTTCCTCTTGCGGTTATCGGAAAGAATTATAACGGCCTTATTGATGAATTTAGAATTTCCTACAAACATTACAATGAATTAAAAGAGAGTACAGATATTGCCCTTTCTAAACATAAAGGTTCTGAATATGCCGGACGTATCCCTTATAACAGAGAGGGTGTGATTACAAGCCCGGTGAAGGAGTTCGCTTCGACAGGTACCGCCATAACAGATTTCTCATGGGAGGAAATTTTAAACCCCGGAACTTTTATATGGATGGAATTAAGGGTGGCGGATAAATATTTCAGCGATAAAGATTCATCTGTAAGATGGTATAAGGTTACTCCGGGCCAGAAAAAGATCTTTGCCATGAGGGGTGATGACGGGGAGTATCTCCGCGGGAAATATTTTCAGTGGAGAGCCCATCTCACGGCATCTCCCGAAGGAGATAAGTCTCCTGTTATGAAGAAAGTGGTGATTAAATATAGAGTTGATCATCCGCCTGCAGTTCCTTTATCTTTTGAAATCGGCGGAACAGGTGATAAATATATTATACTTAAGTGGAAAAGAAACGTTGAAACTGATTTTGGCGGGTATAAGATTTATTACGGTACAAAGAAAGGGACATACGACGGAATTATTACAGTAATAAACGGTAAAAAGATTACTAATGAAATGGCTGAAGGGAATTATATCACTGTTAAAATAGATAATGCGGTAGTAGAAGAGAACAAAATTTCCGATACCAGAAATGTTCTTGTTTACCCGTCAATAGAGAATACTGTGCTCTATTATTTTTCTGTCACATCTTACGATTCGTACAGAGAAAATACTGTGTATAACCATGAGTCGGAACTTTCTCAATACATCCATGCGAGGCCTTATGCCGGGAGTGATATCAGGTAGGTTCTGATTATTATTGCCCTCATCCCCCGGCCTCTTCTCCCTGGTACAGGAGAAGGGGAGGTTAATATGAAACATATTTATTAAGTTAAACCATCTCCCGGCAGAAGACGGGGAGATGGTGTGCAAGCCTTAGCTAAGAACGGGTGAGGGCACTGATTTAAAACATAATTCTTTTCAAATAATTTATACCGATGTTACTCCTCCTTCCATCTTTTAAATTTCCTTATTGACTGATGATATATTGAATTTTAAGTGGTTAATATTGTAACAATAAAAAAATTACTGCCGAAAATAAAATAACATCCCGGGACAAAAAGGGATGAAAATATTACCGGCAGAAGAGAATTCCCGATAATATAAAATGAAAATTAATAATATGAAAATAAAAGACCTGAAAATTCCGGAAGATTTTTACGGCCGGCTGAGTGAATTCGTCAATACCTTTTATAAAAATGGTTTTGAATGCTACCTCATCGGCGGATGTGTCCGCGATCTGATACTCGGTTATGAAATCTATGATTATGATTTTGCCACTAACGCCAGGCCGGAACAGGTAATGAAAATGTTCAAGAGAGTAATACCAACCGGTATTAAACACGGCACTGTTACTGTACTGGTTAAAGGACTGGAGTTTGAGGTTACAACATTCAGATCCGACGGAAAGTATCTTGACGGGCGGCGGCCGGAGATAGTACACTACGCGGAATCTCTCGATGAAGATGTGATGCGAAGAGATTTTACAATCAATGGAATGGCATACGATTTAAAAAAGGATGAAGTCATAGATCATGTCGGCGGAATGGATGACCTGAATAAAGGGATTATCCGTACAATCGGAGATCCGCTTGCGAGATTCAGTGAAGACGGCCTGAGAACTTTCAGGGCCTGTAGATTTGCGGCTAAACTCGGATTTATTATTGAAGAGAAGACTTTCGAAGCGATAGGTGAAACTCTTAACATATCAGCCATGGTATCTGCTGAAAGGGTAAGGGATGAGCTTATGAAACTTTTAAATTCAGGGCTCCCTTCTATCGGATTTGAATGCATGAGAAAATCGGGCCTGCTTAAACTATGGCTCCCTGAGCTCGACAGCTGCTATGAAATCGATCAGAATAAATTTCATGTTCATGATATATATTACCATAGTCTTTACTCCTGCGATGCCGCTCCCGCTGATAAGCCGCTTATCCGACTGTCGGCCCTTCTGCATGATGTAGGAAAAGTCAGTACCAGGAGAGTCGGGGATGACGGCGATTATACTTTTTATAATCACGAAGTAATCGGTGCGCGTCTGGTGAGAAAGATTCTGAAAAGGCTTAAATTCTCCAATATTGAAATTGAAACCGTAAATAATCTTGTAATTAACCACATGTTCCACTATACCGATGACTGGAGTGACGGTGCCGTAAGACGATTCATGCGGAAGGTCGGCGTGGAGAATATTCCTGATCTTTTTGTTTTACGGGAAGCCGACAGAATCGGGAACGGTTCACGGAGCGGTCTTCCTGAACCGATTATGAAGCTTCAGAGCCGTATAGATAAAGTAATTGAAGCGGAAAATGCCATTACTGTAAGAGATCTGAATATTGACGGCAATGTTATTATGGAAAAATTCGGTTTAAACCCGGGACCGGTGATTGGAAGAATACTTCACGAACTCCTTGAAATTGTTCTTGATCATCCCGATATGAATACAGGTGAAATACTTCAGGAAAAATCTGTTGAAATATATAATACACTAAAAAACGAGAACCAGGGCTGATTCAATCTGGCATTCATTATCAGATCCTGTTTTAATAATGGTTCCTCTTATATAAAATGAATTCTTTCCTTTTTTATATCTTAAATTCATTGACCCTCCATGTCCCGATTCTCTGAACCCGGTAATTGACGAGTGCTCTGATGAGGGAGTTATGACGGTATAGAACGGCATCTCGCCATTAATAATTATTCGTGTATAACCGAGAGAGAGCCCCATGTATCCCAGAAATAAAAATTTTAACTCGCCGCCGTATATGTAGGATATTTCACCATAACTTTTCTGTGCTGAAGTTTTTACTTTAAGGTGAAATCTGTCCGACGGAGAGACTGCCGCTGACATATTTCCCTGGTCTACTGTATCCTTTCTGTCTGTAGAGTAATGTTCTCTCCTTCTCAGTCCGAGAGTTATATCCATAGGGCCGGCGCCCATTGCTGCAAAAATCTCCTCCTGAATAGATCCTTCTATATAGTCTTTGTTATACGACGGAGTAAGGTCTTTTTCACTGTAGAGAATGAATCCGGTTTCAAGAAATTTAACGGGATAAATTCCGCACCTTGCCTCCCATATTCTTTCCGGTGACCTGCTTCCGGATGAATATTCCGAGTGAAAATTTGTACCGCAGTTTTTTCCCTTCATCGCGAAATTCATTATTGAATTCCGGATTCCGATCCCCCATGCCAGCGCGAAATTTGTTACAGTTTTTTCACTTTCAATTGACGACACTGCAGGTTCAATAAAGAATGAAATATTTTTGTCAGCATACTCTGCGAATAACCCGGAGTTACGGATCAGGTCGATGCCTCCGCCTGCGTAGTATTTATCCCTGTCCCACAATATATCTTCTCCTGAATCACCTTTAAGATCTGTTTCAAAATAGTAGGCCTGAATGTTGAACAGTTCAGAAGCCTGAATTCCGCTTACTCCGCCATAGTTTATTATGCTAACCGGTTCTGTGTTGTTTCCGCTTTTACGTGTTTTTGTATTTAATGTATATAGTGATGAGTCAATAACACCGGCCTCTAATGATTCGCAGGAAATGAACCTTCTTTGAACTGAGAAGAAAGGAATGAAATACATTTTGAAATCTTCAAAAGTTTTATGGAAATCGGGAGCAGCACCGTAAAAAGAATATTCGGGATTGCCCCCTTTCGACGGAGAGATGGTCTGGTCTTTTGCTATAGATATTTTTTTTGTAAAGGGATCTTTTGAAGAGTAGGATGGTTTCCCCATCATCAATCCGGAGCCGAAGTGGAGATTGTAGTTTCCCGATGTAAAGTCCATAAAGCCTGATATATCTTTTACTTCGATGTTCCACGTGCAGCTGGAGGTTTTATCATCCAGGTTGCGCAGAGTAGTAAAGTCAAAGCTGAATGTTTCCGAAAGCTTAACGGATGTTCCTCCGCGGACTACAATTTTTTCCAGATCATTTTCATAATCGAGAACTTCACTGCTTACTCCGCCTTTTATTTCCACCTCGTAATTTTTGCCCGGTAATATTTCCGCGGAGAATATTACTATTAATATAGTTAACCATAAACGGGTTATACGGGAATATTTTCCTTCTGAAATTATTCGGAACATGTTTTCTCAATAAGTTTTTTCTGTTCTTCGCTGAGCGAACGATCATTATTAAGGTGGTTATTAAATTCATCTCTTTCGTTTTTCTCTGAAAGTTCACTATATGTGATGGCTGGAAAAGCCGGTATACCTCTGCTGATCAGTTCACGGAATTTTTGTTTTATCCTCTCGCTGCGTGGAGGCTTCTTTTTGAATTTTTTGAAATCTTTTTCACCCTCCTTGTTCCTGGAAGTTCTTTCCAGTCCGTATACATTCTTTTCGACAATATCTATCTCTTCTCCGGTCAAACCGATCTGCATCAGGGCTTTCTCGGTAACGGGGCCGATTTTCTGGCGGTACAGAATTATTCGTTCAGCAGACAGACGGGTTAGTCCCTCAATCTGTTCAAGGTCATCAAATGCTGCTGTTTTGATATTTATCTTTTTTTTAACTGAAGAAAAGAGAGATCTCCCGTAGTCGAGACTTTCGACTTCCGGTTTTAATGCGCAGGTAATTCCGATTGAATGAGTATACCCGAGATAGGGATGATATTTTAATCCATACGATACAAAAAATTTTTCAGCTAAAACTCCGAAAGACGCTGCGAATGAAGAGTTTTCTCTGCAGTATCCGCCTTTTACAGAAAAGAATGATGTGGGATTTACCGCAGCAGTGAAAGTATTTACTTTCTCTACAGCCGTATCCGTAATGTTCCATGTAAGCGAGAATCCCTTTCCCGGTTTAAGGAGAATTCCTGCAGAGCGTTCCGGGTAGATAATATCGCTGTTATGCCCGTCGATAAGAGACACAATACCTGTCTGGATGACCGCTGCGTTAAACCATGTAAACGGAGTTAATAGAAAAGCAAAATCTGTATCTGTCTCTCTTGTTTCAAGAGAGAGTTCGCTCGTTGCAATTTTAAGAATGTAGAGGTTTTCCGTAATCCCTGCATGAAGAAATGGAAGGATGGAATATCCTGCCTTAACAGAAAAGATA
>Ga0209099_1003669_pt1 | contig 12294 bp, 10 predicted proteins | sample AD_JPNHW2_MetaG_FD_184430 | JGI IMG/M metagenome (GOLD analysis project Ga0209099, IMG submission 184430) | Active sludge microbial communities of municipal wastewater-treating anaerobic digesters from Japan - AD_JPNHW2_MetaG (SPAdes) (version 2) | ecosystem: Engineered > Bioreactor > Anaerobic...
AGCTTCCTCCTCCGTCAAAACAGGAAAAAATGACGTTGGAATACACCCCGACCGACAACCCGAACCGGTTCTTCCACAATGGATGCGATGACGTGGAGAGAAGGTTTGGGGCGAGTTTTAAAAGTAAACAATGAGTCGTCTATCTGTACACTATTTGTTAATGGATAAATTGTTTCTCTTTGATAATGGAAAGAAACATTTCCAAGGAAAGAATTTGGCTTCGATATTCTTCCGGGAAAGATGAAATATAAGGTTTGGGAACGACTAACTGTACTTTGTACTTGTACATCTCGGAAAGTTGGTTTTTTGAAATTCCTTGTTGAAGCGTAAAGAGATTCTTTACAGAAATTCTGTCAGCCTCATTAAGGATTTGTCGCCATCGATCTTTACATGTTGTTTTTGCTGCCAGGAAAACCAGATTTTCAGGATCAAAACTTTTATCATGATAGGATACAGAGTTCGGAAAAAGAAAATCAGGCCTTTTATTGTCTTCGGTTTTTGCTTGAACTTCAAAATTCAATTTTGCTCTTGAAAAAACCTCCGCCAGTTGATGTTCAAGCGACTTTCCCGCTCTGCTTTTTCTTCTGTTTAATATAGTGTTTGAATATTCAATAAGTTCGTCAATTGTCGAGAAAGGTGAAGAAATTCTGTCTGAGTAAACTTCAAGTTCGATTAATTTGAATAAACCAAACTCTGCATCCAGCCATTTTAACAAAATATCATCAGGAGTTTTTTCAATCTTCTGATCAGTTATTTTATATGAGCCATTATAACAATTTCTTGCAGTTGTCGACAAATCTGTTGTTGAGGGAAATTTCTTTTTTAATGCGGAAATATATTTTTTGAAACAGTCCGAAAGAAGGTCTGAATGACTAATGCCGGAGATTTTGGGAATCAATCGATTGGTCTCAGCTGAAGAAATGTTGAATGCGGCAAAAAAATCTTCGATATCTTCATCAGCCTCCAAAACAAACCCTTCATAGTAATCATTTTCAATATGGGAAAGGATAAATAAATCTCCGACATGGTCATCTGTCAGATAAGGGAACCCTTTCCCAAATCTGGTTAATCTGTATTCGTTTCGTGTCCCTTGGCCATAATAAATGAAACGACTGTTAGTCTCGATGTCATTTTGCCATTTAACCGTTATAAACTTATCTTCATTTTTTCCTCTCGGTCGAGGAGAATCGAACATTAATGGTATTGAATTTTTGGGAATATAAAATCCTTCTTGGTGCGCACCTGTTTTTCCGGCATCATTAGCAGAGATAAACTTACAAAAAGCAGTTTTACTTTTTGTGACTGAATCGATTGCAAGATTAACTATGTTGTTCATTTAATAGAATGTTACAAACTTCAACTGCAACGGCCTGAATCAGGAGAACTACTACGGAGTTCCCAAACTGTTTGTATGCTTTCGTGTCGGAAACGGGAATAACAAAAGAATCAGGAAATCCCATTAATCGTGCGCATTCTCTGGGTGTAAGACGACGAGGGTTCCCGGTTTTTTGAGGGATTAATATTTCTGATCCGTCTTTATAATAACGGGCACTAAGTGTTCTGGAGATGCCGTTTAAATCTGTCATTCCGTATCCGAATCCATTGCCTTTAGCCTTATGTTTGTCAGAGTATGCTTGGAGATAATTCCACAATTTGTCCGATAAGGTGTATTTTTGATCAGGTTTCTTTTCAAGAATTTCTTTGATTTTTCTTATGGTTGTTGTTGGTTCGGGAAATTTAAAATTGATGTTATCACCAAAATAATCATTTCTGAAGCCGACAATAATAATTCTTTCCCGATGTTGCGGGACATAGTACTTCCCGTCGAGGACTTTATAGAACACTGTATACCCCAGATCATGTAATGTTGAGAAAATGATGGAGAATGTCTTCCCGTGATCATGAGAAACCAAATTCTTGACATTCTCAAGCATGAAAGCTTTTGGCTTCTTATGGGCCAGAATTCGAGCAATGTCAAAAAACAGGGTCCCCTGAGTCTTATCTTTAAATCCATGCTCTCGCCCCAGACTCGCTTTCTTTGAAACTCCTGCTATCGAAAATGGTTGACAAGGAAAACCTGCCAGTAACAAATCATGATCCGGTATCAGTTTTTCATCAATTTTTGTTATGTCTCCGAAAGGGACTTCTCCGAAATTTGCCTCGTAGGTTTTCTTTGCATAGTTGTCAATCTCGGAAGTAAAAACACTTTTACCGCCAAGATTTTGATAGGCAAGTCTTATTCCTCCTATTCCTGCAAATAAATCAATGAAAGTAAAACGCGGCGGGTCTTTGGCCGGGAAAGGGATATCCCATAGGATTGGTATGTATTTTGAGAACAAATCATGATCTTCAACAGTATTGTGACCCGTGAAATACTCGATGGCTGGTTCTCTATAGAGACGAGATACTCCGTTTTTCTGATTTTGGAAATAATGTGTAAGGTAAGCTAACCCGTCATCTGCAACTTTTTCTACCTGAATCCCGTACTTTTTCTTTATTTCCGTGTACTTTATCATTTTTTCGTTTCTCTATTGTTGTGATAATTTGAGCAACACAAAAATCTAAATTCTTCTTAATATCATCTCCCCAAAAACGTAAAACTTCCCAGTTATTTTTCAACAGAGTCTCCGTGACGGTTTTATCTCTTAAAACATTCTGTTCAATTTTCTTTTGCCAAAAAATGGTATTTGTCTTGATGCTGTTTTTTTTCTTTTCCCAATCCTTGCCATGGAAATATTCACTGTCAGCAAATATCGCTATTTTTAATCCCTTAAAAGTCAGATCAGGTTTTCCAAACACGGTTTTGTCATTCTTTCTGTATCGATAACCTTTTTGCCACAATTCTTTTGCAAGTATTCTTTCTATTTCGGAATTTTTATTCCGGATAGCTTGCATGTTTTTTCTTCTTTGTTCTTTCGTTAGTACATCCATCGTATGGAAAAAATCCAAGGCCCCGTAATACTATACAAAAGTAAAAAATAACCAGTCAATGACAAGAAAATGCTCCTGCTAATGAACTTGTTGGTAAAAAGTTGAATAAATTTGAATAGGAAAATCCTTAAAGCAATGCCTGACTCTAAGAACCCGCTGGACCCGAAGAAGTACTACTTCATGGATACGCACTTCAACCTGATGATGAAGCGGCGGATCTATCAGGTACTGCTGATCTCGAGTACCTACGACGCCTTCATGCTGGAAGAAGACGGCCGCATCGATGAGCAGATCTTCATGGAGTACGTCTCCCTCAACCTGCGTTATCCGCCCCAGTTTATCAAGGTTACCTCGGAAACAGAGGCCTTTGAAGTGCTGGAAGACAAAAACATCGAACTCGTCATCTCCATGCCCAATGTTGAGCCTACCGACACGTTCGATATGTCCATCCGGATCAAAGCCCGCTACCCTAAAATCCCTATCGTGGTGCTGACACCGTTTTCCAGAGAGGTCAATCTCAAACTCTACGACAAACGGCTGAATCCCATCGACTATGTGTTCTCGTGGCTCGGTAACGCCGATATCCTGCTGGCCATCATCAAACTGATCGAGGATAAGATGAATGTCGACCAGGACATGAAACAGGGCGTTCAGGCTATTCTGCTGGTGGAGGATTCCGTCCGCTTCTATTCCAGCTACCTGCCCAACATCTATAAGATCATCCTGAAACAGTCGAAGTCGTTCATGACCGAGGGGCTCAATGAACACCAAAAGATGCTCCGCATGCGGGGACGGCCGAAAATTCTGCTCGCGACCAACTACGAAGAGGCGGTTGAGAAATGGGAGAGATACCGGAACAACCTGCTGGGCATTATCACCGACGTGAGTTTCAAAAGGGAAGGGGAGACCGACCGTCACGCCGGCATCCGTTTCGTGGAACAGGTGCGCGGGGCGGATGAGTTCATGCCGATCCTGTTTCAGTCTGCCGATATTGAAAACGAAGACCTGGCACGGGAAATGAGAGTCGGGTTCATCAACAAACTCTCTAAGACACTCTCCCTTGAACTGCGGAATTTTATCAACGATTATTTCTCTTTTGGCGACCTCGTTTTCATTGAGCCCGGTTCGGGCAGGGAGATCACCCGCGCTGCTGACCTGAAATCGTTGCAGGATAAGATCTTCGAGATCCCCGACGACTCCCTGCTGTATCATATGCAACGCAACTACTTCTCCAAATGGCTCAATGCCCGCGCGCTCTTTCCCATCGCCGAGATGTTCAGGGAAGTAGGCGTATCGGAATTTAACGACATGGACGAAGCCAAACGCTATATCTTCGATTCCATCACCGCCTTCCGGATCAACAAAGCCCGTGGCGTCATCGCTGAATTCGACCGCGAGAAATACGATGAATACCTGCAGTTTGCCCGCATCGGACAAAGCTCTATCGGCGGGAAAGCCCGCGGTCTGGCGTTCCTCGACTCCCTGGTGAAGCGAAACCGCCTCACCAACAGGTTCGACGACGTGATCATCTCCATCCCCCGCACCGTCGTGCTCGGAACCGATGTCTTCGACGAATTCATGGAGGAAAACAACCTGTACGAAATAGCCTTGTCCGATCGCACCGACCAGGAGATCCTGCTTCACTTCATCAAAGCCCGCCTGCCTTTCCGTATCCATGAAGATCTGAATACCTTCATCTCCTGCATCAACAACCCCATCGCCATCCGCTCATCAAGTCTCCTCGAAGATTCACACTACCAGCCCTTCGCCGGGATCTATTCTACCTACATGATCCCCAACATCAAATCCAATGAACGGATCATGATCGAGAAACTGAGCGAGGCGATAAAAAGCGTGTATGCCTCGGCCTATTTCAAGGATAGCAAAGCTTACATGGCAGCGACCCTGAACATGATCGACGAGGAAAAAATGGGGATCGTCCTCCAGGAGGTGACCGGACGGCAGTATGGCATTCGTTTCTATCCGGCGATATCCGGCGTGGCCCGCTCCATCAACTTTTACCCCATCGCCCCCGAGAAGCCCGAAGACGGCATCGTCAACATCGCCCTCGGACTGGGGAAATATATCGTCGACGGGGGGATGAGCCTCCGCTTCTCACCCGCCTATCCCAGAAAGGTGCTCCAGCTTTCCACCCCTGAGCTGGCGCTCAGCGAGACCCAAAAGACATTCCTCGCCCTCGACCTGAGACCCGAAAGCTTCACTCCCGACGTGGATGATGCGGTCAACCTCCTGAAACTTAAACTCGGCGACGCAGAGGAGGACAATACCCTCCGGCTGGTGGCTTCCACCTTCGACTATAACAGCCACCAGGTACGGGAAGGGATGCTGGGAGAGGGAAAGAGGATCGTCACCTTCTCGAATGTCCTGAACCATGAGACCTTTCCGTTGGCAGAAATCCTAAAGATCGTCCTCGAAATCGGACAAAGGGAAATGAATAAACCCGTGGAGATTGAGTTCGCGGTGAACCTCGACATGCCCAAAGGACAGCCCCGCGTGTTCAGCCTCCTGCAAATACGTCCTATCGCCGGAAGAGATGAAACAGTGAATCTCGATCCCGGCAGCATCAACAACAACGATACGCTCATCGTCTCGAACCAGGCGCTGGGGAACGGCGTCATCCGCAATATCTCCGATGTGGTCTACGTGAAACCGCAGTCATTCAACGCCGGCAAAAGTCCCGAGATAGCACAACGGCTGGAAACCATCAATGAAAAGTTTCTGGCAGAGAAAAAAAATTACGTGCTCGTCGGTCCCGGGCGGTGGGGCTCCAGCGACCCGTGGCTCGGCGTACCCGTCCGGTGGCCGCAGATCAGCGCTGCCCGGCTCATCGTCGAGTCGGGACTGGCCAACTACCGCATCGACCCCAGCCAGGGAACCCACTTCTTCCAGAACCTCACCTCCTTCCGCGTGGGTTACTTCACCGTGAACGCTTACATCAACGACGGCTTCTTCAACACCGCCTACCTCGACACCCTCCCGGCCTTGTGTGAAGATGAATTCATCCGTCACGTACGGTTCGGGAAACCCTTCCGCATCGAGATCGACGGGAAGAAAAACTTTGGCGTGGTGTTCAAACCGGAATAGCAGGCACTTTTTATTTCAACTGGGTAGTGACACTAACCAATTCGTTTTTTAATACGGCTCGCACTTCGCGGTCGTCAAAAAAACGGATGGATATTTTTGCATTACTCATCGCTGGATCTTATCTGTTCTGAGCCTCTGTACTTTTCTACCCAAAGTTATGATAATTTTTATCTTTTAGTTGCCGTATGCTGTGTTACTTACAATGACCGCCAACAGTGGCGGTATGAATAGTTTCCGATTACGGGCGATTTCCTGTCATGTTACACAAAAGTTGAAGGACTTCGGGTTCTCCATATTTAGTACAAATCATTGCTTTCATTCTCTTTCTATTTCTTTTCCGGAATGATTGTTGATTTTGGGATTTATCCATTTTGTGTAAAATCATACTGCAATAAATTTTCAGTTGTTTTAGACAGTTTGAGATTCAGTGCAATCTCTTTTCCTGCACTCTCCAATAATTTCAAATACCTATCTATTGCTGGTCGTAGTTCATCAGTCGGGTTGGAAAGAAATTTCCCCTGCACTGCATATATCTCTCCAATCAGATTTGTCTGCATCATTACTGCTACTCTTTTAATCCAAAGAGAAACCACTTGAAATTGAGACCTGTCAGGAAAACCGCAATTCGATATCATTACTAATTTAGGGGGAACAGCATCATGTGGCGTATCATCTTTGTTCTCAACTTTAACCTCTTTAGGTGGGTGAGGACTTCCTGTTACAGTCAATCTATCCATAAAGACTTTTAATGTCCCGGAAATATTATTAAAGTAAAGCGGTGAAGCTAAAACAATTACATTTGCTCCTGCTAAATGAGAAATAACATCTGTCATATCATCTTTAATTATACATTTCCCCGGGCTTTTAAACCAACATGAATAACATCCTTTACAATAATTGATTTCTTTTTCTGCTAAAAAAATATTGAAAACTTCCGCACCCGCCTCTTGGGCACCTGTCAGAAATGAATTAACCATAGTATTGGTATTGCTTATCTTACCTTTTGGACTGCCATTAATCGCTACAATTTTCATTACTTCATTTTTTAGGTTTTTTGTTATATCCGTTTTTTTCAAAAGGCTGTAAATCATCAATAATCATATCTTCAAGCGTCTTGACTTCTTTTTTATAATCAATAGGTTTGTCTTCCGTTTGATTAATCTCATCGAGTATTTCATAACTGAAATTTTCAGAACCAAATTCCTTCCAGTCTTTTTGTAACTCACTATTCTGATGTATCCCCATTTCCAATTGTAATTTTTGGGCATACCATATTGCCTTTAAATCCAAACTACTCCCGATAAATATTTTACCGTTGATATTATTCTTAATTTGGAATACACCCATTTTAAACTTCATCTGTTTATATTCCTCTTTCATTTCTTTTCGTGTCTTCATGTCGTTTTTGTTTCTTACAATTACCGCCAACTGCTATATTGCATGTTGTAGCACGTGCATTTTTCATTTAAATTCATCATTTGTCACAGTATAGGAATAGTCATAAGCATAATCGCACCCGGACATTATCAGAAGTAATCCAAGTATAAAGAAATTTGTTCTCATATTTTTCAATATTGTCAATCACATCCGTCCAAAATAAATATTTATGAAAAAATACAGGAATTGAAGCTACCCTGGATAAAATTTATCACGTTCCCAATCCCTGATGTTATTGATAATATAATTTTTAATCCGTTCAAATTCAGTATTATTTCGTATGATATGGTCATAAAACCTGCCCTGGAACCCAAATGGGTGTTTATTTATATTGCACCACCGTGATAATGTTGATTTAATTGACCAATAATCACCGCCAACGATCCGGGAATGGTTTTACCGAATTCATTGTATTCTGAAGACATAGGTAGATCATGGTGCAACAACGTTTGTAGGGAAACGTCATGTAGGGACACGCCATGGCGTGTCCCTACGGGTGCATCCGCAGGGGTGATGGGTAGGGACAGGCCATGGCCTGTCCTTACAAACGGTTCGGTGACAATTCTAATGATTCCATGAATGCGATTGGGCAGAATGAGATGGAATAATCTGTACGGTTTTTTGGACATGGAGTATATGTGAATTAATTGGCAGAGTAATAATTCCTGGATCTCACTTTAATTTGATAAATTTTCCACTAATTAAACCTTCCTTATACCAAAGAGCGTATGCATACACTCCAGCAGCATAGTCTGTAAGATCAACTGAAATTTGCCCACTATTCCCATTCAAAATATACGTTTGAACTGGTTTCCCTATTCCATTAATAATAGTCAATGGCAAATTGTTAGACACAGAAGAAAAATCATAGTTTATTTTAATAAAGGAAGTAGCTGGATTAGGATAAACTTCAACTATTGGAGGCTTCTCGTTCGCATCATTGATGCCTATATAGGTAGTATCAATTAAATGAACCAACCAAATATCGTCCATTCCTCCATGAAAATTACAATTAACGTCACCGGCATTATCAGAATTAGATGTAAATCCAATAATTGTAAATTCGCCATTAGGATCTTCAATGAGGTTCCCAGGACCATCATCCCCACTGCCTCCAATACACTGTTCCCAAATCAATTGGCCAGATGGTGAGATTTTCACAAGCCAAATATCCTGAAACCCAGATAGGGAATGGTTGCCAGTCACGTCACCATCATTCGAATAAGTATGTCCAAGTATCAAATAATTTCCATCCGAAGACGGAGATATTCGGTCTATGACTTCATTTGAACTCCCCCCATAGCATTTTTGCCATATTAGGGAACCAGTGTGATCCAATTTTACGACCCAAAAATCAAATCCTCCATGATTCCCTGAAACCTGACCATCTTCTGAATTTGAAACTCCCGCACATAAATAACCTCCATCAGGTGTCACAATGATCTTATAGAGATTGTCCATGCCAGAACCGCCAAAACAATTCTGCCACTCAAGGTTGCCCAATGAATCTAGTTTTACGATCCAACCATCACCAGTTCCTCCATGAAAATCACACAAGACATCACCATCAGGTGTATCTGTAGAACCAGCCAAAATCATGCCTTTATCCGGTGTCTGGGTGACATAAAGACACCAATCCGCCATTGTTCCGCCGAAGCAGGATTCCCAGATAATGCTCCCGTTTTCATTAAGTCTCACGGGCCAGTAATCATAAAATCCATGGAACCCCGTGACATCTCCGTCATTGGAAGCTGTGGCACCGGCACAAAGGAAGCCTGATTCAGTCGTTGTCTCAATATTCATTCCTTCTTGTTCAATCGCAGACCCACCAAGGCAATTCTGCCATTGTATCATACCAGAGTTATTTACTTTCACTACCCACAGGTCTCCAGAACCATGATTTCCGTCAACATCAAAATTATTTGAGAAAGTAACACCAAACATAACAAAACCACCATCCGACGTTGCTTCAATATCTGTGCCATCGTCAAGTTCTGTTCCTCCAAAGGTTTTTTCGGAAACCAGATTTCCCACTGAATCAGTCCAAATAAGAAAGAAATCGCCATTTCCATATGTACCAGGAAAATTACCGTTATCAGAATATGTTGTTCCAAAAAGAAGGTACCCACTTGGGATCTTGATTAGTCCAGAACCTCCATCAATTTCGGTTCCCCCAAAACATTGTTGCCAATCAATGACTAAAGGCTGAGAGAATAGAAAGTTGCCTACTTGCAGAAAAGCAAAAAGGAAAGTCAATAGATTTTTCATTCATTCGATTTTTTTCGATTAAATGTATACTTAACTTCCTTTGTTAACATTTTTCCTTCAAAATAGATGGTTTAATCGAGGGTGTGAAGAATTTTGTTTAATGTTGCCTGAGTTTAAAGAGGATATCGTTCTTCAAATTTAATATAAAATCGCTCGATACATGAAAAAATCTTCAAATTCATGGTATTCCGACGACATAGGTAAATCATGATGCGACAACGTTTGTAGGGAAACGTTATGTAGGGACACGCCATGGCGTGTCCCTACGGGTGCATCCGCAGGAGTGATGGGTAGGGACAGGCCATGGCCTGTCCTTACAAGCGGTTCGGTGACAATTCTAATGATTCCATGAATGCGATTGGGAATAACGAGATGGGATAATCTGTCCGGGCATGTAAGGCCATTTCATGCCGCTTTCTTATTCGTCATTCTCTTCGTAGTAATACGAGTAGTCAATCCCTTTCATGAAAATTTCCCGGTCGTTTATTTTGGTGGTGAGCGCTTTTTTCAACAATGTTTTCAGAACCGCTGGGTTGGTCGGGCTTAACATCATAGCATTCATGTATTCCTGCTTGCTTATTTTACTCCAATCGATGCATTTTTTAAGGCGTTCTTTCAGGATCATATCCAACCATATTCTGGCGCTTCTGCCATTACCTTCCATAAAAGGGTGGGCAATGTTCATTTCTACATACTTGGTAACGATTTCATCAAAGGTAGTTTCAGACATTGCTTCTATTTGCTTTAAGGTGTTGCCTAAAAATTGTGATACGGCAAATTGAAAACCCCCTTTTGAAATGTTTTTTTGTCTGATTTGACCCGCGAAATCATACAATCCGCCAAACAGATAAGCGTGTATTTGTTGCAAACCTTTGGTTGTGCCAACTTCAATGCTGTTGATAAAAGAACTTTCAAACAGTGCGTATGCTTTTGTTTTGCTTTTTCCGTCGATGCTTTCATCACTGTATGTAAACCATTCAATAAACCGGTTTGCCTTTTTGCCCGGAAATTCTTTGCCTAAAGCAATAACGCCGGCATAATCCAACATATCGGTCAGATATCGTTTGCCGTCATTTGCTAAAAGTTTCAGTTGGGTAGTGGCGCTAACCAACTCGTTGTTTTCTTTCTTCAACTTCGCTTTCAGATACTTCCAATAGTTACGGGTTTTGGTGTAGTCGTCCTGGCCGATAAGTAAAGCCACTATATCCAACGCACTAAACCACCATTTGGCGTTTTGCTCGTCCCAAACGGCTCGCACTTCGCGGTCGTCAAAAAAACGGATGGATATTTTTGCATTACTCATCGCTGGATCTTATCTGTTCTGACCCTCTGTACTTTTCTACCCAAAGTTATGATAATTTTTATCAGTTCTTGCTGAATACTTTTTACTTACGATGGCCGAATGGTAATACACGTCAAATGAACCTGCCTAAACGGTTTTCGCCACTCAGAGAATATCACGAACAAGGCTTTGCATCATCCAATGAAAATGCTTGAAATTGCCTGTTTCTACTGTAAAAGTTCAACAAACGCATTGTATTTTCAAACGACCATTTTCCCCTCTTGATCCAATCCCCATAATACTTTAGTCAGATTGCACTATTGATTTCGTGCAACCCCACAGAAGGCGGGGGCTTTATGCCAGGCTTATTTAATTACTTTCTTATCTATCATTTTCAAGTTCAGTTTATCAACTAATATCTCAAATTGAATTTCACCTTTTCTCCATTTTATTTGATTATTAGACTGTGATTTAAACTTTCTCAGGGTATTTATTTTAATTCCATTGGAAGTCATGTATATTGAATCTTTTTCAAATGTAATTTTATGATTATCTCCAAAATCAAATCCTTTATATGCATAATCAAGTAATTCGCATTTTATTTCCCAAAATTTTAAACTATCATACAACGGAAATTCTTTGTCCAAGTGAGATTTACTAATTGAATAAAGGGTATCCGTAAAAATCCCTTTTTTAGTCAATATTGCATAACAGTGATTATTCCGGCGATTCAGCGCCACCATTCCGGCGCAATCAGCGCCACCTAAAAGTGGGCGGATTTGTTAAGCAATATTAATCATTTTTCTCTTTCTTTTTTTTTCTTAAAGATTCTCCTTTCAAGTCGAACCGATGTGCATTACCTGACAATCTGTCCATGATTGCATCGGCAATGGTATTCTCTCCAATATACTGGTGCCAGTTTTCCACTGGAAGCTGAGAAGAGATGAGCGTGGATTTCTTACCGTAACGATCCTCAAGCATTTGCAATAAAGCAAGCCGGGTGATTTTATCCATAGGTTGTAATCCGAAGTCATCCAGGATCAGAAGGTGGGTTTTTTCGATCTGGTTTAGCAATTTGATATAGGTTCCATCCAGTTTGGTCTGGGATATCTTTTCCAGAAAGCGAGTCATGCCAAGATAGAGTGTTTTATATCCAAATGAGCAGGCCTGTCGGCCTATGGCACAAGCCAGATAACTTTTGCCACACCCTGTGGCACCTGTGATAAGGATATTCTCCGATCGTTCAATAAAGCCACAATCGGCAATTTTCA
>Ga0209099_1003672_pt1 | contig 12285 bp, 11 predicted proteins | sample AD_JPNHW2_MetaG_FD_184430 | JGI IMG/M metagenome (GOLD analysis project Ga0209099, IMG submission 184430) | Active sludge microbial communities of municipal wastewater-treating anaerobic digesters from Japan - AD_JPNHW2_MetaG (SPAdes) (version 2) | ecosystem: Engineered > Bioreactor > Anaerobic...
GCACAGGCTTGCGATGGAGAACAGCAGAATTAAAGGCGACATGATCGACTCCAACAACTTTGTGCATCTTTCTCAGAAGTACAATGTGACCGGAGTACCGAAAATTATAATCAATGATAAGTATGAACTTATGGGAGCGCATCCGATTAATACTTTTCTCGATGTAATTGAAAAATCTGTAATAGACTTTAACAATTAATATTTTGTCTCAAAAAATTACTCCCGTCAAGGGAGTGGAGTGACGCTGGGATATCATATCATACCCTGCGCGGAAGAAAACTTGAGGGATAGCAGTATTACAGTTCTGCATGCAAAAAAATGGCTAAGGGATTATACGGCATTTACCATATACTCCGGAGCGGTAATTGCGGCTGCGGCATATAGTGTGAGCCATCTGAACTATAACTGGCAGTGGGGGAGAATTCCCGGATATATAATATCCCTGCATGATGGTTTTAAAGCAGGGCCTTTGCTTCAGGGAGTTTATGTTACACTGCAGATATCTTTAGCGGGTATTGTTTTTGCATTTATACTCGGGCTTGTCTCAGCTCTTCTGCGGCTGTCTGATTCTTTTGTCGCAAAGTTTATAGCTTACTGCTATATAGAATTTATAAGAAATACGCCGCTAATCGTACAGATTTTTTTCATGTACTTTGCCGTGGCTCCTATATTTAATATAAGTGCGTTTGCTTCGGCAGTAACGGCTCTCTCTTTGTTTGAAGGGGCTTATCTGTCTGAAATTATGCGGGCCGGCATTCTTTCAATACGAAAGGGTCAGTGGGAGGCCTCATTGAGCCTGGGCCTCGGGAGGCTTCAGACTTACAGGTATGTTATTCTGCCTCAGGCTGCGAGAAGGGTGCTCCCGCCGCTTACAGGGCAGGGCGTGTCACTGATAAAAGATTCCGCCCTTGTCAGTACTATTTCGATATATGATTTAACTATGATGGGGCAGTCAATTGTATCAGATACTTTTCTCTCTTTTGAAATATGGTTCACGGTCGCTTTGCTTTATCTAATGCTGACAGTTCCGCTTTCGCTATTTTCAGGGTATGTTGAAAAAAAATTTAATGTTCATTAATATATATTTTCAGGAGATTTTTTTATGAAAAAAATTGTTTTGTTTATTTTCTCAATATTCTTTCTGTTATCGGGATGCGCAAAGAATGAATCAGGCAGACTGCTCGATGATGTTAAAAAAAGAGGTGTGCTGAGAGTAGGCATGTCAACATTTGTTCCCTGGGCAATGAATGATAAAGAAGGAAACCTGATCGGTTTTGAGATTGATGTAGCAACTGCGCTGGCGAAGGACATGGGAGTTAAAGTGGAATTTATTCCTACAAAATGGTCAGGTATAATCCCGGCGCTTCTTACAGGAAAGTTTGACGTCATAATCGGCGGCATGGGCATCACTGAGGAGAGAATAAAAAAAGTTGATTTCAGCGATCCATATGATTATACGGGAATGTCAATTGTTGCAAGCAGAAAGAAAGCTCCCGGTTATACAAATCTCTCTGATTTTAACAAAAGTGATATTATCATAGCCGCAAGGCTTGGAACAACTGCAGCTGATGCTGCAAAGAAGAATTTTCCCAATGCCCAGCTGAAACTGTTTGATGATGAAGCCCAGGCGATACAGGAACTTCTCACAGACCGTGTACACGCAGTGGTCGCATCATCCCCTCTCCCTGAATTTCACGCAATTAAATACAGCAGCAGATTTTATCTCCCGCTAAATGATACTTTAACAAAGGAGCCTATAGGTTTTGCGATGAGAAAGAACGAGGACAGCTTAAAAGATTACTTTAACAGCTGGATAAAGAAAAGATGGAAAGACGGATTTCTCCGGGATAGAAAAAAATACTGGTTCAGAACCAGGGACTGGGAGAAAAGAGTGGAGTAGAATGTGAGGGACAGAACCCGGTTTACCTTACTTGATTTTGTACTGCTGGCACTTCTGTTTTCCGGAATCGCGTATATAGTTTTCAGGATGAAGGCTGAACTTCATTACAACTGGGACTGGTCGGCGGTTGCTTCATATATCATCCGGTATGACGCGAAGGGGGGAGAATATGTTCCGGGACTTCTCCTCTCCGGGCTTGCAGTTACATTTAAACTCAGCATATGGTCTACAATACTGGCTTCGATTATCGGTCTTTTTATGGGATTGATGAGAATTTCACATAAGGCAGGTTTAAGACTGACATCAGCGCTTTATGTTGGCATCGTGAGAAATATCCCTTCCATTGTTTTTATATTCATTTTTTATTTTTTTATAAGCGGCCAGATCGCGGATGCTTTTAATTCCGATTCATTGTCATCTTCTATATCCGGGCATAGTGATTTTGTTTCATTACTTTTTTCACCTCCGGCGATGTTTTCAGTATTTATTTCTGCAGTGCTTACTCTTGCTCTTTATGAAGGGGCCTATATGACCGAGATTGTCAGGGCGGGGATTGAATCTGTTGAGAGGGGACAGGGGGAGGCGGCTGATGCGCTCGGTTTCTCATGGCGCCAGAAGATGAGGTATATTGTACTCCCCCAGGCTTTTAAAAGAATTCTCCCTCCAATGGCAGGCCAGATAATTTCTGTCATCAAAGATTCGGCTATTGTATCTGTTATTTCAGTACAGGATCTTACATTCCGCGGCACTGAACTTATGGCATCAACTTATAAAACCTATGAGATATGGATTACTATTACCATGATGTATTTTCTTCTTACTTACGGATGTTCAACAGCTGTGGGGCAGATGGAGAAGTATATGGAGAGGAAAGGTTATGTTTAACATCCGGCTGTCAGTAAAGCGGCACATTGACATCGAGATATGTGAGATACAGCCGCATATCAAATTCTACCTGGTAGTAGCCTGGCTCCATGTATTGACATAATTTATAAAAAGCTTTATTGTGATCCTTCTCTTTAAGATGAGCGAGTTCATGAACTACAATCATTCTTAAAAATTCTGCCGGTACTGATTTAAAGACTGATGCAATTCTGATTTCATGTTTTGATTTAAGTTTCGCACCCTGAACTTTTGAAATATAATAGTGCATGCCAAGCACATGATCAATGGCATTTATTTTTGAATCATAGGCGACTTTACTTAGCGGCTGCGATTTGTGAAGAAACTCATTTTTAAGTGCTATAGTATAATCATAAAGAGCTTTATCAGTTCTTATGGAATGCGCAGAGGGATATTTGTTTAATAAATAATCTCCAAGTCTATTTTCCGTTATGAGCTTATCTACCTGGCATAATACTGTTTCTGAATAGCCCGCAAGATATTTTAATTCCTGCATAATATTTCCTGTAATAAATCATCATTGAGTATATTGCTACAACTCATATAAACATGATTTTCTGTCAACTTATAACTGCCGGATTTGAAATCATCTTATAGGTGATTAGCGCAGATTTGAAATATTAGAGGTAAAAAAGTGAATACAGGATTCAGAACTACTGATTTATACCGCAGCCTGATGATTAATAACATGGAGAGCGAGCTTGTTGACGTTATGAAGAGGAAAAAATGAGTCCGGTATTTTTTATGCTGCATGTATTTTTTTTTAATTTTGAAAATTTAGTTTGTAACATTATTTCATCAATTTGTCTTTATTAGGATTCCCTAAAATTTTTAGCGAATCTTCATTAAATTCATTTAATAAAAAATAAACACAATCCAAGTTCTGTATAATAATGCAGGAGAAAAATTCAGGGGGAAATTCTGATGTTCAGAAATTTATTAATTGCATGGATCAGCGTGATCTCAATATTTTCAGTAATACTCTTATCGGGAGTTAACGTATCAGCAAGTGATAATGATTCAGGTTCTCCGATAGCCGCAGCATCTGATATCGTTAAGTTTACAATTAAACCGGTAACTCTCCGGATGTATCCCGGTGGAAGCATGCAGCTTATTGCTACAGCCTATGACAGCAAAGGGAGAAAAATCATTGTTACTCCGGAATGGAAAATAAAAAGCGATATCTCGGCACTTGGTGAGTTTGATAAGACGGAGGGGGAGAAAGTTATTTTCAGCGCACTTAATTCAGGCAGCGGTTCAATAATTGCAGTTTATAATAATCTCGAAGCTGAGGTCCAAGTAAAAATATTTAAAAGGGGGAAGTAAACTTTTCAGGAGTCCTTTTTTATTTTTACAGTTCTTACTACGAATCCCATAACAATTGTGCCTATTATTCCCATTGCAAGGAGAAACAGTTTCATGTGAAGGGATTTAAATGTGAGGGCTGATATTGTTATCATGGTCCACATGAGAGATATGGAAATGATTTTCATTTTAAAACTCATTCCTTTCTCTCTGGCATACTGCTCAATAAATTTTCCAAACAGCCTGTTGGATATTAACCAGTTATACCATCTTTCAGAGCTTTTTGCAAAGAGAGAAGCGGATAAAAGAACGAACGGAGTCGTTGGTAATCCCCGCACTACGATTCCGACACACCCTATTCCAAGCGAGATAAAACCTAAAGCAGTATATAATCGTTTCACTTAAACTTTCCTGAATTTTAATCTGTGTATAAATATTCTAATACTATGAAGCTGAAAATCTGAGTGAATTTAGAATGTTTATGTTACGTTAAAAAGTAGATTATTTATTATACAGATAGAATTTAAAATCTGTCTGAAAAAATTCATTAACCAGTTACTAATAACGGTTTAATAATACAAACTATTTTATCGCAGTTTTTCAGTAAAATCAGTTTTATTTTCTTCGCCTGATGATTGAATTTATCCAGAGCTGTGAATATTTTTTCATCCCGCTCTCGGAGAAATGTACTCGGTCGAACCTGTCGAATGATGAAACAATAGTATCGGTGTCGGGTCCGATGAAAACATTGCGGTTCTCTTTTATAAATTCTTTCTGTGCTCTGCGTATTTCATATCCTATGCCTTCCGGTTTGCCTTTGACCCATGGATTGAAAGATGCGATGGAAACAAATAGCGGAGCATCCTCCCCGTAACCTCTTATCGTATCAAGAATTTTTTTTAATCTCGATTTGTAAATATCTGCGGGAGTATTATTGTAATTATCCTCCTCGCCCTGATGCCAGAAAATGTGCGTAAGCTTTATATTATTCTTTTTCAGTTCATTCATTGTCTCTTTCAGCATGATGCTGCATCGTCCATCCGACCAGCATCCGATTGAAGTTGAGCCTACCGCTATTGAAACAAATATCACTTTATCGCAATATCCTTTTTCTATCAGCGAATCGCCAAGCATTCCCCAGACTGAGCCTTTCGTTCCCGATGCACCGAGTAAAGGGTCTTCTGCGATGTATAACCTGCCGTCGTAATAGTTATAAACGCTGTGTTTTGATCTGTAAAGAATCTCCCCGTAGTTTGCAGCATTTGACTGGCCGATTACCAGCGCGAACATGACACGTCCGGTTTTGATGTTGTTCATATCAACGGGAGTTCTGGTGCTTTCCTGAAAAGGTTTTTCGGCAGAAGTTTCCGGTTTTAAAAAAATAATAATATCCGGAATATATTTCTGGAAAAGAATTCCGGCGGTGAAGCAGAGAAGGATGATCATAACATATTTTATTTTATTTGTCATCATTTGCAGCCTTATCCTTCACAGCTTTTTAATGAATCCGTTAAATCGTTGTTTGTCTTTTCGAATTATAATAAATCAAATATTTCCGAATCGTTTAAAAGAATCCTGCCGCAACAGCAAGAGAGAATGAAAAACCGCTGATGTCATGGTCTGACAGATTTTCCTGATTTATTCCTTTGACCATCCGGTATGAAACTCCCGCACCTGCTCTTATATATTCTGTAATATTAACATAAACATTAAGCTCCGGCATAATGGCAAAGAATGCATCTCCAGTTTCCTCCGTATCATCACTGTTATTTTCATCATTAGGGTTGTAATATTTCAGCCCTCCTCCGCCAACCATAATCCCGGGCGCAATTGTAAATATACCATCCGGCCAGATAAAGTATTCCAGAAGTATACCGCCAAAGCCAAAACCTATTTCCGTATCAAGACCGTCATATTCCGCTCCGGTGAAATCTTCTCTGTCAGTCGGATAGACCAGCCCGTAACCTCCGGCACCGAGGCAGAAGGAGTGATTTATAATCCATCCCGCCTTGCCGCCTGCAAGATTAGCCCAGTTTCCGTTGATCCTGGTAGTCTGATCAATCAGTGCAAGGTATCCGCCGTGTTTGATATTTTTGTTATCCAGAATAACTTTTTTCTGAGTCGTTTTTTCAGATTTCCTGTCTCCCCGGTAGACTGTTTCTTCAGTCGCGGTTTGAGTCATGCTGTTCAGCGCAAGCAGGTATCTTTCATCGGCTGTAACATTGATTTTAGCTTCGAGTATGTTATTGTCCATCTGATTTAAGAGAGAGTATTTACCTTCCGGAAGAGCAACTTCCATCTCCCGGCCGTATGGTTTCTGTATTTCTGCAATAAGTATATTATCGCTGTTGCGGATATAGATTTTGCCTGCAATTTTTTTTTCGAGGAGAAGCCCGGATGTTTTACTTTTAATATCTGTTATGACAACATCGCCGGTTCCGGTCATTTGTATGTCATAGTTGGGGTGTTGTGTGCCTCCCATGGTTTTCTCGGTTCTGGCCAGAGTTTCATTATACGCATACTGGTATGCTTCATTCAATGTTATACGGCCGTCCTGAATCATATCAGCAGCACCGCGCAGTCCTGATACAAGATAATACGTGAAAAATGATCCTCTTATAGAATCTGATTCCTGGGATGCTTCATTGGATGAGCTTGAAGTCATAAACGCGTCACCCTTCATGTTGAATGACGAATCAAGGATAAACGGCGGCCTGAATTTTCCTCCTTTTATCCTGGTGAATGCACCTGATGAGCATGAGTCAAGTATTGCGATCCTCACATCAGCGGGTATTCCGCGGATAGCCTCTTTGAGTTCCTTATAGTATATTTTTTCCCTTCCGAGAAGGATCGCTTCATCATCAGAATGCCCGGAATAGTAGAAAATAAACTCAACGCGCTCATTTTTCTGTCCTATCCCGTTTATTTCATTTTTAATTTTACTCATGGCAGAGATGAGATTTCTTCTGTCAGGATTAACAAGCAGCAGCCCGTCGCTGTCAGAAACTCCTCCAATGCTTTTTAACACGTTCATCATGGTGTCCGCGTCTGAAACCGCGTAACGGAGCATAACCCTGCCGGGACCGCCATTATTTGCTCCCACAATAACAGCGAATCTTCTGATGTTTTTGGCCTCAGCCGGTTTTGTTATGCCGGGTATTACCATGATAAGTAGTATGATAATTGCTATACGGCTCAGTTTAATCATTTCAGGTAATCTCCGGTCATTCTATTTTTTTTAAGGTAATTGAAAGTTCAATGGAATCTTTTCCTGTTTCAATTAATCCATTTACTGCATTCTCCCTGCTGTTTGCAAGTTTTTTTGCTTTTTCCATTACATCTGCGGTATCAATCGGATCAGCCGAGAGTATCATGATAAATCTTTCAAAAGAGGGGGAATCATCGAGTTCATAGGACTTTTTAAGAAGAACTCTTTTATTCAGAATAAGTTTTTCATTTGAAGTGTTTACCTCCGGGAGGTGCAGGGTTACAGCGCCCCGGCCGTCGATAGATAAAATAACTCCATGACGGAAGTTTCCTGCAGCTATGTAGCCCACTTGGATGATGTCTCCGCTGCGGGCAGTATTCGCGTTTTTAAGCTCTTCGACTTCTTTTCCTTTCATGCGGTACAGGAGAAGCTTCGAATCAAGCCCTTTGATTCTGACATCATATTCGCCGGGTGTTTTTACATTATCTATATTCCTGATGCCGGGTATCATAAAAATAACTAAAAGTATTATTGCTGCGGCGGAAGCGATTGAAAGAGTATAACGCCTTCCCGAAACTGAACTGATTTTTTCAATTATATTCTTTAATGAAACCGGAAATCCATTTATAATCCCCGGTGATTTTTCTTTTTTAATCTTTTCCCTGTGAGCTTCATCCGCAGATGTGGTTTTCGCCATAATCTGTCTGACCATTGACTCTGCAGAATAACTGGTGAGAATCTCCTCGTTTGATTCTCTGATTATATTTATTCTATCACTCAATTCTGTATTTTGCGCTATAAGTTCATCCATCTGATTGCGGAGATTTTCCGGAAGTTCTCCCAGGAGATACTGTTCTATATATATATCCGGTATCTGATTAATTTTCATAAATCTCCTCCTTTAAAAAAGAAACTTTTTCTTTCAGTATTCTCATCCTCTTCCTGACGCCGGAAACAGAGAGACCAGATTGATGAGCTGTCTGTTCAAGAGTCATCATGTCTATATAAAGCATAATCGCGATTTCTTTTGTAGATGGTTTCTCATCCCGGAAAATTAAATCGATAAAATCTCTGACGGAGATGTTATCGGCCGGGTCATTGTAATCAGCGATATAATTGAAGATTTCATTGTCGGCTGTTTCCGGACGTTTTTTTTCATCCCGGATAATATTAAGGCATACATTTGTGGCAATTCTATAGAGAAGGCTTGACATATATGTGTTTTCAATTTTTTCACAGTTTGATATCAGGTTTACAAAAACATCCTGCATGGCATCAAGCGCTTTCTCCTCATTTTTCAGGAGATACCTGCATCTCCGCAGTACCATAGGCCCGTATTTTTTATATAACTCTTCAATGTTTATATTCATAGATAATTTCCTGTTTCTCCGCTTAATGCAGTTCAAATGCATCAGCGGAGAAAGTATTTAGTTCAGGATATTCTACCATGAAAGGAATATTATGTAAAACAAAAATAATAATTACAGGCATTCTCTAGAACCATCCGAATTGCACCATGGCTGAAGCGGACGGACCTCTGAAATCCTTATCTTTTAATTCCCCTGTATCAATCCCTTCGGTAAATCTGTAGGATGCGCCGATCCCGACCCTGCAGAATCGCGTAACATTTACAAAGACATGGAGTTCAGGTTCCAGTACAAAAAAATTGTCATAATCGTAATCGTAGTCATCGTCATCATCTTCATTATCATCGTAAAACAGCAGTCCGCCTCCGCCGATAGTTGTGCCGGCTGAAAAAACAATCAGATCCTTCGGATTAAAATAATACTCCGCCAGAAAACCGCCGTATCCGAAACTTGTTTTGTCGAAAACACCGTTATAATCGTCTCCGGTTATTTTTTCTCTTTCTGTGGGATAAACAAGTCCCATGCCGCTGAATCCGAGAACGACTTTGTCGTTTATTATAACACCGCCTCTTCCACCGACCAGGCAGCTGTTTGCATCACCTATCTTTGAATAGCTGGTATTAATTCCGCCATAACCTGAAAAGTTCGATTTTCTGATTTCAAAAAGTGTTTTCGGAGGATTGTCGATTTTTGCCTTTTTTTTATCCGGCACACCCCCTTTCTTCTCAGTTGATGGTTCCTGGCTGCCTGCATCAGCCTTTTTAATATCTGTTGATATTTCTTTTGCGTCTGTAGTAGTCTGGTTAATGTCTTTTACGGCCTCTTGAGCTGTTGCCGCAGTGACTATAAGCGTAATAACGGCTGCAGTAAAAAATTGTGAAATTTTCATTTCGTTCCTCCATTATATTATAATACTTAAACACCCGCAGTCAGAGAATGTGTTACCTGTAATTGTATTTTTTATTAAGAATATAATCTATAGTAAAAACAGTAAGAATGAAAATATTATTTGCATTTAAACTTAATTTTTCCTTATATTCAAAGGTATAAGGAGAGCATCTGATCTGTTACCGGATCGATTTCCCGCTGTCCTGAATCTATTAAATTTTACGGATTACCTGATGAAAAGATTTTTAATATTTATCATTATTTTTCTGTTATGGGCAGTGTGCATCTCTGCCGCGGAATCGGAAAACAGGCGGGTACTCTATATAAGTTCCTATCATCCGGCATTTCCTACTTTTAATAAGCAGGTTGATGGGATTAAATCAGTATTTGACGGTCAAAATATTTTACTTGATATTGAATTTATGGATACTAAACGTTTTCCAGGGCCGGGAAATATCAGATTTTTCCATAATATGCTTTCTTTTAAATTAAAAAAGCTTCCAGCTTATAATGCGATTATAGTCGCAGATGATGCGGCTTTTCTTTATGCGATATCGCAGTGCAATGAACTTTTTAAAAACATTCCGGTTTTCTACTGTGGGGTTAATAATACTGAGAAAACAGCATCTCTTGAGAATAGCCGGCAGATACGGGGAGTGGTTGAATCCGTTTCGATGGAGGAAACTCTTAAACTCATCAGAGATCTTTTCCCCGGCAGAACCAGGCTGGCAGTAATAACAGACGGAGCTGTTCCAGTGCAGGCGGACCTTAAAAAATTTATTTCATTATCAGGTTTTTTTCCGTTTAAATCAGATATACTTTCGCTCCGGAATCTTACATTCAGCCAGTTAAATTCTAAACTTAAGAATCTCGGGCCTGATTATGCGATTCTGCTTCTTTCAGCTTATACAGACAGTACAGGATTAACCAGACTCTTTCAGGATGAACTTTCAGAAATATACAGCAATAGTAATGTCCCTATATTTCACTTATGGGAACATGGAATGGGTAGTGGAATTTTCGGAGGTAAACTTGTACGGCATTTTGAACAGGGCCGTGAAGCTGCAGGTATGGCATTAAAGTATTTCAGAGGTACTCCACCCGGAGAAATTCCGAATATTAAAGAGAGCCCTAATATTTACTCCTTTGATTACAAAGAACTTGGAAGATTTAATATACCGTTAAACAGACTTCCGGAGGGGAGTCTGATTATTAACAAACCGCTTTCATTTTATGAAACCTATAAGATTCTTATCGTTACTGTATCCGTGCTTTTTGCGGCTCTGCTCTATGTAGTGATAATTCTTCTTCTGGAGAGCAGAAGATTAAGAAAGATGGTACTGGAACGGACCGCGGAACTGGCTGAAAGCGAGGAGAGGTGGAAATTCTCTCTTGAGGGGGCAGGGCAGGTGGTATGGGATTGGAATCTCAACAGCAATAAAATTTTTATTTCCAGAAAATGGAATCAGACATTGGGAGCTGATAATGAGGAAACTCTGGTAGATATAGAAGAATGGTTTAATGAAGTTCATGAAGATGACAGGGATAATACCCGTGCTATTATGGAAAAACATCTCAGGGGAGAAAAACCGTTATATGAAAATTTCCATCGCATTATTTCAAGGGACGGTTCGTATAGATGGGTTCTCTCGCGCGGGAAAGTAATAGAGAAACTGCCGGATGGGAAACCTCTGCGGGTAATTGGAACATCAACTGATGTTACCGAGCTCAAGCAGATCGAAAGTGAAATCAGCAGTTCCAGAAGGATGCTGCAGCTTGTAATTGATGCTATCCCTATCGGAGTGTTCTGGAAGGATAAAGATTTTACGTTTATAGGATGCAATAATACGTTCGCCAGGCTGGCAGGAGCTGAAAGTCCTGAAGGCGTAGTCGGGAAAAAAGATGAAGAGCTTTTCGAAAGTGAACTCGCATTGTCACATACTGTGATTGATAAAGAGGTTCTGCGTACCGGGGCCGCAAAATTGAATTATGAAGATCAGATGTTTCTGCCTACAGGTAAAGTGAAAATATTAAGGAAATCCAAAGTTCCACTCACTGATGATAATGGTAAAATAATCGGTATACTTGGCACGTATGAAGATGTGACTGTGCAGAAAAATCTTAGAGAGGAGACATTCCGGATTCAGAAACTTGAATCAGTTGGAATACTCGCCTCGGGAATAGCGCACGATTTCAACAATCTCCTCATGGCTATTGCAGGATCTCTTTCAGTGCTGCGCATGTCGGAAGGCATAAGTGAAAAGAGTATGCACTGGATTAAACAGGCCGAGAAATCATGCTTTGCAGCTACCGAGCTTACAACGCGTCTTATTACTTTTTCACAAGGAGGAGCGCCGATACTTCAGCAGGAAAATATAACCGATGTAATAAATGAGTCTGTTAATTCCGGCAGTAATGATTCCTCCGTTGATATAAATTATGTGAATGAGAGCCCGGATACTATTATGATGATAGACTTCAGGCAGATACGGCAGGTTATCTTAAATCTTATAGAGAATTCGAAAGAGGCAATGCCGAATGGAGGATTCATTGATATAGTTTCTTCAATGGTAATCATTGAGGATAATAACAGGCTTGAACTTCCATCTGGTAAATATATGAGGATATCTTTGAAAGATAATGGCCCTGGAATTCCTGAAGTTATAATCAGTAAAATATTTGATCCGTATTTCAGTACAAAAGAGATGGGGCCG
>Ga0209099_1003674_pt1 | contig 12280 bp, 8 predicted proteins | sample AD_JPNHW2_MetaG_FD_184430 | JGI IMG/M metagenome (GOLD analysis project Ga0209099, IMG submission 184430) | Active sludge microbial communities of municipal wastewater-treating anaerobic digesters from Japan - AD_JPNHW2_MetaG (SPAdes) (version 2) | ecosystem: Engineered > Bioreactor > Anaerobic >...
CCGGTATCGCGATGAGGTTGATCCTGTAATTAAAAAAACTTTTAATACGGAGCCCTTTAATATCTATTGACGGAGGATACCTGTACAAAATAAAACCCAAGGGTATTAAAGAAAGGATATTTACTGTAATGCCCGTGCTTATTATTATGGAATAAATTAATACCGAAGCCGCTATTCCAGTAAGAAGGTATAAAAAGGTTTTAAACCATTTGTTTTCTTCCTCTGCCAGGTATTTGCGAAAAAAAACATCCAGAATTAACTTCCCGGAGGCGTAAAAGAAATTCAATGCGACAATAAACACAAGAAAATAAATCATAAAAAAGTCGTATTAATTTTTGCACAAATGATTTTATTGCCGCTTTCTCCGGCTCCGCCCCTATGCATCATCCGCGACAAGGGATGCTTATTAGGTTCGCGTTGTCCGGATTTTTTATCTGGAAATTTTTCAGAAAAAAATGTGTGTAAGCGCCTAAAACGATTAACATTCAGGGTGTCTTTGCTTTTTAGATCATGGCTGTTATGATGTTCGACCACCCCGGTGTTTTTTAACACAAAAAACTGCTCCTTTGATATGCTGTCTACGATACACCGGGCAACCCTGCTTTGTAACACATCCGGCAAAACCACGCCATGATGGGCAACGACATATCTGATACCGTATGTGTCAATAAAATACATAAGCAATTCTTCATGTTTTATTTTTTCCGGATGATCAAACAGTTTATTAAGTATGCTTCCCTGGGGTGTCAGAATGTGATCGGGAAACTCAATATACGGATTATTGATATTATAAAAATTATGATAGCCGATGGTTTTTAAAAATTTTGCGGGAACGGAAAAAAACCAAATATTGTGAGGCGTATTTTTTACAAAATCATCCTCTGCAAGCCAGCCTATTTTGGTGTCGAATTTTCCGCCCAGTTCTGACTTTACTGAATGAATATATTCTTCGGAATAATCCTGACATTTATTGAATAACCTAATTGTTTTGGTATAAACACTGAATTCGGAAAAATTAAAAATCAAACTAAAAAACAATAAAAACACAACGGCTTTTTTATAATGATAAAAACACTTTATTAAAAAGACAATTAATAATACGTTTAACAGTGGCAGCAGACAGCTTAGAAACTGTAAAGAGTCCATGCCCTGCATAAAAGGCCTGATTAAAAAACCCACCCCAACTATGGCCGCGACAAACAGAATGATCCCTTTTTCTTCTTTATTCAAAGACCTTTTTATTTTGTTTTTTGTAAACAGGAAGAAAATAATATAAACAGTATATAAAACCATTACCCAGATCATTGCAAAAAAAGACCTGAAAACAAACCTGAGAAATTCAGCCTTCAGGGATAATCCATTAAAAAATTTATAAGTATATTCATCAACCTCCCTGAAAAAAGACACTCCCTGGTTTTCTGCCCCAAAGTAATGATAAAACGCTATGAATGAAACGGCTGATAAAAGGTAAACCAATAAGGGTAGCAATAATTTTTTTAATGGATATTTTTTAAAACAGACCAGAAAAAAACAATAAATAAAAACACCGGCATAAACCCCGGGTATCAGGCCGACATTGATTATTAAAGCATACGACATGATAACAAGGGCCAGCTCAAAATTTTTCTTCAACATGGTGATGACAAACAAACAACTTAATGCATAAAATGGAAGGTACTTGAGCAGCAGAAAATGATTCAGGTGTGTGCTGTTTTCAAAAACCACGACCGTATCATCAAAATACAAGCCCATGTGTTTAAGAATAAATCCATTAAAAAATTCGTTCATCGGGCCAACAAACATCATCATAAAGGAAAGCAGCATGATGATAAATCCGGCCTTGTTGTTATTATAATGGCCCCAGATAGCGATAATACCTGTATTTGTCAGCACAAACAGCAGTGGGCTGACCACTAGTACCAGCAGGTAGCTGTGGCTGGATAGATGAAATGTTTTTGCCAGCAGTGCGCTGATCCATAATTCCTGGTAATGATAGGGCGTCCTGATAGTAAGTCCGTCAAAACAAACTGTATTTAAGGCCTTGTATGTATTTTCAAAACCCATATTTATAAAATAGGAAACCCCCGCGTAATAATCAATGTCGGGATAAAAATCCAGCCGGAGAGAACGAAAACCCTCCAGGACAAAAACAAGCTGGATGAGGAACACCGGTATCGCGATGAGGTTGATCCTGTAATTAAAAAAACTTCTACCACGGAGCCCTTTGAAATTCAATGATGGAGGATACCTGTACAAAATAAAACACAAGGGTATTATGGTAAGGATATTTACTGTGATACCCTTTGTCATTATAACAGAATAAATAAATACGGAGGCAAAAATTCCGGCAAAGAGGTTAATAAAAGTTTTGATCCATTGATTTTCCTCATCTTTCAGATAGTTATGAAAAAAAACGTTTAAAACGAATGCCCCGAAAGCGTAAAAGAAATTCAATGCGATAATAAACACAAGAAAATAGATCATAAAAGACTCGTGTTAATTATTGCTAAAATATCTTCGATAGCCGGTTGGTTGAGTTCATAATAAAATGGCAACCGCACTAAGCACTCCTCATAATACTGGCTGTTCGGCAGGGATCTGCCGTCGTGTTTTGCTTTATAAAATTCAGATTTGTGCAAGCACAAATAGTGAAATACCGAATAGATGTCCTTCTGTTTTAAATCAGCGATTAGTTTTGTTCTTTGGCTGATGTCGCGGCACAGCAAATAAAAGTTATGCGCGTTGTTCGTGGCGTAATCCGGAATGACGGGCAGCCTGACTAAGGCAGCAGGTAACAGTTTAAAGCGGTCATAATACTGTTGCCATATTTGTTTGCGTTTGCTCTGGATATCCCCTAGGTTCTCAATTTGCGCCCATAAAAAAGCCGCCGTTATTTCTGAGGGTAAAAATGACGATCCGGTATCCACCCAGCCGTATTTGTTTACTTCACCACGGAAAAATTCAGCGCGGTTAGTACCTTTTTCCCATATTATTTCCGCGCGTTTTTCGAATGCCTGATGGTTAATTGTCAGCATGCCGCCTTCGCCGCATTGTATGTTTTTAGTTTCGTGAAACGAAAAACAGCCCAGATGGCCGATCCCGCCCAGCGGCCTGCCTTTGTAAAACCCATCGATGGCCTGTGCGGCATCTTCCACCACCCAAAGCTTGTGTTTTTCGGCAATGTCCATGATTTTGTCCAAATCGCAGGCAACACCGGCATAATGAACCGCAACAATCGCCTTTGTTCTATCAGTAATAACTTCTTCGAGCACATTTTCATCCATACCCGGATGATCCGGCCTGCTGTCGATAAACCTTATCACCGCGCCCTGCCGCACAAATGCCAGTGCGGTAGATACAAAAGTATAGGAGGGAATTATGACTTCATCGCCCGGTTTGATATCGAGCAATAAGGCGGCCATTTCCAGAGCGTCCGTACAGGATGTGGTCAGCAGGCATTTGCCAAAGCCGTACCTGTCCTGAAAAAAAGATTGGCATTTTTGTGTGAACATCCCGTTGCCGGAGATTTTGCCCAAGCGGACAGCATCTTCAATGTAGGATGTTTCTTTACCTGTGAGGTATGGTTTGTTGAAAGGGATCACCTGTTTATTAATAATATAAAAAGCAAAAATACTAAAATTTTTTGTTGGCCTTAAAAAACAAAATAGTTCCGGTGGCTTCGACTCCGCCACCGCTCATTCAGGCAAGTGATAGGATGACTGCGCGCTGGCCTGCCGCAGAAGGCAGTCATCCTATCACTAAAAAGAGCCTCACCCACCGTCTGGAGCCTCAGCCACCGTCCGCCGCGGCGGAATCTTCAATCCTTGTTCGATATTTGTTGTTTTTTGATTTCTGAGTCCACTCCGAAAAGCCCCGGTTTTCTTATCCTGCAACTTTTTACCCTTAATTCCAAAGGGAAGTCGCAGAAAATCAGCCTTCCGCCAGTTGGCGGATCGGGGCAAAGCTGTTTTCAAAAATCATACTTTTCGGAGTGGGCTCTTGATATAAAATAATATTTACAAAAATGCGTATATTTGTAAAAAATATTTTACAAAAATGAAAAGGACTCTATATTTTGAAATCATAAAACAATTAAATCATAAGAATGCTGTCGTTATAACCGGTATGCGGCAGGTAGGTAAAACCACTTTGATGAAAATGATTTACAATGAAATTAAAGAAGCAAAATTATGGTTTGACTTTGACAATCCTATGGATATCCTCCCATTTGAATCGAAGGATTACAATAAAATTTATCTGGAATTGGTCAGCCAGGCAAATCAAAATAAAAAAATAATTGTATTTATTGATGAGATTCAAAACTATCCGGAAATAACAAAAATTATCAAGTACCTGATTGACCATTATGGGGTAAAGTTTATAGTTACAGGTTCGTCTAATTATTATATGCGTAATTTATTTCCCGAATCGTTGAGTGGGAGAAAATTTTTATATGAACTCAAACCATTGTCATTTGCTGAGTTTTTATATTTTAAAGGGTTTTTGTCCGAGAATGAAATTGTTAATTTTGAAATGAATGCCATTTTGAAAGAAAAAACAGAATATAATTATTTAAAAAGGAATATTTATTACGATGAATTTGTTGAATATGGAGGCTTCCCCGAGGTTGCACTCACGGATGATATTGCTACTAAAAAACTGGTGTTAAAAAATATCTTTGCTTCCTTTTTTGAAAAGGATATCAAAGTATTTACGGAGCTAAAAGACGTCAGGGAATTGCGGGATTTGATATTGTTATTGGCTCCCCGTAATGGAAGTATGTTGGATATTACAAAATTATCTTCGGAATTGGGAATTAACAGAGTGAAGGCATATAATTACATAGAGTTCTTACAGGGCATATTTTTTTTAAAACTGATACCAAAATTTTCAAAAAGCATTGACAGAGGAATAGCTGCCGGGAAAAAGGTATATTTTTCAGATACAGGTATACTAAATATAATTTCAAAAATTACAGATGGACAATTATTTGAAACTGCTGTATGTAATCAATTATCCAATTATGGCAAGTTGTCGTTTTATAATAAGCGTAACACTGCCGAAATTGATTTTATACTAAACAATGAATATGCTTTTGAAGTGAAGATAAATGCAACAATAAACGACTTAACCCGATTAACAAAAATAGCTCAATCTATAGGTATTAAAAACTGGTTTTTAATTAGTAAAAACTTTAAAAACACAGATAAAACAATGTATCCACATTTTATTTGAGCCGGATTGGAAGCCCATAGGTAAGAAGGAATTTTGCATTTGACATTTTTATGAAAAACGATCAAATATACAGGCTGGAGATACAAAGCTGAAAAGGGTATAATAAAGTTTCTTTTGTGCAAAATTTAGGTTTTTTATTGTGCAAATTTAAGGATGTTTGTTGTGCAAAATTTGGAATTTTTGTTGTGCAAAATCAGATATTTGCTTGAACTGCCAGTACGACATATAGTGCACGGTGGCTTCGAGAGCCTCAGCCACCGGTGGGGGCGGAATTACGGTGGCTTCGACTTCAGTTCAGACAAGCTCACTGTGACCGCTGAGCCACGGGTAGGGGCGGAAACACGGTGGCTTCGAGAGCCTCAGCCACCGTAGGGGGACTAAGCCACTGTTAATAATTTCTATTTTTCAGGAAGTCGGCAATGTAGAAGTGCTACCACTTCAGTTATAACCAACAATGCATGGTGATACAACTGTTGCCAATTCTAAACCCCAGCTTGGAAAAAGCCGTATTGATCGGATAATTTGTAGTGTGTACTTTCATGTCTTTCAGCACCATTCCTTTCGCTGCCGCCCATTCAACACCCCGGGCAAGCAACGACTGGAAAATTCCTTTTCCGTTGTATGATGATGCTACGGCTCCCATCACGCCGCTGGCTATCGGAACTTTGTTTAGAAGCCTTTCCGTAAAAGCAAAATACCCGATCGGCCTTCCTTCATCGTAGGCCGCATAAACGATCTCTGCAAAATCCTTGTTGGTACAGACATTCCGGGTCCAGTCTTTATATATTTCAAGGCATAATTTCCGGTCGAGCCTTTTATCCGCGAAATAATGGCCGAACCCGTCAAACGCTTGCCCTGCCAGGATAACGAGGGGTTCCACATCCGCTGGATCAATGGCATGAACCGGAAAATCGCTGTTGAATTTGATTGCGGAGCCTGTATCTTTTTTGACGTAATAATCATAACCCACCTGAAAGTCCATGGTTTCAAAACCAAGTTTTTCAAGCCGGTTGATCAGGGGAATATCTTCGCAAATCGTTTTGGTGATTATTAAACGAAATTCTTTTTCTTTTAAAAAAGAAACAATTTCCCCTGGATCATTCGCGTCATCACTGAAATCGACCTTAGCGATCTTAAACCCAAATCTGCGGGAGTCCATTTCGCTTAAATATTTATTTTCATCCATATGATAAAATTTGAAAGCGTCTATAAGTAAACTTTTTATTCAATTCAGTGTTTAGTTTTCGTGCAACCTTTTGCCCTGCTTTTGATCGGAAAAACAACCGGAATTCATTTGTATCTTAATCGGAATTAACCTTTTGGCTTACGATATATTTAGGCCTGTTTTTAACCTGCATGGATATATTTCCCATATAGGTGCCCAGTAATCCTAAAAATGTCATGATCATCCCGGTAGAAAACGCGATAGTAATGATCAGGCTGGCATAACCCGGGACTAAAATCCTGCCTGATAAATACATGATAAGATAATAAACGCCGATAATAAAAGAGGTACAGGATACCAGGATTCCGAGTTTTAATCCAAGTTTTAGTGGTTTTTCTGAAAAGGATACGATCATATCAAAAGCAAGTTTGAAAAGTTTTTTGTATGTGTAGCCTGATCTTCCTGTGGTCCTTTGGCTATGCTCGATATTAATAAGTGTTTTTTTAAAACCCACCCATTGGATCAAAATTGGGAAAACCCTGAAATAATCCCCCATATCGAGCACGGCTTTTATTACGTTTTTATGAAAGATGCCGAAATTTGAAACAGTAAAATCCTGTTTTGTATTTGTCAGATAGCTGAAGAGAAAGTAAAATAATTTTGAAAAAAGTTTTTTGAAAAAAGTATCTTTTCTGAGATATCTTCTGCCAAAAACAATATCATATCCTTCTTTTGTTTTTTCATATAATTTTATGATCTCCTCGGGCTGGTCCTGCAGGTCGCAATCCATCACCACCACCCACTCACCCTGGGCGTGATCAAGCCCGGCAGTAATGGCATAATGCTGACCAAAATTTCTGCTCAGATTGATGCCTTTGACCTTTTTATCTTTATTTCCCAGAAGGCAAATCTTTTCCCAGGCATCATCGGGGCTGCCATCGTTGACGAAAACTATTTCGTAATTTTCATCAATCCGGGGCAATACCAGGCATAAGCGTGAGTATAATTCTTCTATGGAAGCGGCGCATTTATATACGGGTGTTACAACGCTGATAAAAGGCATTTTTTAATTGTTCTGAATTTGCGATTTCAAAGATAATTGTTTTTTTTATACCTCAAACTACAAGCAATATGTTTCATTAAACCTAAGTGCCCCTGCCAGTCATTCGGTATTTCAGCAGACATTGTGGTTATCGTGACAGCACATTTTGCTATTTGCGTTTTCACACACTTTGTGCCGTCACCTTTATGGAAGACTCTCGTTCGGGGTGTTTTGCAGAGTTCATCCCCTGCGGGGAAATTTGTTGTGGCGGTTGATTGACTTTTACCATACGGAATGCAAGTGGTAGGATGACTGCTCCGAAGGAGCTCTCCATAGGAGTCCTTCGGACCTGCGGAGCGCGCCGGTCAGCCGCTGAAGGCAGTCATCCTATCACAAAGCTTATCGGTGACTTCGAGAGCCTCAGCCACCGTCAGCTACGTGCACAGGATGGGCAACATCATAAATCAAAAATCATCGTTCCTTGTTCGATATTTGTAATTATTTTGATTTTTGAATTTTGCAAAAATGCACCGTTACTCCAAAGGCCCTCATGTTTCCTGTATGGATCGCCTAAGGTTTAAACATTCGCGTGTTGCATCCCGGCCAGTCGAATCATAAATCGAATATCTTCAATCCTTGTTCGATATTCAATTATATTTTCCTTGTTTATTGGCGAACGGGTTATTTTGGCAGCACGACTTGCAATAAGCACTTTCAGCGCATTGTCGAACCGCCACTTGCCAAAATGCAGAATGGCTTCGACAATTGATACCGTGAGGTTGCCGAAGGGCTTAATCAAGCCCTTCCAGATATTTGATGAAAGGATTTATCTGTGTTTCAAAATCGTTCTCTTTGGAAAAGGATTTTGCATTTTTTGCAAAATGTTCGTAATCCCTTTCTATGGCATCTATGGCGGCTTTTATCTGTATACTGCTGATATAGTCTATAAGTTTTCCGCACTGAGTATCTTCAATAAATTTTAACCCGGACATATTGTTTGCAATTACAGGCAAGCCGCTGTTCAGGTATTGAAAAACCTTGCCTGAAGGGACGCTAAAATAATTAAATGTTCGCAGATGGGCGTATCTGTAAAAATCGTAGAACGCAAATCCTATTCTGAATTTGGAAACATAATGGGTTAATTCGGTTGCTGAGAAATAATCCTTATTGATGATTAATCTTTTTTCAACTAATAAGTCACTATAAAATTTATCAATTACAAGCTTAGTTTCATCGGGCATGGCGCCTACCGTTGTCAGGGTGTATTCTTTGTGATCTTTGATAAAATCCAGACAACTGATAAGCCCGAATCCCGGCACGGCACTGCCACAATAAATCAGGTCCGTTTTTTCTCTTGACTCATAAGACGGGGCAAAATCAATATATTTTGGCGCATTCTGTACAAGAAAATAAGGCGGTTTATTATCCGGAAATAAATAATTCATCCTTTCTTCGGATTGAATAATTACCGAAAGTATATTGTTTAAATTTTTATAATTCTGGTTTTCGAAAATTTCGAGAGATACCAGGTGTGCTTTTCTACCTGCCATTTGTGCACACCATAATGCCATATAGTCAACGGCAATTATTTCTTTGTTTTTCTTTTTTTTTATGTAAGAAATGATCTCTCTTTCAAATAATCGTCTGGCTGATGGTTTATTGAATTTATCTTTTATTTTTTTTAAGGTTTCCGTCATGCGCTCGAAAATTGTCAGTTGGCCAATTTCATCAAAATATTTTACACAGGGATCATCAATTTCATGAAGCGAATAAGCTTTTACCGGCCGGGGGGTAACGAGTTCTACGGCATAATGTTTTTTTAATTCATTAAACAGGTTCAGCGTTGTAGGTGAATAGGCAAAATGGGGAAAGGTAAATACTATTAAATATTCTTTCATAAATCAATTTTATTTTGATGATTTATCATTTCATGGGCAAGATCCTCCATGTTATATTCGGGAACCCAGCCCAGGCCCATTATAGATTCAGGGGAAGATACCATAACAGAAAAATCAGATTTGAAATGTTCTTTTAGTTTTATATGGGACTGCTCATTTATTTCTAAAATCCTGAAACAGGTGGTTATCCATTCTCCAATACGGTGTCCAACACCGCAACCTAAAACTGTTTCAAACAAATCTTCCTGATTAACTAATATCCAAACGGCACGCATCAGGTCTTTTGCATGATTAAACTCTTTAATTACGTCAGGGTTTCCTATTTCAAATATTTCATTCGATCCTTTTTTAATTCTTTTTGCTGCACAAACCACAGCCATAGAAATATGTCTTTCTGATCGAAAAGGGCTGTCGTGATGAAATAAATACCCAACATAAATCTTAAGCCCTAATTGTCTGTAATAACGGGCTAAATAAACCGAATATATTCGTTCTGCGGAGTAAACATCATTGGCATTAAACGGGGCAGACTCATCAATAGGCCTGCCATCATTCATAAATTGCAAACAACTTCCTGCTAAGAACACTTTTGTTCCCTGACTGTATTTATAAACGCTTTCCAGTATGTTTATAGTTCCCGTGCTGATTGTTTCATGATTTTCAAATAAGGCGGAATGCTGCCTGGTAGAATTTGCCGCCAAATGGAAAATATAATCCGGCTGATGCTTTTTGATCAGCTCTTCTACAAAAGTTCTGTTGCTTACACTACCAGGGATCCAATCTCCTTCAGAACGGGACACGCCGATCACCTGAACATTATTTTGAATTAAAAGTTCATTCAAATAGTACCCGTCCTGGCCGTGTATGCCAAAAATAATTGCTTTCATCATAATGTATAAAACCAGTTTTTGTTAACAAAGATAGTGTTTATATAGGTATCCGCATAGATCTCATAACCCTCAGCGACCAGGAATGATTCAATCGACTTATCCTTTGGCCTGATATGATTTTCGCCGTATGCGCATGTTTCCGCGCAGATCACGGGTATGGGATATTTTTCAAAATCAAGTGATTTCAGCACATCCAGGTCAAGACCCTCAATATCGATAGAAAGAAGATCAGGGTAAGTGTCAAAATTTTCCTTGATGAGCTGGTTAATGGTCATTAAAGGCACTCTATCCACCCTGGTGATCTTATAAGTACCTCCGGCAATCCTTCTTTCAGCTTCGCCTTTATCAAAAGTACTGATGCCTTTGATGTCGAAGATATAAAAATCCGCTTCTTTCATTTCGCTGACGGAAACCCCGGCATGTATCACCTTATCCTCCGGCCTGATATTTTTAATTTTGGGGATCAGCGTTTTATCCGCCTCCACGCAGACGCCCCTGTTCCCTCTGGTATAGAACAGGTAAGTGTTATTGCAGGTATCGGGTTCATTGGTTCCGATATCCAGATAGGTCAGAGACAACTTTTTTTTATCCGCAAACAAAAAAGTCAGTACCGCATCCTCACCCGCCTGGCTGTATGTATTTAGTCTGTATCTGACCTTTATCTCGGGCTTGATGTACCTGAAAACTATTTTTCTGGTCAGATTTTTTAATGCGCGGATCATATATTTTTTATGTGTTTACTGATATAAAATTATTTTATAAAGGACCATTCGCAATTTGCAAACACGCAGCCATAATCAAATCCATCATATTGATTAAAAACTGTGCCTGTATCAATGATCGTAAAAGAAACAGCATTTTCAATAAATCCAAGTGTAATTTTTTGCATAGATGTTATGGCAAAAGAAAGCCGGTACGTGCCCGGAACAAGAAAATTGCCGGGAATTTTCAACAGGGTCGAAACCAGTGATTCCTGCGGAGGTTCCATATTTTCCCAGAGAAGGTTATTATTCGTAAATATTTTTCTGTTTTTCAAATCCTGGATATAAAAGCCCATATAGGTATTCCCGGGCCAATTATTAATTTTAATGTCGACCTTTACGTATATATCCTCATCATGCCGGAAAACAGATTTTAATGTCAGATTATTGTTACAACTTACGATATCTTTGAAATATATTGCAGCGTTTGAATTTTCGCGGATTACAATGTCAGTACCGGAATTTAAGGATTCTATATAGTTGTTGACCACATTATGGATATCTCCCGCATATTCGATCTTCCCGTTTTTCAACAACATGCCCCTTGAGCACAGTTGGCTGATGGAGGCCATATTATGGCTTACAAATAATACGGTCCTGCCGCCGCCGGAACTCACTTCTTGCATCTTTCCCATTGCTTTTTTCTGAAATTCCGCATCACCCACAGCCAGCACTTCATCCACAATGAGTATTTCGGGTTCAAGATGGGCGGCAACGGCAAAGGCCAGCCGCACGTACATGCCGCTGCTGTAACGTTTTACGGGAGTGTCGATATATGTTTCCACGCCTGAAAAATCCACAATTTCATCAAACTTGCTGCGGATTTCCACCTTGGTCATCCCCAATATTGCGCCGTTCAAAAAAATGTTCTCCCTGCCGCTGAGTTCCGGATGAAAGCCGGTGCCTACTTCGAGCAGGCTTGCGATACGTCCTTTTACTTTTATCTTTCCCATGGTGGGGGCTGTTACTTTCGACAATATTTTCAGCAAGGTGGATTTACCGGCGCCGTTTTTTCCAATGATACCAAGAATTTCACCCCGTTCTAATGAAAAATTAATATCCCTCAAAGCCCAGATATAATCTGATCTGCCGATGGCTGACTGACTTCTGACTTCTGACTTCTGAATTTTATTTAATATATTCGTTTGTCCAATTTTAAGTGTCGGGTCTTCTTTGCCGCGTAGGCGCGCCCATATACGGCTAACATCATCGCGCAGGGAGTTTGCACCAACAATGCCGAGACGGTATTGCTTGCTGAGATTTTCTACCTGAATTACTGTGTCGGACAT
>Ga0209099_1003675_pt1 | contig 12276 bp, 9 predicted proteins | sample AD_JPNHW2_MetaG_FD_184430 | JGI IMG/M metagenome (GOLD analysis project Ga0209099, IMG submission 184430) | Active sludge microbial communities of municipal wastewater-treating anaerobic digesters from Japan - AD_JPNHW2_MetaG (SPAdes) (version 2) | ecosystem: Engineered > Bioreactor > Anaerobic >...
CGACCTTTGAACTGTCGCCGCTTACACAAAGGATGTTCTTTATTCCAAACTGTCCGGCCCCGATTACATCCGACTGCAGTCCGGTTCTGGTAGTATCCCTGGCGGCAATCTGGTATACTGCTTCGGTATTCATGTCAGCGGCAACCCTGCAGCAGGCGGAAGCTGACATCCTTGGTATACCCGATGCGGCATCAGTGAAGTTAATTGCTGATGCATGCGGCTTTACAAGCTCAATGTCCCTTTTGAGCTTTTGAGAATCAGCGCCCATCGGAGGAGTGACTTCCGTTGCCACAATGAACTCACCATCCCTCAACCTGCGCTCAAGGTGCGAAGCCGGTTCCGTATAAACAGGAGGATGGTATTCATCATCGCCCTGCCACCATTCCGGTTGCCTGATGGTTTTAAACACCGAATCCCATATCTCCTGTTTCTTTGGGGTATTCTTCAGAAAAAATGAGCCGAGAAATTTTCCTGTCCCTGTTTCACTGACCTTCGAAATAACACCTGCCCAGGTTTCGGTCCCGGCTTTGCTCCAGTCGACCGGTGGAAGCACTTCCAAAAGGGTATGTTCTCTTCCTTTTCTCAATGCCCTTTCAAAAATGGAATTCCAGATGCATTTCCTTGACTCATCGACATAACAGCGCTTATCGGGTGTCACACTGCCGCACGGGCCATTACGCATCCCTTTCGGACATTCCATGGGACATATGAAAGCTGTTTCCTGCAACAGGCAGTTACCGCACATACGGCAGCCGAACAACGGTCCCTTGACAATGATTTCAACTTTTTCGAGAAGACGTCTTCCGAAGGTTTCCTTTTTGAAAGGATAAAAGGCCGGCTGCCAGCGGCGGGCAGGTTTCAGACCGAAGGCCATCCGGCTATGTCCGGTTTTGGAAATATTCAACAAACCTCACGGCATAATCATCCCTTCCGAGTATCAGATCTGTAGCCCGGGCGGCCGAGGTGATTTTCTCAGGATTGGCAATGGGGCATGTAAGACCGCAATATACTGCCAGGGTAAGGAAGGCAGAGTTAAGCGATTCTCTTCCGGGAAGACCGAAGGAAATGTTGCTCGAACCCATTGTAATATTATGCCCCATATCTGACCTTATCAACCTGATCGTATCAAGGGTTACAAGACATGCGCGCGGTTCGGCAGATACTGCCATCGCAACGGGATCGACAATTATATCTTCGGGTTTTATTCCTGCCCTTACTGCCCTTTCGATAATTGCTGCGGCAATGGATTTTCTTTTAACAGGATCATCAGAAATGCCGGTCTCGTCGATGCATAATGCAATTATTGCAGCCCCGTATTCCGAGGCAACAGGAAGCAGGGAATTCAGCGATGCTTCGTTGCCGTTTACTGAGTTTATAAGGCATTTGCCTTTTGCGGCTTTAAGCGCGGCTTCAATTGCTGCAGGATTCGGAGAATCGATGCACAGGGGAATATCGAAATTATCCTGAATTACCTTTACAACCTCCGGCAGCAGCTTCTCATCATCAACACCGGGGAATCCGACGTTTACATCAAGTATATCAGCCCCCGACCTGATCTGGGTAAGGGCTAGTTCAAGCACCGGACTGAAGTCATTCTCCCGGAGCGCCGACGCAAGTTTTATTCTTCTTGTCGGGTTAATTGATTCACCAATAATCACCACCGGCCCTTCAGTATCAATAACAACCTCATTGGCCGTTCCTGACAGAATGGTTCTCATATATTAAGCAAACTGTTTCAGATAATTAACTGCACCCTGGGGATCAGGTGAATAGAAGTCGGCTCCAATTTTTTCGCAATATTCCTTTGTAACAGGGGCGCCGCCAACAAGGATCTTCAACCCGGAATGTTTTTCCCTAATTGCGGCAACAGTCTTTTTCATATTTTCCATTGTTGTGGTAAGAAGGGCTGACAAACCCACAAATGCACCGGGATTTTCATCAATTGTTTTGAGGAACTTTTCAGAACTTACATCAACGCCGAGGTCGATAACTTCCCAGCCTCCTCCTTCGATCATCATGGCAACCAGATTTTTACCAATATCGTGAAGATCACCTGCAACTGTACCTATTATTACTTTCCCCTTTCTTTTCGTTTCGCCGGTGCTGAAGTATGGCTTAAGATGTTTCATTGCCCCGTTCATTGCCTTTGCAGACATCAGCATCTGGGGAACATAAATCTCTTTCCTTGAGAACCTTTCACCCACAACAGCCATTGCAGGAACAAGAGCCCCGTCAAGAATTTGTTCAGGTTTTATTCCGCTGTCAAGGGCCATGCGTGTAAGTTCATCCGCTCCGTCCTGTCCCTTCATCTGCGGGGGATAGGGAGTGTTCCTGTCTATTTTCCCATTTTCAACGCATACTGCGATAAGTCCAAGAATATCATTCATCTGTTCCGAAATTTGACAAGGTTTTGAGTTTACCGGTCTTAAAAATAACAAAGATTTATATGCTCTCCTATTAAAATTCTGAAATTTATTGATTGTGAGGGCCAAAGTTAAAAACCTTTAAAAGTCGACAGGATAAATATCACAAAACAACGTACTCAATTCAAAATAATTAACTTTATTGGACTAAAAATTAAAGGCATATGAAATACCTGTACCTTCTTCTCAGCTTTATTTTTATAAACCCGGTAATTGCCCAGACCGGCTCAACCGGCATTTTTGAAAAAAACGGCGATATCGGTAATCCCAAAAATGCGGGTTCGGCTGTATACAATAGTGCAGATCAGTCTTATACCTTAAAAGGATCGGGCTATAATATCTGGTTTGCCAGGGATGAATTTCAGTTCCTTTACAAAAAACTGAAGGGAAATTTCATCCTTACCGCTAATTTCAGATTTGAAGGCAAAGGCACTGAAGCCCATCGTAAAACCGGATGGATGATCAGGGCATCTGCCGATGAGAATTCACAGCATGTCTCAGCCACATTGCATGGCGACGGCCTAACAGTCATGCAGTGGAGGGATTTTAAAGGCGCTGAAATGAAAGATCCTGAGGATGAAATCTTTGCCAAGGATTCAACCTATGATGTGATCCAGCTCGAACGTTCGGGAAAACTTATATTCATGAGGGGTGCACATATGGGCAAACCCCTTGAGATGATCGGTTCATATGAAATGGAAAACCTTCCTGATGAAATTCTGGCCGGACTGTTTGTATGTTCCCATAATCCTGAAGTAACTGAAGAGGTAACTGTGTGGAATGTCAGGATCGACAAACCGGTTGGAGACAATTATAATCAAACCAGGGACGGTGTTGTCGGATGCAGACTTGAAACCATGGATGTATTTGATGGGAAAAGGAAGATTATCTGGGAAAAACAGGGAAGGTTTGAGGCTCCAAACTGGATGCCCGACGGCAAACAACTTCTTTTCAATATGGACGGACTGCTATATAAAATCCCCGTAACAGGAGGGGAACAGACACAACTCAATACAGGTTCTGTAAAAAGGAATAATAATGACCATGGAATATCATTCAACGGGAAACTGCTTGCGATAAGCAGCTCGAAGGAAGGTGTGGGAAACGGAATGGGGTCAGCTGTCTGGGTTCTTCCGCTTAAGGGAGGCGAACCCCGACTCATTACGCCTGAGACACCATCGTATTTCCATGGATGGGCGCCAAACAATAAGGAAGTGGTATATGTCGCACAAAGAGGAGGCAAAAACATTTATAATATTTACAGAAATTCGATAAAAGGAGGAAAGGAAGTTGCAGTCACCGATATAGCACAGGGTGAGCATGTCGACGGATGTGAATATTCGCCTGACGGAAAATATATTTACTATAACGGAAGCCATACCGGCAACATGCAGTTGTGGAGGATAAAGCCCGACGGAACAGGAAGGGAACAGCTGACATTCGATGAAAATAAAAACTGGTTCCCTCATATTTCACCCGACGGCAAATGGATTGCCTTTATATCATTCCCGCCCGATATCGAGCTTAACAGTCATCCGTCGTATAAAAGAGTAATGTTAAGACTTATGCCTGTAACGGGAGGAGAACCAAGAGTAATAGCATACCTTTATGGAGGACAGGGGACAATCAATGTCCCTTCATGGTCGCCCGACAGCAGGCAAATAGCTTTTGTTAGCAACTCAGGAAACTAAAACTTTCTTCTTTAATTATCATTGTTTTAAGTTTCATATTTAAAAATAATATACATTGCCGGGCTTAACCAGCTATTCAGTACAATGAGATCCGGTTTAAATAAATTCCTGTCGGTTCCTGTATTTGCATTTCTGTACTGTTACACCGGAGCTGGTGTAATGGTTGTTGTGTTATTATCGTGGTTAAATGCGAAAAGGAGCGTCAGGCTCCTGTGCAGGATTTGGGCTAAATCGGTGTTTGTGGTATTAGGCAAAAAACTGCCGGTCATAGGGAAAAACAATATTGACAAAAAGGAAAAATATATAATTGTGGCAAATCACGCCAGCCTTTTTGACATCGTAGCTATTACCTCCTTTTATCCTGAAGTATCATGGTTCGGACATGAGCGACTTCTGAAAGTTCCGGTTTTCGGCAGGTTTCTGCGGCTTACCGATTATGTCCCCTTTAAAGAACCAACGGTGAGCAATACAAGGCATATGCTTGAACAGCTAATGGAAAAGGCTAAAAACCAATCTGTTGCTTTATTTCCTGAGGGAACGAGGACCCTAAACGGTGAAATCAATCCCTTCTACAGAGGGTTTATTTATCTTTTTCGAACCAGGGAAATAGATATTCTGCCGGTTACATTAAATGGCTTTTACGATCTGAAACCTAAAAACCGCTTTTATATCGATTTTGGATCACGGCTCGAGGTCATTGTTCATAAACCGATATCAAGAGAAGAGCTTCTGGGTTTAAGCGACAAAGAAATAATTCATAAGGTCAGAAATGTTATAGAATCAGCACACAAACCGATAAAAAGTAAGTGAAATGCCAGACAGCATCAATGATAAGTGGATATTTATTGTCAATCCGGTGGCAGGTAATGGTTATGCAAAGACTCTTATACCTGTTATCAGGGAAAAAATCAAAATATTCAATATTGACGGAGAAATAGTCGAGACGGAAAAACCGGGACATGCTGCAGAAATTTCGGAAAATTACCGTTTAAAAGGATTCCGGTATTTTGTAGGTGTCGGGGGAGACGGCACGATTAATGAAATTGCAAGACCATTAATAAACAGGGATGATGTCGTTATCGGGGTGATACCGGGCGGGACCGGCAATGATTTCGTTCAGCTTACCGGATTTCCTGACCGGTTCACTGATGATGACTGGAAGATGTTCTTTTCAGGTAACATAATTGATAGCGATGCCGGTGAAGTCAACGGCATGATTTTCCTCAACGGGATGGGGCTTGGTTTTGATGCCCAGGTGGCCTCAGAAAACTATGCCGGAACAGGAGAAGTAAAAAAGGGCGGAAAACACAAATATCTGTGGCACATAATAAAAACCTTGTTCTTCTTCAGGGAAAAAAAGATGCTTGTCAGGGATGGTAAAAGTTTTTCGCAGACAGACTGTTTTATTAACACTATTGCTATCGGCAGAAGGTTCGCGGGAGGATTCCTGCTTACACCTGAAGCTGTTGCCAATGACGGACTCCTTGATGTCTGCTCAATAAAAAGGCTTAACCTGTTCCAGAGGTTCAGACTATTCCTGAAAGTTCCGGAAGGAAAACATATAAATGATAAAAAAGTAAATTATTATCATACCAAAGGACTGGAAATTGAATTCCCTGAAAAGGTTCCGTTCCATGTTGACGGAGAACTTCATTTCTCAGGGGAATTCAAAATAAGAATTATACCTTCAGCGATTAATGTCATTTATAACCCGGATGGGAACCACTTTTTCAGAAAATAAAAATCAGAATAAAAGTTACATCGCTTTTTTTGATCTTGACAAAACACTTATCAGGGCTAACAGCGGTGTCATATTGCTCCGTGTTGCCTACAGAAAAAATTTGATATCCGTAACTGATATTCTGAAAGCATTGTGGCTTTCATTTCTTTTCAGGTTTAGCCTCAGGGATACCGAGAAAATAATCAGCAGCATGGTCAGATGGCTGTCGGGAATTCCCGAACGGGAACTCAATGAGCTTGTATCAGAAGCATTTGAAAAACATCTTGCAGAACTTGTTCCTGCCCGGGCAAAATCGGAAATAATGTTGCATAAGAGTAAAAATGCACTTGTCGTAATATTGTCCTCAGCATTGCAGCCGGTATGCAAATGTATTGCAGATCATATTGGAATGGATGATATTATTTGCACTGAGCTGGAATCTGTAGAAGGGAAATTCACAGGTTTACCTTCAGGGAAATTGTGCTTTGGAAATGAAAAGAAAATCAGGCTGATGGAGTATTGTGAAAAAATTAACAGGCATAAGGAAGATGCATGGTTTTACAGTGATTCAATTGATGATCTTCCTGCACTGAATGTCGCAGGCCATCCGGTATGCGTAAACCCCGGCAGAAGGCTTAAAAACCATGCGGTAAAAAAAGAATGGAAGATTGTAACCTGGTAGTATAAATTAATTGACATTAAACAATTACTTTTAAAACCGGAGGTAAATGGCTATCCATATTTATAAATATTTAACCGATGAATAATAAACTATTAATTCTGGTCCCTATGCTGATTTTATCTGTATCATGCGGAGAAAGTGGAAATAAAGTAATTAAATATCCATTGACCAGACAGGTAGCATATGCCGATACCATTTTCGGTACCGCAGTTCCTGATCCTTACCGGTGGCTTGAGGATGACATGTCGGAAGAGACCGCAGAATGGGTAAAGGAACAAAACAACCTTACCTTTGGTTATCTTGCAACAATACCATACAGGTCCATCATCAATGACAAGCTTCAAAAGATGTGGAACTATGAAAAATATTCAATCCCCCACAGGGAAGGTGATTATATATACTTTTCAAAAAATGACGGGCTCCAGAATCAGTATGTAATTTATCGCCAGAAAGAAGGGGGTGAACCTGAAGTTTTTCTCGATCCCAACAAATTTTCAGCTGACGGTACCACATCGCTTGGAGAGATGGGTTTTTCAAAAGATGGAACCATGGTTGCCTTTTCAATATCGGAGGGTGGTTCCGACTGGAGGAAAGTGATCACTATGAATGCACTCTCAAAAGAGATCGTTGGGGACACGCTTATCAATATAAAATTCAGCGGTATATCCTGGAAAGGGAATGAGGGGTTTTACTACTCAAGCTACGACAGGCCTTCTGGCAGCGAGCTTACTGCAATGACTGATCACCATAAGCTTTACTATCATATGACCGGAACCAGCCAGAGTGAAGACAGGGTGATCTTCGGTAATGACGTAAAAAGAAGATATGTTGGCGGACAGGTAACGGAAGACGGAAGGTATCTTGTAATAACAGCCTCAGTTTCCACTACGGGAAATGAACTTTATATCATTGATCTTGAAAAATCTCAGGGGAAACTTCAGACTGTAGTAAAAAATGTGGAAAATGACCATTATGTTGTCGACAACGATGGATCGAGGCTGTTCATTTACACGAACCTCAATGCACCTAACCATAAGGTCGTCACTGTCGAGGCAGGCAATCCCGAACCCGAAAACTGGAAGGATTTCATCCCCGAGACTGCTTATGCATTATCAGTGTCGACAGGAGCAGGTTATTTTTTTGCCAGCTATCTCAGGGACGCAATATCTTTTGTAAGTCAATATGACAAGACGGGGAAGCTTGTAAGGGAAGTCAAATTGCCGGGAATAGGATCTGCCTCGGGATTCAGCGGCAGGAAAGAAGACAGGGAGGTTTATTATTCATTCACAAATTACATCACACCTTCAACCATTTACAGTCTCGATCCTGCCAACGGTACGGCCGGTATCTATAAAAAGCCTGCAGTAGCCTTTAACAGTGATGAATTTGAATCGGAGCAGGTTTTTTACAACTCAAAGGATGGTACGCGTGTTCCAATGATAATAACCCACAGGAAGAACCTTGAACTTAACGGTAAGTGTCCTGCAATTCTTTATGGTTACGGAGGCTTCAGCGTCAGCGAAACCCCTGAATTCAGTGTAACAGCTGCAGTATGGCTTGAACTTGGAGGAATATATGCAGTCCCGAATATCAGGGGCGGAGGTGAATATGGTGAGAAATGGCATCTGGCAGGAACAAAAATGAATAAGCAGAATGTATTCGATGATTTTATTGCGGCTGCCGAATACCTTATAGATAAAAAATATACATCACCTGATTTTCTTGCCATCAGGGGGGGATCGAACGGAGGATTGCTTGTCGGGGCCGTGATGACACAGCGTCCGGAACTTTTTAAGGTCGCTCTCCCTGCTGTGGGAGTCCTCGACATGCTGCGGTACCATAAATTCACAGCCGGAGCAGGCTGGGCTTATGACTACGGTACTGCTGACGACAGCCCTGAAATGTTCGAATACCTTCTAAAATATTCGCCTGTCCAGAATGTCAGGGAAGGCGTCAGGTACCCCTCAACACTTGTTACCACTGGTGATCACGACGACAGGGTAGTTCCGGCCCATTCATTCAAATTTGCTGCACAGCTTCAGGCAAAACAGGGAGGTGATGCACCCGTATTGATAAGGATTGAAACGAAGGCAGGACACGGCGCCGGAACACCCGTTAGTAAATCGATAGAGCAGTATTCCGACATATACAGTTTTACGCTCTGGAACATGGGCATAAAAGAGCTGAAATAATACGGCAGACAGGTTAAGAGAGGAGGCTATTCTCCTTTAAACTCTTTTACGACTATTTCACCATAAGCCACATCGAGGAATGGTTTTCCATCCTTTACCCCGGCGCTTCCAAAACCTGTTTCAGTGGAAATGAAGCTTTTGTAATCGCCGGTATCTGATTTATAAAAAAGTGTACCTGTCAGGGCATCATATCTAACGCCGGCAAGGGCCTGTAAAAAAGCATAGCTCGATAGAGCTCTTGCATACCAGTGACCACATTCATACTCATCGAATGGATTCCTTATCCTACCGTCATATCTTTTCCTTGCAGTTCTCACTATATCAAGTCCTTTCTCCTTCTCACCAGCCATTATGAGGTGAGATGCCACCTGATATTCTATGCCTGTCCAGACTTCATTGCTGTAAACAAAAGGCAATGAAAGCATCCCGCCTTTAGGCCATGTACAGATCAGAAGTCCGCCCTCATTTCCAAGTGCATATGAGGGCCTCTGGGGATTTGAATGATTTGAGAGGTCTTTTCTGAAATTATATTTATAAACCGAATTAAGATGACTCTTTACTTTTGTCTGGTCAACAATGTCGCTGAGACCGCATGCTTCGCCAATCCATACTCCAAGGATCCCGTCTGAAAGGCACCCTGATCCGTACTGGTATTTCGGTCCTTCCTTTTGAAGAAGCACCTTTGCCTCATCAGAATAATCGGAACTCCATGATCCTTCTGAAGCTTTGACAGGATCGGGTGAATCAAGACCCTGCCATTTTATCTTTTGTATAAAATATTCACCGTTATACAAATCATTTTCAATGGCTTTCCTTCCCTTCTCATAAAGGGCTTCATATGATGAAACATCCTTTCCCAGCTGCTTTCCCATTTCAGTCATCGCCTTAAGTGCTCCAAGGTAAAAGCTTGTACACATACCGTCGGGACCCCAGAATTCAATATCGTAAGTATTGTGATGGGGTTCCTCGAGTGTTCCGGTATGGCGGGGATCCCAGGTTTTTATACAATAATTCATACTTTTTTCTACCTGGGGATATAAACTTGTCATCCAGTCAGTATTCCCGCTGATATGCCAGTCGCGGTAGACCTTCATTATACCGCCAAGCTGACCATCGGCAGCAGCATAGAATGTAGTGGCAACAGGTCGTATGGGAAGCGCTGACCTGAAAGTCTGGTGACCCTCATCATCCTGGCTTTTGGTGAATTCCGTTTCCCGCAGGGTTCTTTCGAGATTTGGGAAAAGATGGGGAATTGCCTGGGCATAATTCCAGACATGAGTACAGGAACCTGCACAACATCCCCCCGCATCACTGCATCCTTCCCAGTTCCAGAGTTTACCATCGCGTTGCCTGAGTACTGTCGGCGACTTAAGGATTGTCAGATTTGCCGCGACAGCTTCTGTAACCTCCGGAGGAAGCGTGTTTGAATAAAAAGCTTCGCTGAAAAGTGAAGACTTCCTGTTCAGATCGTCATAATTGGTTTTCCAGTAACTGACAACATCTTCTATGCTGCTGAACTTTCCTGAATACCAGGGTCTGTAATAAGGATCCTTGCATGAACATAAGGGATCAGTGCAGGTATCTGGGCCGGCATTTTCAGGGTCCTGTCCGTATTTAAGATTCGTCTCCGGAACGTACCATGCCATCATAAGCCTTATCACCTTCGTTTCTCCAGGACCAACCGGAAAAGGGACATAAAGTGAAGCACCCGGTGAGGGGCCTTCTGAGGGCGGAGTATTACGGGTTTCAGATTTAAGTATTGCTTCCCATGTTATGGTAAGCGGATCCCACCAACCTCCCCTGAACCAGCAATGATCGACTATTGTCCCAGGCTCATTTGTAAAAATTGCAAAATCGCCCCTGGTCTCAGGCTTGCCGTTTACTCCTGACTCTGTCAGTAAAAATCCGTTTGATAAAGGTCTTATCAATGCCTTCCCTCCATTGACAGCCATGAAGTTGACCGAATTGTATGAGAATACTGCATCTATGGCTGATTTGCCTGTATTAGTGAATGAATATTCGATTCCCGCTACAGGCAGGCTGGAATTATCTGCATCAGTTGGTATAAACGGACTCCAGGCTTTTATTGAAACACTGAGGGGAACATCAGGATCGTCCAGAGCAATTTCTGCATAAGGGAATCTCGCAAGAAAATTCGCTTTTTCAAACCGTGGAAGTCCGTATGATGCCCCCCCGGAGCCATTACCGGTATTGGGGGATCCGAACTTCTTCCAGTCAGGCACCTCTCCTTCAGCAACGAGAGTCCCGTTTTCAATTCCCTTTACTGAAACAGCGGCAAACATGCAGGGTTCATTAAAAACATCAGGATGATTGCGTACCGACATGTGAGATAATGCACCTGTTCCTTCGATGCAGAACATGCCTGCCCCGATGCCCCCAAGGGGATAGGCTATCCTGTTAAGATATTCACCCGCATAGGAGCCATTGAATTCGTGGCCGCTCGCGGTAACCGGTTCTTTTTTCCCTTTGCATGAAATAATAAAAACAAAAAGGATGAAAAGGGATCCTGACAAAATGAGCCTTCTCATAACTGTAAGTATTAGGAAGATTTATATTCTGCGAACCTCAGCTCTCAATAACAAGTTTCATCCTGTCGCACAGGTCTTTCAGGCCTTCCGGTGTATCTCCGCCCGACATCTCGATGCTTACCCACCCATTATAGCCACAATTATCGATAGCAGCCATTACTGCAGGCCAGTTGACATCACCCTCCCGGAGCTTTACGTTGAATCCGGCAGACTTCCCCTGCGAATCAGCAATTTTACGGCTATACTCCTTGATATGGATCTTTGCTATTCTTTTGCCCAGGATCTTAATCCATTGTTCAGGCCATCCGTATGCAAGAATATTACCACAATCGAAATATGCGCCGACAGCTGTGGAATTGAACTGGTCGATATAACGGGCAGCTTCAAGCGGACTAAGCAGGAAGTTGTTCCACACATTTTCAATTGCAATTCTGACATTCAGCTTTTCAGCAACAGGAACAGCTTTCCTTATCTCTTCTGTTGAACGGTCCCAGCATTCATCATAGCTTACCGATTCTGTAACTCTTCCCGGAACAAGGAGAACAGCGTCGGCGCCATAAGCTTTTGCGTCCTCGAGGGCAACAACAAGAGCTGCCACGCCTTCATCCCTCACTGACTGGTCAGGGCTTGACAGAAGTGAGCGCCAGTGTTTCGAATCACAAACGCTGTGGACTTTAAGACCTGTCGACTTTGAAGCTTCTATTACCTCGTTCCTGTTCAGATGGCTGTCGGCTTCTATGCCATCAAAACCTGCCGCTAAGGCAGCCTGGAATTTTTCGAGGATAGTCTTTCCAACGCCTATATTTCCCCACATTATTGCTGTATGCAGATTTCTTTGGGGAGGCGCCGGCGAAAACTTAAAGCCTGAAAACGGGACAGCCGAAAGAACCGCTGATGCCATTATGGTCTTCCTTGTAAATTGTCTTCTGTTCATTTTGGATAATTTAATTAAATTCGAAAACCGCCTGGCATAAACTCATGATACATTTGATTCGACGCCGATTACCGGTGGAAGTTCG
>Ga0209099_1003678_pt1 | contig 12273 bp, 16 predicted proteins | sample AD_JPNHW2_MetaG_FD_184430 | JGI IMG/M metagenome (GOLD analysis project Ga0209099, IMG submission 184430) | Active sludge microbial communities of municipal wastewater-treating anaerobic digesters from Japan - AD_JPNHW2_MetaG (SPAdes) (version 2) | ecosystem: Engineered > Bioreactor > Anaerobic...
TGAGGGTCTCCAGAGAGCACCACCGGGGAGTGCTGCGTCACCTGGACGGGTTCATGGAGTACACCGGGGAGTAAAAGGAGAGGCTCATGATTTTGGGCGCTGTCTGTGCGTTCTCTGTGTCTCTGTGCCTCTGTGGTTTGGCCAGTAGTTAGCGATAATTGGGCCTATGGCCTACGTTACGAAACAAAACCACAGAGACGCAGAGGCACGGAGCGATAATGGCTGGAAAATAGTCAATAAGAGGAGAATGAGATAAAGCATGTTGCAGATCGAAAAGCTCCTGCCCGGCTTCAACTGCGGGGAGTGCGGGCTGTCAAGCTGCCGGGAGTTTGCCGCCAAGCTGGTGGACGTTGCCGGGCTGGAGAGGTGTCCGATGCTCAGTCAGGAGAGGTTCTCCGGGAGAGCGGAGGAGATTGCCAGGCTGCTGGCGCTGGCGGGCTCCGAGAAGGAGGAGGAGATCGTGGGAGTCCTGGACGGCCTTCGGGCGGACTTCGCCCTGGCTCCCCTCTCAGGCGAGCCCTCCTGCCGGGAGGACCTGCATCCCTTCAATCCTGAGGCGAGTCTGAAGGTGGGAGACGTCTTTCGCTACCGGCCCCTGGGCTGTCCCATCACCCACTTTGCAAAGGTCCTCAAGAGCGATCGGGGGATAGTCACAGTCCACCTCGTCGGCCCGCTGCACCTGCTACACGGCCTGCCGGCTCCGCAGGACATAGGCATCTGCATGGTGGCTGCCTTCGAGGGGACAGTCAGCAGAGGCCGAAGGCCGGAGGTGGGCGAAACGGTGCGATTTCTGCCGGAGCACTGCATGATGCAGAAGGTGCACTCAGGAGTGGTGGTGCACTCCGAGGGCCGGATGGTGAGGATCGAGGGGATTGATCTTAAGGTGTGGTGAAGAACTGGATTCGCCAAAAAATTTGTCCGCCCGGGTGGACTCATTTCCAATTGGTGACGCTCGCAAAGCTTATTGCTTGCTAATGTTATAATTGGAAAGCCCTATATTGAGGATGAAAAAAGGGGATACTGCATGGATGTCAAGGATGCTGTAAAGCTTGCGAAGCAATATGTGATTGATCTTTTCGCAGAAGAGGGAATAGCCGATATTGGATTGGAAGAAGTGAAATTCGATGATTTGACCCGAAATTGGTCTATAACAATCGGCTTTTCTCGCTCATGGGATAAACCCCAAAATTCTTTCGCTGCCCTTGCTGGCCATATGTACCCAAGGAGATCGTATAAGGTCGTAATGATTTCCGATGACAACGCCAAGGTTATCTCTGTCAAGAATCATGAGGTCGAGTCTTGAACGGCAGAGGACTGATTCTAGATACAAACCTTTTGCTTTTATTGGTAGTTGGCACTGCATCCAAGAAATATATCTCCAGGCATAAACGACTTCGAGCTTATTCTGAAATGGACTTTGATCTTCTAATAAGAATTATATCAGATGCACCAGCAATCTTGGTTACCCCAAATACACTAACTGAAACATCTAACCTCATCGGGCACATAGATGAACAAGCAAGAACCAAAATATTTATGGTGTTTTGCGATTTTATCCGATCTGCTGATGAACACTACTGTGAAAGCCGGCAGGCCATTGCTCGAAAGGAATTTGTACGGCTAGGGCTGACCAACTCCGTTCTCTTGCATGAAGCAACTGATTCCTTTATCTTGCTGACTGCTGACTTAAAATTATATCTCGCGGCAGCAAAGGAAGGTTATCTTGTTCAAAATTTTAATCATTTGCGGGAGATAGCATATTTATAATTGAGAAGGATGAGAATATGTCGTCAGCAGCCTGATATGATAAATCGACTGCCGACGTCCACCACAAAGGCAAAAACCAAAAAGGTGCACAAAGAAAAAAATTCAAAAGATAAAAGAATAGATGACAGCCTAAGCTGCAATCGCTTTGTACTCCACGCTTACATAGGCTGTGACCCTGGCCTTTCCCGCCGGGATGTAGTCCACTTCCATGTAATCGGTCAGAAATCCGTCCATCATGGGCCAGGAGTCCATCCACATCGAATGTCTGCCCATCCAGGATCCGTGCCCGTCCATTCCATCCATTCCGCTGTTTCTCCACATGCGGTGCATGCCCCAGGGAGAGCCTGAGCTCCAATAGCCCCCGCCGTAGGATGGCCCGATCTCAATATCCGGGTATGCCGCATCCTCGATGTAGGCGGCCTCGCCAAGGCTGTATCCCATAGCCGAAGCATAGTCCTCTGCTTTGGCTTTAGCGTTCTCCAGGGCCTTCTTCCTGGCCTGCTCATAGGCCGCGGACGAATCGTTCAAAGCATACCCTATGACGGCAGCATCCGCTCCAGCCGATTTTGCTGCTTCTATGGTCTGGTTGACCCGGCTCCGGTCAGTGGTCTTCAGTCTGATGAGCATCTGCTCTGTGACTTTATTGGTGATCACATCGCGACAGGATGTGGTGTTGTTCGCAGTATTGCAGATCACCCTGTGATAAGCAGAGAATCCCCTGGACCGGTCCTTCATCATCTCCTCATTTTTCACTCCTGCGGAGATCAGGGATTTCTCTGCCGCGGCCAGCACACGGGAGTTGGCCTGCTGGGCAATGGTTGAATTGTTGCTGCTATTGTCAGCGCTCACGGCGATTATTACCGTGTCGGCATCGGTCAGAACTGAGCCCGTGCCGGTTACTCGAAGCGAGCTGTCCTGCGCTGTGGCTCCAGCCGCAAGCAAGGCTATCGCCAGCAGACCCATAAAGATCGACTTCAAGCTCATTTTTTTTGCCTCCTTAATGCCAATAGATATTATTCCCGCAAAGGGGAATTATCGCTGAACTGATGCGTTGAGAATATTTAAGATTTACGCTGATAGTCGATATATCTTATCACATTATTTCGACTGGAGGCGGGATGCAAAATATCGGCTATGTTACCAAAATGCAGTTTTTGTGAGTTCTCTGTGCCCTGCACAGGATTGATATAGATAGCAGAAAGATCAGAGTCCAGAAAGAAAAGAGAGGTAATAATCGTGTCCGAGTCCGAAAAGAATCTAAAAGCGGCATTTGCCGGAGAGTCGCAGGCCAATCGCAAGTACAGTGCCTTTGCAGCCAAAGCAGACAAAGAGGGCTTCGCACAGGCGGCAAGGCTCTTCCGGGCGGCTGCCGCTGCCGAAGAGGTCCACGCTGTGAATCACCTCCGGGCGCTGAAAGCCATCAAGTCCACCAAAGACAACCTTCAGGCAGCCATCTCCGGAGAAGACGAGGAGTGGGAGGCGATGTATCCCAAGATGATCGAGACGGCCAGGCTGGAGGCCAACAAGGCAGCAGAGACTTCGTTTCATTATGCCAACGAGGTGGAGAAGATCCACTCCGTTCTCTACAAAAAAATGCTGGCGGGCCTCGCAGCCGGGCAGGAGTCATTCCCTTACTACATCTGCCCCTACTGCGGAAATACAGTGGAGAAGGAGGCACCCGGAGTCTGCCCGGTCTGCGGAGCCGAGGGCAAGCTGTTCATAAGGGTGGACTGAACATTTGATTTGAATTGATTTGACCTTTGATTTGCAAATCTCATGAACGAAGAGAAAAGAATTGAAGTAATCCTGGCCAGGTCCTGGCTAAAAGATCAGATAGTAGATCTCTATCGTGCCGGAGGATGGTGGACGGAGGAGATGGACCCCTCCAGGATCGGCGATCTGATGCAGGCCAGCTTTGCCTTCGCCCTGGCGATTGATATTTCTACCGGCAGGGCTGTGGGTATGGGGCGTGTGATATCAGATGGAATGGCGGACGCATACGTTCAGGATCTTGTGGTGCTGGAAGAGTGGAGAAGCTCCGGGGTGGGAAGGATGATCTTAAGGAGGCTACTGGAGGAATGCCGAAATCATAAGCTGACCTGGATCGCCCTCATCGCCGAGCCGGGCAAGGAGGACTTCTACCGCTCCATGGGATTTCGGCCCATGCCCGGCCATGTGCCCATGATCCTCTCCGGGGAGGAAGAGTGATGCTTAGCGCCACCTCTTTTCAGCCCGTCTCTCTCATGGACCGGGAGTTCTTTGCCAGGCACTACGCCGCTTATCCCCAGTTGCACAGCGACAACACCTTCATCAACATGGTCTGCTGGAACAACTACGCCCATTACCGTTATGCCTATCTGGATGGCTGCCTGCTCATCTCCAGCACCATCGCCGGCAAGACCCGCTACCGCCCACCCATCGGCCCCCAAAATCCGGAGCTGCTTGCCGACCTGCTGCATCTTGCCTCTCAAAGCGAAGACGATATTCCCTTTGTGATCCTCGATCCGGATAGCCTCAAGTGGATCTCTGAGCTGTATCCCGAACTGCAATTTTACGCCGAGAGAAATTACTTCGATTATGTCTATCTGGCCTCAGACCTGGCGGAGCTGCCCGGCAAAAAGTATCTCACCATTCGCCATCAACTCAACAAGTTCCAGAAGACCTGCCAGCCCCAGGTGGAGATGATCGGCGAAGGCAATATAGGAGAGGTGGCCGAATTTCTGGAGCTGTGGTGTGACTGGAAGGACTGCGACTCCGACCCGGTGCTGGCCGGAGAGAAGCTGGCCGTGGACTATGCCCTCACTCATTTCCGGGAGCTGGGTCTGTCGGGGCTGGCCATCAGGGCCGAGGGCAAGATCGGGGCCATCTCCCTATTTGAAGGGCTGAACAGCGATACGGCTCTGGTCCACTTTGAAAAGGGGCTGCCGGACTGCAAGGGAATCTATCGGGCGGTGAATGCCGAGACTGCCCGGACCCTGGCGGGCAAATTCACCTACATCAACCGGGAGAGCGATATGGGAGTGGAGGGCATACGCGAGGCCAAGATGCGCTACCATCCTCATCATATGATCGAGGTCCATATGCTGAAGCGAGAGGAGCTGGTGGAGGTACTCTGAGAAGGAACTCAAAGAAAGAACCAGAGATCCTTGCTTAATTCTTATTTCTTATTTCTTAAAACGGAATCCGCAGGTATGGATATTGGCCACGTCCTCCGGCGTCAGGGGAAAGGCCTTGCAGATGCTGGGGCGTATTCGGTAAATTCTGCATCGCTTATTTTTGCTGTCATGGGCCAGGCATAGGCTGCAGCATCTGCCGCATCTGGTGCATGCGCCGATGCGCTTCGTCCGCCAGGCCATTACCTCTTTATTCTTCAAGTACCATACGATCCTTCTTCTAATCCATCCGTCCCACATGGCAAACCCGCATTCTCGGCCACCGCCTTTTTGACCTGGGCCGATTTTCTATCCCTGGATTCGCCCTTTTTGCCACGGAAACGGTTAAAAGGATTGCGGCCCATAAGGGGATGGCAACACAAGAAGATGGCAATCGACAATATCAGGAGATGCTGAAAATGAAGAGCCTTAAGGGTACTGAGACTGAGAAGAACCTCATGACGGCATTTGCCGGGGAATCGCAGGCCAGGAATAGATACCATTATTTCGGATCCCAGGCTAAAAAGGAGGGCTTTGAGCAGATAGCAGCCATCTTCCTGGACACCGCCGACAATGAAAAAGAGCATGCTAAGGTCATATTCAAGCTCCTGGAAGGCGGAGAGGCAATGGTCGCGGCAAGCTTTCCGGCGGGGGTCATCGCCGGCACTGCTGCCAATTTGATGGGCTCGGCAGCGGGAGAGAGGCATGAATACTCTGAGATGTATCCGGCCTTTGCCGAGGTGGCCAGGAAGGAGGGATTTCCGGAGATCGCCGCCACGCTGCTCAATATCGCTGCCGCCGAGAAGGGGCACGAGCGGAGATTTCTCGCCCTGAAGAAGAATCTGGATGAGGGCTCAGTCTTCAAGAGGGAGAAGAAGATCGTCTGGCGCTGCAGAAATTGCGGATATATGCATGAGGGAACTGAGGCTCCGGATGAGTGCCCGGCCTGCAAGCATGAAAAGGCTTACTTCGAGGCATTTGGCGAAGTTTACTGACGGGGTGAAATGATAAAGAGGACATCGATTTCAGGCCCAATGCCGGCTGCCATCCTCCTGAGCGCCCTGGTTTTATGTGCTCTGTTGATGTTGACGGCGGCGGAGGGCAGGCCGACCTTCAGCCTGGGGGGCAAGGACGGCCTAGATCTTTTTGGGCAGCTTGCCAACAATTCCAGTCTCAATTCAAGTTTCAATTCCACGTCCACAGCCAATTCGTCGATCAATGTCTCCCGGAACGCCTCCGGCGTCTCCCTGGGCGGAGAGGATGGTGGCATTCTCTTCCAGGACCTGCAAAACGCTTCCAAGAACCTGTCCGACTGGGGAGCAGAGCCTCCCAAAGCGCCAAAGACACCCGGCTACGATTCCCGGGCCGCTCAGACCTATGAGGTTTTGAGGATGAACCACGTAGGCTATTGATTCGACCAATAATTTAATTAGCTAAGAGAAATGGCAAGGTATTGGATGAAAACTATATCGCTGGCTGTGCTCTGCCTGTTTCTGGGATTGATGGCCGCGGGCTCATCGATCGGCTATCAGGATGTGGGATCGGAGTATGGGACATCCTGGCTGCAAAAGTACGGCACGATGCCGGCAAGCACCCTAGAGCAGAATAGCCTCTGGAACTGGGGCAATGCACCAAAGGGCTTCGGCCTTCATAACGGTGTCCTCTATCCGCCCGGAACCGAGCCGCAATGGTACTATCCCAGCAGCTACAACTCTTACACGCCCATTGTCATAAACAAAACCGATTCCAAGAATCTTCAGTCCTCCTACGGGACTGATACGGATCCGTGGCTCATAGCCCAGCTCTACGGCAGGCCGGTAGCTGTGGTCAAAGATCCCCCTGGGACTCTATTTTGATCTTCTTATCTATTTTAGTTTTCTTTATTTATTTTGATTTCTTTAATTTCTTTATCTCCTTCTCTTCACCGAAAAATCTTTACAGTAGTGCGGCCCTGAGCCTGCCATGAATTCGGGAAGAATTGCAGTGGGCGACATCAAGATGTACTATCAGATCCTGGGCGGGGGAGAGCCTGTTGTCATGATCATGGGTCTGGCCGGCCACAGCCTCGACTGGGGCCAGACCCTGCCCCGGCGGCTGGCAAAGCGCTATCAGACCGTTCTCTTTGACAACCGTGGAGCGGGAAGGAGCGACCAGGCCTCTGGCCCCCTCACCATCAAGCAGATGGCGGATGACGCCTCCGGGCTGATGGGGGCGCTGGGGATCGACAGCGCCCATGTCTTCGGAGCGAGCATGGGAGGCATGATCGCCCTGCAACTGGCCCTGGACCATCCGCAGAGGGTGAGAAAGCTGCTGCTGGGGGCCACAGCCGCCGGGGGACCGTCGCGGGTCTTCCCGCCGCCGGAGATTGAGAATTATTTCACCCCCAGGCCGGACCTGTCGGCCCATGACTATCTCCTCTGGACGGCACCGGCATGCTATCCCCCTGAGTTCATAGCAGCCCATCCCGATGTGGTGGAGGAGAAGATCGCCGCCAACCTGGCCCATCCTGGGACGCTTGAGTCATACCTCAGCCAACTGGAGGCCTTCCGCAGCTTCGATGTGGCCGACCGGCTCGGCTCCATCAGGGCGGAGACGATGGTCCTGTTCGGCAGCAGAGATGCTCTCATTCCTCCCGAGAACAGCCTTTTGCTGGCCCAGGCTATTCCTGGGACAGAGATCAGGGAGATCGAGGGGGCGGGGCACATCTTCTGGATCAGCCATCCCCAGGAGACGGCGGAGATAGTTGAGGGATTTTTGGGGTGAAGAAAATATATTTTTTGGAATACTTAGCTCTCAGAGGATAGAGAAATGATTCATTGTCTCTGTGTCTCTGCGTCTCTGTGGTTTAGTTGGTAATTTGCCGGCAATTTGAGCCTGCTGCTACCCAGCTAAACCACAGAGGCACAGAGACAATCTGATAAACTGAAAGATCGAATTACCCAAGTTTAGCAGCGAGTTTGAAAAGACTATAATCGACAGGGTCAAAAGGATTTATTTACTCGTCTCTCCACACCATAATTCAATTGGGAACGTGGTGGTAATGGACCCTCTAATCATCTTAGCCGCGAAAGGCGCACAGGCCCTGGCAGGGAAGGCAGGGGAGCGGCTGGGCGGGCGGCCGGCAGGCGACCTCTCCCGGTTGGTTGCTGGCAAGTTCAAGGGCGATTCCTATGCCCAGCAAACTCTTGCCCGCGCTCAGGAAAAGCCGGATTCCAAGCAAAGGCAGGCTGCTCTGCAGGAGGTGCTGGCAGAGAAGATGCAGATCGACCCTGCTTTCAGTCCAACCGCTCAAAGATGCCTGCCAAGCATTTCCTTGAAACGGCGAAAATAGCAGAGCCTCTCCTCAAGCAGTCTGGTATCCAGTTCAGCCAGAATCTGGAATGAACGCTTTCCTTTTTCGTACCCTTTGTCCTTTCCGCAGTCCCTGGTAGCAGACCTGAGGGTCTCCAATAGCTCCTGCCTGGGCCGCTCCTCCAAACCGTTTGTAGGGATGAGATTTCCTTCCCGAAGGCATGGGCCGAATACCTTATGCAGTGCCTCATGGTCAGCCATTATCCAGGTCTCCATGCAGGTAGCCATCATCTGAGCCTGCTCATCCTCCGCCCCGGCAGGCCAATCCCAGCCGTCGCGGGCATGAAGATGATCCCACGGGCCTGCTGCAACCGGATCTTCGCTGTCGACCAGCAGCACCGGATATTCTTCAAATCCTGCCGATGCCTGGGAGATGCTGAACATGCTGTAGGCCTTATCTCGCCCTCCGCAGGCAACGATCCTTGGCATCCTTCCAGCAAAGCCCATGTTCCTGATGAGCTTGGAGAAGCCTTCCCGGCACCGAGTTCGAAGCTCTTTGCTTTCGCCTCCCCCTTCCACAAATATGGCTGTCCTCACCATCTCGTCCCCCCCAGCGCTCCGCGGGTCCACAGCTCGCCCAGACGGTAGTCTTTCAGCCACTTCTCCAGATCTTCTGCGTCCAGTCTCTTGATCTCCGTCCGGCTTCCATGCTTCTCACAGATCAGGACCGCATCAGGTCGCTCGGTCATGGCGTCCACTAAAATGTCGGAATGGGTGGTAACAATCAACTGAGTGCGCTGTGAGGCGGCGATGAGCAGGTCCGCCAGTTTGGGCAGGATGTCGGGATGAAGGCCGAGTTCCGGCTCCTCGATGCAGATGAGCGGAGGCGGTGACGGGTCGCAGAGCACCGCCAGCAAGCAGAGATATCGCAGAGTTCCATCGGATAGCCTGGTGGCAGGGATTGCGAAATCACCCTCGGTAAAGAATACCTGGACGGCTCCGCCCTCGATGCTCACATCGAAGTCGTCAATCCCCTCGTAGAGGTCGCGGAGAGCTTCCAGAATCATGTTCTTCGCCCTGGGCACTCTTCGCAGCCTGCTTAAGAAGAGGCCCAGGTTCGAAAAGTCCTCCTCCAGCCGGTCGCTCCTCATGTCGGCCTTTTGAGGCTCGCGGAAGATTGCACTTCTCCCAAAGCGCCAATCCCGAAATATTCTGATCCGTTCATAGATGTCTGCGAGATATGATATTTCCGGGTAGATCTCAGGCTCTCTCCTCTGGGCGAGTATGGACTGATCTGCTTGAACGGTCTCAGGCTTCAACAGGCGCTGCTCGGACTTGATGTTTATGACCGGATTGCCGTTGCCATAATCGTAATAGAAATTCGGCTTTTTGGAGCCAGGATGGGACTTGAAGTCCTCGATCCGCTCATCCACCAGGCGGAAGGACTGATTGTCATTCCGGAAGGCCAGGACGTGACGCAGAGGCACGCTTGCCTGCGGATTTCTGATAACGGCATTGATGGTGGCAAATCCCTCCAAATCGCCTTTCCAGATCCAATCGCCAACGCCCCCGCCCCGACGGATGACGGCACGCATGTCGCCAGGAGCGGAGCGCAGAAGGGATATTGCCTCTATGAAGTTGGACTTTCCCGATCCATTGGGGCCTATGAGCACATTCAGACTTTTTAGAGCAATAGTCTCTGCATCCGGTCCGAAGGACAGCAGATTGTGAAGTGAAATCGCCTCAATCGTTCGCATTTCCTCGTCTTTGATGCTCATGGTTCCTCTTATTTTGACATAATCTCTCCAAATACATGCTTCAGTAAGGACATTATGATATTTTATTCTATCTATTCGGAGACCAGAGTTGAGAAAAAGTTGGCCGAGTGGAGATAATAGCTTCTCATGGACGATCGGCCCGCAATCAGTGTCCAATCCGGGCTCATGGACCTCTGTGCCCCGGCCTCCTCCCTTTCCCCCCGCATTCCGGGCACCTCTCCAGCCTCTCCACGATCTCCGTGCAGACGGCAGCATAACCGGCCACGACCTTGCCCCTGCCAAAGCAGGTCGGGCACGGCTGCAATGGAGTGCTGCTGCCGCTATTTCCACCCGTCATAAACGACTACGTCTTCCAGCTTCTTTCTCGGCCTGGCCGCCGGAGACTCGGCCGGATAGCCCAGAGTCATCATGGATGTCACCCTCATCTCTGCCGGCACGCCCAGGATCTCCTTGACCTGCTCCTCGTAGAAGGCCCCTATCCAGCAGGTGCCCAGCCCCTCGGCGACGGCTGCCAGGCTCATGTGGTCCAGGGCAATGGACAGGTCGATGGGATAGCACCTCTGGCCGCAGGGCATGATGTTGTCCGGCTTGGTGGCGCAGGCGGCGATCACCACGGGGGCTGCCGCCACCCAGGGCTGGCCCATGGCCGCCTCGGAAAGCCTCCTGCGCTTGTCCGCGTCTTTCACTACAATGAACTTCCAGTCCTGCAGGTTCTTGGCGGACGGGGCGATCCTTCCCGCATCCAGGACGCGCATGAGCCTCTCCGGCTCGACTGATCGGTCCTGATACTTGCGAATGCTCCTCCGGGATACAACAGCCTCCATTAACTCCATGGTACTTCACCCTGAAAGTGTAGTCTCTCTTGAATTATAAACTGACTGCTCCGGGATAGAATCGTTAGATCGAAAGGTTCCTCGCTATTTTATGTGGGTGGCGAGGTTGTTCTTGTCTCTATGTCTCTGCGCCTCTGTGGTTTAGTTAGCGAAGAGCCACTAAAGGTTATTTAAGCATGAGGCTCGCAAGCATTGGATGGAGGTTATATCGATGAGACTTCTAATTGGCATCATGCTATTGCTGCTCATCTTCGGACTGGCGGAATCCGTACAGGTGGGAGGGACCGCGGGGAGGACGATCGCCCTCGGCAGCCTCTCCCGGGAAGCCCCGATAGAAACGGATGCATTGAATCAGACCAATATCACAGATCAGATCAACGTCACAGACCTGGCCAACATCACCGATCAGGTCAATGCCACCGAGCAGCCCATTAACGCAGGCTCAGGCAGAAGCGCAGTTGCCATTAAAAATCCGATGAGCACCATCCCGGTATCCAATGCCAGGAAGAGCGCATTCTCTCCCGATTCCGCACAGGCCAATTCGATAGCATACCAATTCACAACATAGACTTCTCAAATCTTTTTTATCGAATTGAAATCATTCAGCTCCTGACGATCCGCACCCGCCTGCCCTTGCCCATGAGCCACCTCGCGGCCAGTGCGAGGGCCAAAAGCAGCACCAGCCCTGCCCCGACCGGATATAACCACGCCAGCCATTCCTCCTCGCCCACGTAAACCAGAGCCACCAGCTCCTCCCGACGCGGCTCGCCGGCCTGCCATGGCTGCCCGCTCACATCATCCTCTTCACCCACTTCATCCTTTTCATTGCCGTTATCCACCTCACCCTGCCCATCCTCTGGCAGCCTGCTCCTGCCATACGGGACCGCACCCAGAATGACGCCCATCGTTTGATGCAGCAGTCCGGCCAGCCAGCCGTCCTGCACCGCCTCCTCTCCATCCCGGTAGGTGATGGTGCAGGGCAGGGCGTAGTAACCTGATTGGGCATTTTCATCTACGAAGACCGAGACGGCCAGGGCGGCGCTCTCTCCGGGAGCGACTCTGACCTCATCCTCTCCGTTCTCCACCATGAGAAAGGGGGGGCTGGGCCGCGCTTCCAGCTTCAGCCGCCCGGCAGGCTCGTCTCCCCTGTTCTCAATAGTCAGCCTTATCTTTGACTCGCCTCCGGCCTCTGCTGACACATCCGTCTCCGCCAGAACCATCTTCGGCCCCTGCACCACCTCCGCCTGGAGGGGTAGCTCCCCAGTCAGCCTCTGGTAATTGAAGGTAAAGCCGGTCAGCCCATCTTCCTGGGAAGCAGCGGCTGCCGAGAGCCGCGAATAATTCAAACGAAGCGCCAGAGGATAGATGCCGAGAGGCGCGCCCCGCACCAGAGCCGAGAACTGCACCGTCACATTCTCGCCAGGGGCCAGGAGCCCGGCCATCTGGGGGCTG
>Ga0209099_1003680_pt1 | contig 12269 bp, 11 predicted proteins | sample AD_JPNHW2_MetaG_FD_184430 | JGI IMG/M metagenome (GOLD analysis project Ga0209099, IMG submission 184430) | Active sludge microbial communities of municipal wastewater-treating anaerobic digesters from Japan - AD_JPNHW2_MetaG (SPAdes) (version 2) | ecosystem: Engineered > Bioreactor > Anaerobic...
ACCAAAGAAGAGATTCTTTCCAATATCCCTTTCATGAAAGAAAAATTCCGTCAGATACGCATTTCGCAACAACCCGATGTGGAAACCAAATGGATAATGGGCGGTTTGCGCAAAATGGCTACCGGCAACATTTGTCTGGCCGAGTTAAAAGAATTAGTTGAAACCAGTAATTAAAAGCTAAAAATTATACTACCATGAGCGAAGATTTTTTTCAGGGATATAAAGGTGATGCACTTGAAATATTAAAAAAATACGCCGTCCGTGTCTGGGGTCAGGCCGAAGTGGACACTACCCGCGGCTTGTTTAAAGGAACCGTGTTGCCCCGCGCCGAAAATGATGACGATAAACACATAGTCCTCAAAGTAATTACCGGTTATAACATCGGGGTTGACATCAGCACCATCCTGACGATGAAAGAAGTTGGTTATAAAAAGGCAAATTACAAAATACCCGAAAAAGAGTTCCCCTATACGCCCGGAAAGCCCAAGGTAAAGCTGATAGGCACCGGCGGGACCATAGCCTCGCGTCTCGACTACCGTACCGGCGCCGTGATTCCTGCGTTTTCGCCTGGAGAACTTTATGGCGCTGTGCCCGAACTGGCTGATATCTGTAACCTGGAAACCGAAAAACTTTTCGCAGTATTCAGCGAAAACATGGGGCCCGATCAATACAAAAAACTTGCCGTTGCCATAGGGCAGGAAATTGAAAAAGGCACCGATGGTATTATTATAGGCCATGGCACGGATACCCTGCATTATACGGCTGCCGCGCTTACTTTTATGGTACAGAATCCGCCCATACCTATTGTGCTGGTTGGCTCACAGCGTTCCTCCGACCGGCCGAGCTCCGATGCCGCCCTCAACCTGATGCATGCCGCTACAGCAGCGGCTCATGGCGATATTGCCGAGGTAATGGTGTGTATGTTTGGGCCTACATCAGACGAATACGGGTTCTTGCATCGTGGCACCCGGGTGCGTAAAATGCATTCGTCTTACCGTTCTACCTTCCGCACTATCGGAGATATTCCCGTGGCCACAGTAACACGTAATGGCGTGGTGCCACAAAAGCCCGTGTATAATCACCGCCGCAAGGATACTTCTAATGTGAAAATCACACCCGTTTTCGAAGAAAAAGTGGGCATGTTGTATTATTACACCAATATGCAGCCCGATATGATTGACTCTATGGTTGATAATGGTTATAAAGGCATTATCATCATCGGTACCGGACTGGGACATGTCAACAAACCTATATATCCGGCCATAGAACGTGCCGTGAAAAAAGGTGTAGCCATTTATATGACAGTACAAACCTTGTGGGGCTATGTACATATGTTTGTTTACGACACAGGCCGCGACCTGATGGCCAAAGGCATTATCCCGGCAGAAAACATGCTGCCCGAAGTGGCCTATATTAAATTGGGATGGGCGCTTGGCCAAACCAACGACCTCGAAAAAGTAAAAGAAATAATGCTGACACCAATCAATGACGACATTACCCCGCGCGAACCTTACAACGGATACCTGATTTATCAGGGTGGCGTAAAAGAAATCGAAGATTTTATCAAAAAAGTACACAAATAAAAAAAAGGGCTGAACTTCAGCCCTTTTTTTTCAATCATTTTTTTTGCACTTACTTCCTCCCTGATTCTCAACTTTTACCCCTCAAAATATACAAGTCAAAACCTCCCACTTTCCACTTTCTACTTTCCACTTTCCACTTTCCACTTGCCACTTGCCACTTGCCGCTTGCTACTTGCTACTTTCCACTTTCTACTTGCAACTTTCTACTTTCCACTTTCCATTTCAAATATATTGTTCCCCTTTTTCAATTTTGATTTTTACATCATTCACAAAATTGCGGATCTGCTGTTCGTCGTTTTTACGGCATATTAACAACACATTCCCCGACTCCACCACAATGTAATCGTCGAGGCCCTGCAGCACTACCAGCTTGTCTTCGGGCATATTTACAATGCAGTTGTGGCTGTCGTACATAATTACATCTTTGCCAACTATGGCATTGCCGGCTTCGTTTTTTTTGCGGTTTTCATATAAGGAGCCCCAGGTACCCAGGTCAGACCAGCCGAAATCAGAACACAGCACATATACATTATCAGCCTTTTCCATCACACCATAGTCGATAGAAATGCTTTTGCCAGTGGCGTAAGCGTGCTGAATAAATTCCGGTTCTTTTTCTGTATTGTATATCCCCTTACCTTTTCCAAACGATTCGTTGATTTCGGGAAGATGCGTTTCAAAAGCTTGAAGAATACTTTTTATTGACCAGACGAAAATGCCCGAATTCCATAAGAAATCACCGCTTTCAATAAATTGCCGTGCCATTTCGAGCACGGGTTTTTCGGTAAAAGTTTTTACTTTTTTTAAGCGGGTATCTTCGGGGTAAGCATCCGTATCCTTGAATTGAATATAGCCATAACCCGTGTCGGGACGGCTTGGGGTAATACCCAGTGTCAGCAGCCAGTTATTTTTTGAGGCTGCCTGAAGTGCCGAGCTGATGATACCGGAAAAAGAATCTTCGTTAAGGATAATGTGGTCGGAAGGGGCTATTACCACATTGGCATCAGGGTCAGATTCATTGATTTTATAACAGGCATAAGCAATACACGGTGCGGTATTTCTGCGGGCAGGCTCAGCAATTATCTGACGCGCTTCCAGAGAAGGTATTTGTTCCCTTACCAGGTCGGCATATTTTTCGTTAGTAACAATAAAAATGTTATCTTTCGGGATGATCTTTTCAAAACGCCTGAAAGTTTGCTGTATCAGCGTTTCTCCCGTGCCTAGAATATCAATGAATTGTTTGGGATGGGAAGTGCGGCTCAGGGGCCAGAAACGCGAACCTATGCCGCCCGCCATAATCACACAATAGTTACTGCTCATTATTATATTTTATTTTAATTTTTGGCAAAAATATCAAATTATCATTGATTATCTGCGGGTTTTTTCATTTTAAATCGCCGGCGCTTAATTCAATTCAAAATCCAAGGCCTTGCTCACCGGGTTAACTTTCATTGCTGCGTTGATCAGATACCAGCGTTTGTTATTCAAACAATAACACTTGTATCGGGTGCGGATTTTTTCGCCTTTCCGGAAAACCAGCCCGTTATGAATGGAAAATACTGAGTCGGTGGCCAGCTCTGCAAGAAATTCTATAGTTGTAGTGGTATCATATTTCGATAAGGACAGTGTCAGGTTATATTCAGCGGTATGCGCAGGTTCACCGGTTTTTACAAAAATCTTTACCAGCGCGTGAGCTATATCGGACGGAAAGATATTTTTTTCCAATAAAAAAAACACCAGCGACCTGTAATTGGACTTCCACTCATCTCCATGCGGTTTTGCTTTCCTCTTATGAGCATTCCAGGTAATTAAATGGGCATATTCGTGAGTAAAGGTTATGAGAAAAGCATATTTGTTCAGGTTGCGGTTGACGCTAATCCTGTGATAGGGCTTTTCCCTGTCGGGAGGGCGGTAGTCGCCCGATTTGGTAGCTCTTTCCCGGGTAATAATCAACTGCAAAGGATGTGATTGCATCCAATGAAGTATTGTATCAAAACTTGTTTCGGGAAAATATGGCGCTAAAGATTCTTTATCCAATGTTTTGAACCTTTTCGGTGGGTTGTGCCTGGCTAAAGGTGGGGCATTGGTTGTACCGGTGTTTTTTAGATGCACAGCCCGAAAGAATAATAGAGACAACAAACACCAATAGGATGAGAATCTTGTTAGCTTTCATATAAAATATTGTTTTGAATAGTTGCGTTTTTGATTTGTGAAAATGTGGGACAGTCTTTACATTTGTGCTTTTGAGAAGTTTTGCACGATGAGATACCAAATGCATAACCCGCCAGGATTAAAACTACCAGGTATATTTTAATTTTTCTCATCTGGAATTTTATTATAGTAAACTGTTTCGCAAAATTAATGAAAAAACCTTTGATTTCGGGCAAAATTACATACTGGGATTAAAAATAAAATATTCCCACATCGCCTCTTTAAAGATAAACAGTTATCAATTTTTGCAGCATGTTTTTAAAATATTGCTAAATTCGCAGAAAATAATAAGTCGCCGCTTGAAAAAAGCATTAACCACTATAGGGCACTACCTGCTGTTGATGAAGAAGGTGTTTTCGAGACCCGAAAAAGGACCGGTTTTTCGTCAGCAAATTCTGACAGAAATGGACAATCTGGGTATTGATTCATTGGGCATCGTGGCCATTATCTCCGTATTTATGGGTGCTGTAGTGGCCATGCAGACAGGTTATAATACCACCAGCGCCTGGATACCCGAATATACCGTTGGATTTACCACCAGAGAATCCATAATCCTTGAGTTTTCAAACACCATTATCTGCCTTATTCTTGCGGGTAAGGTGGGTTCGCGCATTGCCTCCGAAATAGGCACCATGCGGGTTACCGAGCAGATTGATGCCCTGGAAGTAATGGGCATCAATTCGGCCAGTTATTTGATTCTGCCCAAGATAGTGGCGGCCATGTTGATATTTCCTGTGCTGGTTATCGTCAGTATGTTTTTAGGAATTTTGGGCGGATGGTTTGCCGCCGCCTGGATGAATGTGGTAACCGTTTCGGCTTATTACGACGGCATCACCCTGGATTTGATTCCTTTTGAAATATTTTATTCCATTGTAAAAACTATCGCTTTCTCTTTTATCATCACCTCCGTATCCGGATTTTATGGTTTTAATGCCTATGGCGGCGCCCTTGAAGTTGGCCGTGCCAGCACAAAGGCTGTGGTGATGAGCAGTATTCTTATTATATTGTTCAACCTGGTGATTACACAGCTGATGTTATAGGTATGATTGAAACCCGCAATATATCCAAAGGATTTGCCGATAAAATGGTGATTAAAGACATCAGCGTGATTTTTGAACGCGGAAAAACCAACCTGATTATTGGTCCGAGTGGTTCGGGTAAAACGGTGCTGATGAAATGCATTGTGGGTCTGCTCGAGGTTGATGAGGGCCACATCCTTTTTGACAACAGGCCTTTTACCGAGATGTCTTTCAACGAAAAAAAAATTATACGGCAGGAAATCGGCATGATGTTTCAGGGCGGCGCCTTGTTTGATTCTATGACTGTAGAGGAAAATGTTATGTTTCCGCTGACCTTGTTCACCAAAAAATCGCTGGAAGAAAAACGTGACAGGGTGAATTTTTGCCTCAAACGGGTCAATCTCGAAAATGTAAACAAATTGTTTCCTGCTGAAATCAGCGGCGGGATGAAAAAACGTGTTGCCATTGCCCGGGCTATTGCAATGAACCCCAGTTATCTGTTTTGCGACGAACCCAATTCCGGATTAGATCCAAAAACTTCTATCCTGATAGACAACCTCATCAGCGAGATTACACAGGAATACCAAATGACAACGGTTATCAATACTCACGATATGAATTCGGTGATAGAAATAGGCGACAAAATAGCTTTTGTGTACACCGGAAAACTTTGGTGGGTAGGCGACAAACATCAAATACTCGATACAGACAACCCGGAATTAAATAACTTTGTGTATGCTACAGAACTCACACGCCGCTTAAAAAAATAGTATGAATTATCTCGATATTATTATCCTGATCCCACTGGGATTCGCTGTTTTCAAGGGCTTGCGCAAAGGCCTGATTTATGAACTGGCGGTACTGGTGTCTTTGTTTGTAGGTATTTTTGCTGGGATATATTTTTCCGATTTTATCGCAGGGCTGCTGATCCGTAACCTTGGGATGAGTGAAATATACACCAAAGCAGTGGCTTTCACTTTGATTTTTATTGCCGTGATTGTGCTTGTGCGCATGTTTGCCAAAGCGATAGAATCAATGATTGACATGACCGCCCTGAGCATGGTAAATAAAATCCTCGGGGCCGTGTTTTCTGTTCTGAAGATTGCCTTGGTGTTGAGCGTAATTTTCTTTATCATCAACCGGTACGACCCACGCGAAGCCCTGATATCCCATCAGGCTAAAGAAAAATCATTTATGTATAAACCAGTATCCAGCATTGCCCCCATAGCTATCCCCAAAATAAATTCAGAAATACAAAAATGGCGGGCACAAAAAGATAGTATTCCGCAGGATAAGAACCAGCCGGAATAGTGTTTGTTAGTCTTCCATTATCGCCTTAACCCCAGGCAGCTCCCGTCCTTCGATAAATTCAAGCATGGCGCCGCCACCGGTAGAAACATAGCTGATCTGGTCGGCAAGGTTATATTGGTTTATGGCCGCTACCGAGTCGCCGCCGCCGATAAGCGAGAAAGATCCCCTGATAGTGGCGCTGGCCACGGCAATAGCAATTGATTTGGTGCCTTGCTTGAAATGCGGAAGCTCAAAAACTCCCATAGGACCATTCCAGATAATGGTTTCCGAGGCATTGATGATGTCGGCAAACCGACGGCAGGTTTTCCTTCCGATATCGAGCCCCATCCAGTTTTTGGGAATCGCATCGGCCTGGCTTTCCTTAAAGTTGGCTTCATCATAAAAGCCATCGGCTATCACCGCATCCGTGGGTATATAGAGGTTGACACCCCGCAGCATCATTTCCTGAACCATTTCCATCACCTCGGGAATTTTATCCTCTTCAACCAGCGAACCGCCTACCTCGCCGCCAAAGGCCTTGATAAAAGTAAAAGCCATGCCTCCGCCAATAATAAGGTTGTCAACCTTATTGATCAGGTTTTTAATGATAGAAATTTTGGAAGAAACTTTTGCGCCACCAATAATAGCTGTAAAAGGCGATTTGGCTTCGTTAAGGATAAAATTAAGGTTTTTCAGCTCGTTGGCAAGCAATATCCCGAAGTATTTGTTGTTGGGAAAAAATTCCGCTATGGTGGCCGTGGAAGCGTGTTTGCGGTGCGCGGTAGCAAAGGCATCGTTGATGTATATGTCGCCCAGAGAGGCCAGTTCTTTGGCAAATTTTTTATCGCCTTTTTCTTCTTCGGGATAAAATCTGAGGTTTTCGAGCAATACCACATCTCCTGGTTTGAGCGCTCCGCACACCTCAAAAGTTTTCGGACCAAACAGGTCGCGTGTAAAAATAATATTACGGTTGAGCAGGTGCGACAAACGCGGGACAACAGGCGTCAAAGAATAATCCTGTTCAAAACCTCCCTTGGGACGGCCAAGATGCGACATAAGTATCGCTGTTCCCCCGTCATTCAACACTTTCTGTATGGTGGGCAAGGACTCTCTGATGCGAGTATCGTCGGTGATCTGCCGGTTTTGATCCAATGGAACATTAAAATCAACCCGTATCAGTACTTTTTTATTTTTAAAGTTTACTTTGTCGATGGTTTTTAACCTGAGATTTGAGTTTACCATAAAATTATTTTTAAAAATTTCAGTAAAAATAATAATCAATAGCTGATAATCAAAAATAAATAGGTGTTTTTTATAAAACAGCAAAAAAAACATATATTTGTTGAAATCAATAATAGTATGCAAGATTTACACATCACCGTCATCCAAAGCAACCTGGCCTGGGAACAGGTGCGGAAAAATCTCGATAATTTTGATAAGAAACTGGAAGGCCTGAAAAACAAACAGGATGTGGTGGTGCTCCCCGAAATGTTTGCAACGGCTTTTACTATAAATGTTAGGGATTTTGGCGGCAGCATGGACAGCCCTGTTATAAAGTGGATGGACGAAAAAGCAGTAGCGCTCAACTCGGCTGTTGCCGGCAGTGTCATCGTTAAAGAAAAGGATGTTTTTTACAACCGCCTGGTGTGGATGAACCCCGATCATACGTTTGAAACATACGACAAAAGGCATTTGTTCCGTTTTGGCGGGGAACATAATTTTTTTACGGCCGGAGGCAATAAAATTATTGTGGAACATAAAGGTTGGCGAGTTTGTCCCCTGGTTTGTTATGACCTGAGGTTCCCGGTATGGTCCAAAAATAAATTGCTGAACGAAAACTATCAGTATGATGTGCTGATTTATGTTGCCAATTGGCCTGAAGCCCGTAAGCAGCACTGGAAAACCCTGCTTCAGGCGCGCGCCATCGAAAACCTTTGTTTTGTGGTGGGTGTGAACCGCACAGGATGCGATGGCCGCGGCATACATCATTCAGGCAATTCGTTAATCATCAGCCCCAGGGGTGAGATATTACACGAGCTGGCCGATAATACCGAAGAAGTAAAAACCATGGTGTTGCCCAGGGCCGATTTGCTCAACTATCGCCAAAAATTCAATGTGGCACCCGATTGGGACGATTTTAGGATTTTGTGATTTTCTACCAACCCAATAAATAAAAAAGAGGCTGCCTTCATGTTTCGGGCAACCTCTTTTGCTGTCTCCTCGCGGGGACTCGAACCCCGGACCCATTGATTAAGAGTCAATTGCTCTACCAGCTGAGCTACGAAGAGAATACGGGTGCAAAAATATAAAAAAATATTGATTTGCATGAAAAAATACAAAACCAGGCAATTTCTCTTTCTGAGGTGCTGTTATAAAAAAAATTTACGATTGTTGAGTTAAGAAGATAACCTCGTTTATTATAACACGACATGGAAAATAAACGTTAACAGGGGCAGAGCCCCGAAATATTTGTAAAGCATGGCTGCCCCGTAAAAAAGTAAGGTGCAAAGCACCGTAACATATTATTTGTTACCCACTTATAAATATTGATTTTCGGGCATGATATTCATGATAAACATTTTACGCTGTACTGTTTATGAATACCCTTTAACAATGCCTGTTTTTCCGTTTGCATAAACAAGATGTACACATCAATGTATATAGGCCCGGCCACAATCAGGAGTATCATATTAGGTACGCCTGTCTGCCGGACCAGGCTGGCTGTACCTTATTTTTCAAATTAGCCTATTTGTTTTATTGATAAACATGAATTAGTTTCAGTACCTCAAAAAAAGATTTTTCCTAAACGAACACGAAGCTTGTACATGTTATCTTAGCGCCTAACGAGGAGCTTTTTGTAAGTTTTTTCGCTGGCTAAAGTATTTTTATCTCAAGTTTTTTCAGTCAGGCCTGTGGTTTTTACAAATATATATATTTTATAAATTCTTTTTATTGAAAAATATTTATTAAGTTTGACGCCAGATTATTAACAAAAATATCAGACATGAGCAAAGACAATTTCACAGAATTAAACCCCAATCCTTTGGTTGGGTTTCTCGACAAACCATCCAAAGATTTCACCAAAAACGATTTGATAAGGTTTGTCAAAGAAAACGGGATCAAAATGATTAATTTCAGGTATGTGGGTGGCGACAACCGCCTGAAAACCATGAATATCTGCATCAACAACCTCAAGCACCTCGACACCGTCTTGTCTACTGGTGAGCGGGTGGATGGTTCCAGCCTGTTCTCTTATATAGAAGCCGGTTCCAGCGACCTGTACGTGATACCGAGGTTCCGCTCAGCCTTTGTTGATCCTTTCAGCAGCATACCCACGTTAAACATATTATGTTCGTACTTCAACAAAGACGGCGAACCCCTCGCTTCTTCTCCGGAATATATTCTGCACAAAGCACACAATGTGCTCAAAGAAAAAACCGGCCTTACCTTTGAAACCATGGGCGAACTGGAATATTACCTGATCAGCGAAAAAGATGACCTTTTCAGGGCCGGCGACCAAAGAGGTTACCATGAATCTTCACCATACAACAAATTCGAAGATTTCCGTACCGAAGCCCTGCAGGAAATTGTACGTTGCGGAGGCCTGGTAAAATATGCTCATTCCGAAGTGGGAAACTTTTCTATCGACAATTTGGATTACGAGCAGGACGAAATAGAATTTTTGCCTGTAGATGTTGAAGAAGCGGCTGACCAGCTGGTAATTGCCAAATGGGTTCTCCGGAACCTGGCCTATAAATACGGTGTCAGCATCACGTTTGCGCCGAAAATCACTGCCGGTAAGGCCGGTAGCGGTATGCACATACATACCCGCCTGATGAAAGACGGCCGTAATGTGATGGTGGACAATAACGGCATCAGCGACACAGCCAAAAAAGCCATTGCCGGCTATCTTACCCTGGCTCCATCGCTCACCGCTTTTGGAAACACCAACCCCACCTCCTATTTCCGCCTGGTACCTCATCAGGAAGCTCCTACCAACATTTGCTGGGGCGACAGAAACCGTTCCGTGCTGGTCAGAGTGCCCCTGGGATGGTGTGGCGCCAACGACATGATAAAAAAGGCAAATCCCCTGGAAGATGTGCCTACCGACGATTTCACCGACAAACAAACCGTGGAATTCCGCTGTCCCGATGGCTCCGCCGATATCTACCTCCTGCTGGCAGGGCTCACCGTTGCCGCCCGTCATGGGTTCGAAATGGAAAACTCCCTGCAGTTTGCTAAAGACACCTATGTGGACGTCAATATTTTTTCAGAAGAATTTAAAGACAAATTGCACAAACTCGACACCCTGCCGTTTTCATGCTGGGCATCAGCCGAAATGCTGGAAAAACAAGCCGACATTTACAAAAAGCACGGCGTCTTTTCACAGCAGATTATCGACGGCATCGTCAACAACCTGAAAAAATTCAACGACCAAGACCTCCGCGCCCGTCTTAAAGACGACAAAGTAGGGATGCTGGACCTGGTAGAAAGATATTTTCATTGCGGATAATGGCATAAAAAACCAGCACAATCCGGGACGAGTGATAAGCTATTGACACGAATCAAGCAGTGCTATATCCTGACATTTATGTCAAAAGCTTATCACTAATCTGTTTATACAATTATTAATACAGAGAAATACAGGATAAAATGGTACTTTTGTATTATCATTTATTTATCCTGTTAATCAGCTATGGGCGAAAAAGCACGTGTGCTTTATATTTCGTATGACGGCATGACCGACCCGCTGGGACAGTCGCAGGTTATTCCCTATCTGGCAGGATTAAGCCGCAAGGGTTACCGTATTCATCTGTTGAGTTGTGAGAAAAAAAAGCGTTTCGCCCAACATCAGCAACAGGTTTACGACCTGCTGGACAAGGCAGGTATTACCTGGCACCCGATATCCTATACTGCCCGCCCGCCAGTGGTTTCCACCATTTATGATATCCGCCGGTTGCTGGCCACCGCCCGCCGCCTGCATAAAGAACATGGCTTTTCGCTGGTGCATTGCCGAAGTTATATTGCAGCATTTGCCGGACTATACCTGAAAAAGCAAGGTGTCCGGTTTGTCTTTGACATGAGGGGTTTCTGGGCCGACGAACGGGTGGAGGGCGGCCTCTGGAACCTCAAAAACCCCGTTTACCGCGCAATATACAAGTATTTTAAACGCAAAGAACGCCAATACCTGCTCCAGGCCGACCATGTAATCACCCTGACCGAAAAGGCAAAACAATTGATTCAAACGCATTTTGGGCTGTACGATAAGGTTCCCGAAATCAGTGTAACTCCCTGTTGCGCCGACACACAATTTTTTTCTGAAAACAATATTGACTACACCGAAAGAGAAGCGCTGGCCCGTCAGCTGACAATAAAACAGGACGACCTGATCATTACCTATTCGGGCTCTCTGGGCACCTGGTATATGCTCGACGAAATGCTGGATTTTTTCAAACAGTTATCCTCCGTTTTTCCCAAGGCAAAGTTTTTGTTTATCACCCACGACGAGCCGGAAAAAATTTTTGCCAAAGCCAAAACAAAAAATATTGATACTGCCAAAATTCTGATTCACCGGGCATTTTACAAGCAAATGCCATTGGCGCTTTCGCTGACAAAAGTGGCACTGTTTTTCATACTTCCTGTGTACTCCAAACAAGCCTCTTCGCCCACCAAAATGGGCGAAATCATGAGTATGGGCATCCCGTTTATTACTAACAGCGGCGTGGGCGACGTTGATACCTTTGTGGAAAAAACCGGAGCAGGACTGCTTGTCGGGGATTTCACAAAAGAAGCTTATGCAAGGGCCATTTCAAAAATCCCCGGACTGCTGAAACTAAACCCTGCTGACATCAGAATCCTGGCCATGGAAGAGTATTCGCTGGACTACGGCATCAGTGTATATTACAACGTCTATGAACAACTTACCGCAAAGCCCCAACCCATGCTATGACACCCCGTTCTGATAAGCACGAAAAAAAAATCGGCTTCGACCAGATCCGGCAGTTAGTAGCCGGCTACTGCCTTAGCGAACCGGGAAAACAGCAACTGCAGAAGATTGCATTTTCAAATGTGTTTCAAGAAATTCAGCAGGCACTGGATCTTACAGCCGAGATGAAAACCTTGTTGACCACGGATGACCCATTTCCTTCTGATGATTATTACGACCTTG
>Ga0209099_1003686_pt1 | contig 12257 bp, 6 predicted proteins | sample AD_JPNHW2_MetaG_FD_184430 | JGI IMG/M metagenome (GOLD analysis project Ga0209099, IMG submission 184430) | Active sludge microbial communities of municipal wastewater-treating anaerobic digesters from Japan - AD_JPNHW2_MetaG (SPAdes) (version 2) | ecosystem: Engineered > Bioreactor > Anaerobic >...
CGGAAGGCGAAGGCAGCCTCGCCGACCTCGTCGAGCGCCTCATCAAGGGCACCGGCCTCCTCGAATACCACCGCGGCCAGGACGAGGTGGCGGGCACCCAGAAGGCGGCCAACCTCGACGAGCTCGTCAACGCCGCATCGCTCTATCCCCGCAGCCTGGAGGGCCTCGCGGAATTCCTCGAGACCATCGAGCTCGACCGGAGCCTCACGGCGGACTCGCCCGAGAGCGATGCCGTGACCCTCATAACGATGCACAACACCAAGGGCCTCGAATTCCCCGTGGTCATGGTGACGGGCCTCGAGCAGGGCCTCTTTCCCCGCGACGACGACGACGGCGACGAGCTCGAGGAACAGCGCAGGCTCTTCTATGTCGCCATCACGCGGGCCAAGGACGAGCTCTACCTCTCGGCCTGCCGCTACCGCCGCATCCACGGCCGCCTCTTCGAGACCCTGCCCTCGCGCTTCATCTCGGAAATCGCCCCGGAGAAGCTGCGCTTCGCCGAGGCGAAGCGTCCGGCCGGCGCGACGAGGAGCCAGTACGCCTTCGGCCAGGGATACACAGGATCGCGCAACACGGGCCCGGGCGCGGCCGGCATGGCCGGCTCGGCCCGAGCGGCCGGCGCCGCGAAGCAGGCAGACAAGAGCCCCTGGCGCGCCGGGCAGGCGGTCTTCCACGAGGACTATGGCCAGGGCGTCATCATCCAGGTGAAGCCGACCCCGAACTCGGGCCCCCTCGTCGTGGTCCGCTTCGAGACGGGGAAGCAGGCCCAGTTCTTCACCAAGTTCACCACCAAGCTCGAAGTCGTGAAGGAGTGACCATGGACAGGAATGAAGGCAGCGGCCTGCTCTCCCTCCTCCCCGCGATCAGGCGCTGCAGGGGCTATCGGCTCTATGCGGAGGACGGCAGGCGCTTCCTCGACCTCTGGCAGGACGATGGCCGCGGCATCCTCGGCGCCAAGGGCACGGGCATCGGCACGGTCGTCAAGGCCGAGACCGACAAGGGCCTCGGTTCGCCCCTTCCGAGCGTCTACGAACGCAGGCTCGGAAAGGCCCTCGCAGCGGCCTATCCGCACTATGCGGCCTCGCGCTTCTACCCCGACGAGGCCTCGGCCGCGAGGGCCCTCGCGGCCTCCGCAGCGGCCGCCGCTTCGACGGAAACCGCGGCGTCCGGACCTTCCGGCGGGATCCTTCGCGTCGAAGACCTGGTCTTCGACCCTGCTCGACGCGGCGCGTCCGCCTCGGGACGCCTTGCCCTCCTCGAGCGGCCCTGTCCCGAGGGCCTCGACATGGACGAAGCCCGCAAGGGCTTCCGCCTCGCCTTCCTCAGGCTTCCGCTTGCGCGCGCCTTCTCGCCGGCCGTCCTCCTCTTCCGCGAAGAGGCGGATGCGGCAGGCTGCGATCGCGACCTGGTTCCGACCCTCGAGCTCTCCGCCGCGGTCAAGGCCTTCGCCGAGCTGGCAGGCCACGAAGCTGCCTATACCGAGGAGCTCTGGAAGCGCAGCGACAGGCGGCTCGGGAGGCTCTTCGAGCGGAAGGGGCCGAGGATCTGGCCCCGCTGCCCGAGGGAAGCCTACCCGGACCTCTTCAGGGCCGCCCTCGAGCGCGGCGTCCTCCTCTCGCCCTTCTGGGACCTGCCCTCGAACCTGCCGGCGGACTTCGACGACGGCGAGCTGAAGGCGCTGTCGGATATCGCTCCCTGACGGACGCAAAGACAAGGAGAAGGCAATGGAATACAGGCGGCTAGGTTCCTCCGGCATCAAGGTTAGCGTGCTTTCCCTCGGCTCCTGGATCACCTACGGCGGCCAGGTCGGCGTGGACTCGGCGGCCGAGTGCATCAAGACCGCCTACGACGCGGGAGTGAACTTCTTCGACAACGCCGAGAACTACTCAGGCGGCGAGGCGGAGCGGATCATGGGCGCGGCCCTCAGGAAGCTGGGCCTCCGCCGCTCCTCCTACCTCGTCTCCACGAAGACCTACTGGGGCCTCCACGAGGGCGTCAACGAGAAGGACACCCTGAACCGCAAGAGGCTCTTCGACGCGATAGACGGCTCCCTCGGGCGCTTCGGCCTCGATTACGTGGACTTCATCTACTGCCACAGGCCGGACCGGGAGACGCCCATCGAGGAGACCGTATGGGCGATGAGCGACATCATCGCCTCGGGACGCGCCCTCTACTGGGGCACGAGCGAATGGAGCGCCGAGGAGATCAGGGAGGCCTGGGACATCGCGGACCGCCGCAACCTGAGGAAGCCGCAGATGGAGGAGCCGCTCTACAACCTCTTCTCTCGCCGCAGGGTCGAGGAGGAGTACGCCCGCCTCTACGACGGCATCGGCCTCGGACTCACGACCTTCAGTCCCCTCGCCTCGGGCCTCCTCTCGGGCAAGTACGAGAAGGGCATTCCCGATGGTTCCCGGCTCTCCCTGCCCGACTACGCCTCGATCAAGGACAAGGTCATGAAGCCCGGCCGCCTCGAGGCCACCGCCAAGGTGGGAGCCATCGCGAGGGAACTCGGCGCCACGACGGCCCAGCTCGCCATCGCGTGGTGCGCCTCGAACCCCCGCGTGAGCTCGGTCATCACCGGCGCGTCATCGCCCGCCCAGGTCGGGGAGAACATGAAGGCCGCCGACCTCGCAGCGCGCCTCGACGCCGGGACGCTCGCGCGCATCGCGGAGGCCACCGAGGGCCTTTCCGACAGGACCGGGGCGAAGTAAGCGGGGCCGTCCGCGCCGCGCGCCATGCGAAGCCGCCTCAAGGGCCCTGCCCTAGGCGGCTTTTTTCCTTTCCGAGAGGGCCAGGATGAGCACGGCCGCGAGGACCAGGGCGGCTCCCGCGAGCTGGGCGGCGCCGAGGCGCTCCCCGAGGAAGACGGCCGAGAGCGCGATGGTCAGCACCGGCTCGAGGGTGGACACGAGGGAGGTGTCCGCCGCGCCGATGAGGCCCATGCTCGCGAAGAGGGTCACGATGGGGACGACCGTGGCGAGGAGGGCTATGCAGGCGAGGCCGCCTATCGCGGCACCGGTATCGGGGAGCCTCACGCCGCCCGACGCGATGGCCGCGATCCAATAGACCATGGCCGCGACCGTCATCACCAGGGCCGTGCCGGAGATGGAATCGACGCCAGCGAGGACCTTCTCCCCCGCCACGAGATAGGCGGCATAGGAGATCCCCACCGCGACGCCGAGGGCCACGCCGGCTGCCGGGTAGCTCCCGCTCCTCCAGAAGGCCACGACGCAGCCCGCGAGGGAAAGCACGAGGGCCGCGAGCTGGATCCTTGTCGGCCTCTTCTTCCACAGGGCGAAGCCGAAGAGGACGACGAAGGACGGATAGGTATAGAGGAGGACGCTCGTGATGCCGGGATCGAGGAAGCGAAGCGTGAGGAAGTAAAGGCCCGCCTGCGGGGAGAAGCCGACGAGGCCGAGGAGGAGTACGGGCCAGAGCTTCTTCGGGAGGGGCCGCCTGGCCGCGACGACTACGATCCAGAGGAAGGCGGCCGCCAGGGTGAAGCGCCAGGCGAGGGTGCCGGCCACCGAGAAGCCCTGTCCATAGACGAACTTGGCGAAGAGTCCGAGGGTCGAGAAGCCGGCGGACGAGACCAGGGCGAGGAGGATGCCCCGTCCGCGCGCGTTGTGCGGCATCTTACTGCGTGCTGCCGGAATGGCTGTCGAAGACCGTGGCGCCGAGGTCGAAGTCTGCTTCCTTCACGGCGACGCGAGCCTTGCCGGCCTCCACCTCGGAGGAGGCGATCTCGGGATAGGAGTAGGCTCCACCTTCCACGGGCTCGCCATGGCTGCTCGCGGCGAGCTCGACGAGGATCTTCTCGGCAGCGGCCGGATCCTTCGGGCTGGCCGCGGCGGCGCCGGAAGCGGCCTGCCTCACGGCTTCCGCCGTGAGGCCCTGGGGCTTCGCGATGACCGAGCGATAGGCGATCCTCCTCATGTTGCCGCGCTTCACCTCCTCGTTGGCCGCGTCGACGCGGAACTTCCTGAGGAAGGGGATGAGGTAGAAGAGGACGGAGAAGACGAGGGGCACGAGGCCGAGGCCCCAGAGGAGGGCGACGGAGGGGTCGGCGATCCCGGCAAGCTTGCCGAGGAGCTGGTGCGTGAAGAGGTAGAAGGCATCGAAGCCGCGGGTCATCACGATCTTCGCGGCGTACTCGCCCGAATAGAGGGGACCGAGGAGGGCATGCGAGGAGAGGGCCTGCGAGGCGAAGTAGCCGCCGAAAAGCAGGTTGAAGCCGTTGAGGAAGGCGAACCAGCCGTTCATCTTCTTCGGGTTCGAGGAGAAGGCGGCGAGGCGCTTCATGGGCACCGTGTTGCCCATTGTCCGGTCGGCCTTGTCGCTTCGCCTGAGGAGGCTCTCGAAGGAATAATAGATGGTGCCGGCGTCGGAGACGCGGGGCTCGCCCTCGAACTCGAAGAGGTAGCGGTTGATGCGCGTCTCCGCCTCGAGGGGCGGGAGGCCGGTGATGGCCATGAACTCGTGGATGGTGATGATGCCCTTGTTGGCCTGGAGGAAGGCCACGACCGCCTTCTTCTCGACCGAGTCCCAGTCCGGGTTCGGGTCGCCGTCGCCGAAGACGAAGGAGAAGATGGCCTTGTAGAGGGGCCTGCGCTCCTTCTTCCTCTCGACGCGTCGCTGGCCTTCGTAGTAGCGCTGCTCGGGGCTCTTGAAGAGCTCGGAGTAGAACCAGAGGCGCACGAAGGTGTCGACGAGGCGGCTCGCGAGGTAGAGTCCGCCGATGCCGCCGCCGCCGCGGCGGTCGCTCCGGTCATCCTTGCCGCCGCCGAAGGAGACGGCTATGGAGGCGAGGAGGGCGAGGAGGATGAGGGCCACGAAGAGGACGAAGTAGCCCACGAGCATGACGACGATCCAGACCTTGAAGACGAGCTTGGCGGCGGCTATCGCGCCTTTCTTGAAGGCCTTCCAGAAGCGCCTGAGCGAGGGGCCGAGGCCCTTGTAGCGGCTGTGGAGGCCGGAAGGGAAGGAATAGAGTATCTCTCCCGATTCGGTGACGCGGAGGCGCGCGCCGAATTCGTCGCTCACCGCGGGGAGCTCGGACTCGACCCTGGCCTTCGGGAGGCCGGTCAGGGCGACGAGGTCCGCCGTGGTCGCCTCGCCCTTCCTCTTCCTGAATACGTCGACTATCCTGTCCCGCACCGCCTCGGGCTTGTAATCCGTAGTGGTCGTGCTCATGCGTCCCTCCTCGAATCCATGCCGCCCGCCCTCATGACGGCCTTCTTGAGGGCCCGTCCATAGAGCTTGGCGTATTCCGCCGCCGGTCTCGCCCAGGAGAAGTCCCTGGACATGGCCCGGCTGCGCATGGCGGCGATGTGTTCCTTCCTGTTGTACCAGGCCCAGATCGCCCAACCTGTCGTGTCGAAGATCGAGCGTGGCGTCAGGTTGTCGAAGCAGAAGCCCGTGCCGCCGCCTGAATCCTGGTTGTAGTTCTCCACGGTATCCGCAAGGCCGCCAGTCCTGTGGACTATGGGCAGGGTCCCGTAGAGGAGCGAGTACATCTGGTTGAGGCCGCAAGGCTCGTAGCGGCTCGGCATGAGGAAGAAGTCCGAGCCGGCCTCCACGAGATGCGACGCCGCCTCGTCGTAGCCGACCCTGGCGCGGAAGTTGGGCAGCCGGGACTGCAGGGAGGCAAGCTCGGCCTCGCACCACCTCTCGCCCGAGCCCACGACGACGAACTGGAGGGACATCTTCGCGCAGATATCCCAGGCGCTGCCGTAGCCAGGGCCGAAGAGCTCCGCGATGCCCTTCTGGTCCGTGAGCCGCGCGACCATGCCGATCAGGGGGACGTCGGGATTCTCCTCGAGGCCGAAGCGGCGCTGGAGCTCGCGCTTGCACTCGGCCTTCCCGGAAAGGTCCTCAGCGCCGTACCTGGCGGGGAGATAGCGGTCGGTCCGAGGATTCCAGTCTTCCGCGTCGACTCCGTTGAGTATGCCCACGAGGTCAGCGCTCCGCGAGCGAAGGAGGCCATCGAGGCCGGCGCCAAGGCCGGAAGTCTGGATCTCCCTGGCATAGGAGGGAGAGACCGTCGAAAGGCAGTCCGCGTTCTGGATTCCCGCCTTGAGGAGGTTGATGCGGTCGTACTGCTCGAAGCCGGCCCCATGGAAGAGCTCCCAGGGAAGGCCGAGGCGGGGAAAGGAGGTCTTGTTGTAGGAGCCCTGGTAGCCGAGATTGTGGATCGAGATGACGCTGGCCGTCCTTGCGAATTCGGACGAGGCGCCTTGGATATGCCGAAGATAGACCGGCACGAGGGCGGAAGGCCAGTCATGGGCATGCAGCACGTCGGGGAACCAGGAGAGGCGCTTGCAGAGCTGGAAGGCCGCGCGGGAAAGGAGGGCGAAACGTTCGGGGTTGTCGGCGAAATCGGGCTCGGCCTTCGTGCCGTAGATCCCGTCCCGTCCGAAGTACCGCTCGTAGTCGAGGAGGTAGACCGGCACCTCGGAGCCGGGGAGCAGCCTTTCGTAGACGGCGGTCCAGGCTTCGCCATCGGCGGTAGGCACGCCAAGGGGACCGTCGAGCGGGACGCATCCGGAGCGGTCGATGCAGTAGTACCGGGGCATGAGGATCCGGACATCATGGCCTGCCGCGCGGAGGGCGCGGGAGAGGGCGGAAACCGCATCGCCGAGCCCCCCGGCCTTTGCAAGGGGCGTGGCCTCGCTCGTCACCATGAGAATCTTCACGCCGGTACCCTCCTTCAGGTGCTGCGCGGCATCGCTTGCCTTCCCGGAATGCGCCGTTTCAGGTCGGCGCGGGACAAGTATATACGGAAAGGGAGGCCTTGCGCAACGCGCGGGGGACCTCGCTACGCGGGAAGACCTTGCGGCAAGGTGGGCGCGCCGGGCACCGCATCGCGCCGTGATCGACACCACGCTTGAACAAAGATCGGCAAGCGTTCTAGGATCGGGTCATGGCTGTATTCGAGCGAACTTTCACGATATCCGGTTCCGATGTCGATCCCCACGACCGCATGAGGGTAGACGCCCTCGCCGTGATGCTGCAGGAAAGCGCCGCGCATCATGCCGACACCTGGGGCATGTCGATTCCCGCCCTCATGGCCGCCGGCCGGACCTGGGTGCTTGCGCGCCTCGCCATCGAGCTCGAGGGGCAGCGTCCCGCCTGGAAGGACGAGGTGGTCGTGGAGACCTGGTCCTCGGGCTTCAGGGGCCACATCGCCGGCCGCGAGTACATCGTGCGCAGGAAGGGCTCGGATACCGTCATCGCGCGCGCGGCCAGCGCCTGGTTCGTCCTCGACCTCGCGAGCAGGAGACCGGTGAGGCTTGCCGAATTCGAGGGGCGCGACGAGCCCGGATCGGAACGCCTTTCCGGAGTGGCCCTCGAGGGCAAGATCGCCCTCCCCTCCTCCGAAGCCCGGGAGCTGCCCCTCGCGGTCAGGGCGAGCGACCTCGACCTCAACGGACACGTCAACAACACCCGCTACCTCGCCTGGCTCTACGAAGCCGTCCCGCCCGAGACCCTCGCCTCGAACCGCATGCGCCGGGTCGAGATACATTACCTCGGGGAAACCCATTATCCCGCCACGGTAGCGTTGAGAAGTTGGGCGATACCGGAGGCCGGAGCCAGGAGCGGCGGAGAAGCTCTGGAAAGCGGAAGTCCCATGGGTTCGGACGTCGCTCCAGCCAGCGGGAGCCCGGAAAATCCCGCCTTCATCCATTCCATCCTCCGGCCCGACGGCGTCGAGGCGGTGAGGGCCAAGACCTTCTGGACGAGGCTCGGCGAACCAGGCTGAGGGCTGTAATGGCCGGGCCGGCGAGCCCTGCGGTAAACGGAATGGGGCCCTCGGGATTTGTCGAGGTTGTGCGAATCATGGCCGCCAGGCCTGTGCGCGGCGACCGTACCCATCGAGTGACAAAAAAGGGAGATGCCGGATCGCCGGCATCTCCCTCGAGGATGATCTTGCCCGGCGCTACGAGGGCGCCGGGGCATCCCTGAAACTACCTGCGGATTACCATCACCTTCCTGATCTCGTCGACTCCCGGAGCCACGACGCGGATGAAGTAGACGCCGCGCGCGACCGGGAGGCCGGCCAGGTTCGTTCCATCCCAGGAAACCGAGTAGTTACCCGCGCCTTCCGTCCCCATGTAGAGCCGCCTCACGACGTCGCCATCGAGGGTGAAGACCGTGATGGTCGTCGCTCCCGCCTCGGCGAGCGTGTAGTTCAGGCGGACCGTCTCGCCCTGGGTCGGGTCGATGACGTTGTTGAGGATGGTCACCGAGCCGCGCTGGAGCTTGATGTCGTGGATCTCGAAGGAGAAAGGCCTGAGGAGGCGGTACCAGTTCGAGGGGATTGCGGATCCGGCAGTGATATCGAGACGGACGACGTAGAGATCCGAGGGACAGTCATCAAGGGTATAGAAGAAGTCGAAACGCTTGCCGCTCGTTATCCTGGCGTTGCCCGAGTCGATGATCGCGTTCCACAGCGCGGAGCCGGACGAGCTTTCGCTGGCCGAAACCGATACGGTGCTGCCCCCATTCGTGTGACTAGACAGACCGTCGGTATGGACAGAGCTGCTGTCATTCGAGAAACCGTCCAGGCCCGCGTAATAGGGCGCCGCCATCGGGTCGGCCGTGACGAATTCGCCATGGGCCGGCAGCCAGAGGCCATAAGGGCTGAAGAAGGCCGAGGCCGGGCTCGTATCGTAGTGGAGGGTCACGCCGCCCGCTCCCGATGCCGCGCTGCGCCTCGCCTGGATCTTCCAGTCCTGGTCGCGCAGCCACTGCGAACCGTCGAAGGCGCGGATGAGGCCAGGCCCCATGAGATGGCTTTCTGCGGCCGTCAGCGCCTCGATGGCCGTATCGCTCAGCGATAGCGACACCTGGTCCTTCGCGTATATCGGCCACACGAAGTAGCTGGTAGAGGAAGCGGCGGTGGGCGGCACGGAAATGAGCGCATCGGAAACCCGGTGCGTCGTCGTAAGGCTGCCGCCGCGCCCGAGCTCGAAGGGATTGGCCGACAGTCGGTCGGCGGTGGTCTGCCCTGCGGCGTAGGGATAATACAACGCGTCATTGGGATCGGGGCCATAGCCGGTCGCGATAGGATAGGTGGGGGCCGATGCTCCGATTATCTGGTTGTTGTACGCGGCGTACCAGACAGGCGCCTTCCCGATGTCACGCAGGGTCGAGGCGAAGCTGAAGGCGGTTGCGCCAGCGCCCAATGTCGTTGCCGTAAGGCTCGTCGTCGTCCAGGTCGCTTCCATCGCGCCGAAGCCGCTCCCGGTCACGACACTCAGGCCGCTTCCCGCCGCGTCGAAGTCGGTCGCTGCCGGAGTCGCTCCGCCTCCCGTGACCACGGGCTCGGAGAAATGAACGAAGGCCTGCGTTTGCCCCGGGATGAGCAGGGTATATCCGATCACCGGCCAAGCGGTATCGCCAGGCGTCATGTAGTCCGAGCCTCCAGCCTGCGAAGGCGTTCCGACATATCGGGTTCCGGGTATCGTCGTCGCATCCAGAAGCGTGGTATTGGAAGAGATCCTCCATTCCGGAGTCTCGCCGGTATCGGTATAGCTCTTCTCCTTGAGGTGGATATAGAAATTGTTGCCCGCCGCCGGCCGCGAGTAGCCGGCCACCGTGTATCCGACGACCTCCGCCACAAAGCCGGAGAAATCATCCCCGACCGCGGCTTCCGTTGTCACCCTGATCCTGTCTATCTTGCCGTCATAATCGGAATCCTCGGTATAGCTGTACATCGCCAATAGCAGTCGCAGCCATTTGTAGCTGTAGTAGCCGATATAAGGGGTCGCCGTCACATCGGCGGGCACGCTTACCGGGAAGGATCTCGCATTGCTGTAATACACGTTCACGTAAGCCATATCCAGGATCGCCCCGGGGATCAGGTCGAAGAACCAGAAATAGACGTCCTCGCCTCCCGTGACGGGGGTGGGCGGATCATCCGAGGAAGAAGGAGGAGCGCCATTGGCCGTGGTCTTGTTCAGGGTGATCGGATTGCCGACTGTCCCCTGGACATGGAAGTACCCACCCGTGAGGATGCGCTGGACATGGGCGTTCTCGAAATTGATGTTCGCCCCGGCTATGGAACAATGGAAGATATACCAGTTGTTGTTGCCGTAGATGTTGATGGTCGAGCCGGTGAAGGTGACGGTACCGGCCCGGGGAAGGAAATGTATGGACGAGAAGTCCCATGCCTCGGTCGTCGAGTTCCATGAGGCGACGTCCGCGTCGTTGTTCCAGTTGCCCCCGAGCGTGATGTCGTAGTTGTTCGCGCTGTCCACGTCCAGGACGCCATCGAGGATGACCACGTCCCCATTCACGGCGATATCATCCTGCATGGTGAAGGTCCGCCCCGTCCCGTTGATCCTCAGTATGTTGTAGTTGAAACCTCCGGCTACCATGCCCACGGTGAAGACGGTTCCATCTGCGCTGCCATTGTAGTATTCGACGACGCCATGCGTTGAGTCGTAATTCGTGAAGGTGTGGCTCGTGGATTGCGTTCCCGTCAGGCGGAGCGTTCCTAGATTGGAGAGGGTATTGATGAGGAAACTGGAACCCGCGAGATCGCAGATCGTATTTGCCGCCGAACCGATGGACAGCGTTCCGGTGATCGTGAGAAGCCCTGCGGTCCCCGTATCCAGTATAGCGGCCCCGCCCGATGCGGGAGCGACGTTCGAGAGCATGACATCCTGTCCGGCCGCGCCGCCGGTGAGGACGGTTCCCTGGAAGATGTTCGACGCGCTTGCGGTGGAAACAAGCCCGCCGGAGAAGGTGTAAGAATCGGCGTTATCGTCTCCAAGGACGAGACCGGCGGTATTGAGGAAGGTAACGGCGGAGGGAACGGATACCGTCGTTCCCGTCAGGGACACCGCATAGCCCCGAGCGTAGGTCACGATCGAGGCGGCAGCAAGGTCGCCCTGGAAGCTCATCGTGCCTGTCGAACCGGCCGCGTCCTCCTGGAGGGTCAGGGCGCCGATACCGCTCGCGTTGCCCGAAACCGTCGTGGCTCCGGCGGCGGACACCAGGGCGAGGTCCTGCGACCCGCCCGTGATCGACGCTATCGCGATGTCCCCCCCGTTCGAGTACACGCTCACCGCCGCCGTCGAGAGGGTCAGGGCCCCGAAGGACGCGCCATCATAGGAGGACCAGGTAAGCCCATCGAGCTGGGTCGTCGTGATCGTCGTGGCCACGGTGCCGTTCGCGAGGGTCACGTTCCCGTCGAAGCGGAGACTGTTACCCGCGTTGCCCGCCGCTATCCCCGAGTTGCCGCCGAAGGTCCCCTGGAAGTACACGAGGCCCGTCACGCCGTTCGCCACCGTGAGGGCTGCTCCCGTGCCGTCGCCGAGGCCCGTCACGTTCCCCGTCACCGTCGTGGTGCCCGCAGCGGTCCCCGCAGCTATCGTGAGGTCCTGCGAGCCGCCCGTGATCGAGGCTATCGTTATCGTTCCGCCGCCCGAATCGAGCGTAGATGCTGCGGTCAGCGTCACCGCTCCGAAGTCCATCGCCGTGTTCGTTGTCGCCACCGTCCCGCCCACGTTCGTCGGCGCGCTCGTCGTGTCCAGTCCGCCCGCGAAGCCGAGCGTGTCGCCGCCGTTGCCCAGCGTGATCGAGGTCGTATTGAGGAAGGTCGTGTCCGCGTTCACCGACACCGTCGTTCCCGTCAGGGACACCGCATAGCCCCGAGCGTAGGTCACGATCGAGGCGGCCCCAAGGTCGCCCTGGAAGCTCATCGTACCCGTCGAGCCGGCCGCATCCTCCTGGAGGGTCAGGGCGCCGATACCGCTCGCGTTGCCCGAAACCGTCGTGGCTCCGGCGGCGGACACCAGGGCGAGGCCCTGCGACCCGCCCGTGATCGACGCTATCGCGATGTTCCCGCCGTTCGAATACACGCTCACCGCGGCTGTCGAGAGGGTCAGGGCCCCGAAGGACGCGCCATCATAGGAGGACCAGGTGAGCCCGTCGAGCCGCGTCGTCGTGATCGTCGTGGCCGTGTCGCCGTCCGCGAGGGTCACGTTCCCGTCGAAGCGGAGCGTGTTCCCCGCGTTGCCCGCCGCTATCCCCGAGTTGCCGCCGAAGGTCCCCTGGAAGTAGACGAGGCCCGTCACGCCGTTCGCCACCGTCAGGGCGGCTCCCGTGCCGTCGCCAAGGCCCGTCACGTTACCCGTCACCGTCGTGGTGCCCGCAGCGGTCCCCGCCGCTATCGTGAGGTCCTGCGAGCCGCCCGTGATCGAGGCAGCGCTGATCGCGCCGCCGTTCGAGTTGAGGCTCACCGCAGC
>Ga0209099_1003688_pt1 | contig 12253 bp, 4 predicted proteins | sample AD_JPNHW2_MetaG_FD_184430 | JGI IMG/M metagenome (GOLD analysis project Ga0209099, IMG submission 184430) | Active sludge microbial communities of municipal wastewater-treating anaerobic digesters from Japan - AD_JPNHW2_MetaG (SPAdes) (version 2) | ecosystem: Engineered > Bioreactor > Anaerobic >...
TAAAATCTGCCAAAGTCAATGCGGGCAAGGTGGGGTAGTTGCAATTTGCATCGCTATAATATAAGGTGGTATCCGTTAAATTATCCAAAACCACCGGACGCATCGTATCTTCTATCGTAATAACCTGGTCGATCGTAACCGGTCCGTTGCCGCACTCATCGGTGAAGCTATATTCACGGACAAAGCTAAAACTGCATCCCGAGCCGTTGTTAGTCGTATCACGATGGGAAACCGACAGCGTCACATTATTGCAATCTTGAACCGTAAAATCTGACAAGGTCAATGCCGGCAAAGCAGCATAATTGCAATTTGCATCGTTATAATATAATATGGTATCGGTTAAATTATCCAAAACCACCGGACGCATCGTATCCTCTATCGTAATAACCTGGTCGATCGTGACCGGTCCGTTGCCGCACTCATCGGTGAAGCTATATTCACGGACAAAGCTAAAACTGCAACCCGCGCCGTTGTTAGTCGTATCGCGATGGGAAACCGACAGCGTCACATTATTGCAATCTTGAACCGTAAAATCTAACAAAGTCAATGCCGGCAAAGTGGGGTAGTTGCAATTTGCATCGCTATAATATAATATGGTATCCGTTAAATTATCCGTAACCACCGGACGCATCGTATCTTCTATTGTGATCACTTGGTCAATCGTGACCGGTCCGTTGCCGCACTCATCGGTGAAGCTATATTCACGAACATAACTCCAACTGCAACCCGTTCCGTTGTTAGTCGTATCGCGGTGGGAAACCGACAGCGTGACATTATTGCAATCTTGAACCGTAAAATCTGACAAAGTCAATGTCGGCAAAGTGGGGTAATTGCAATTAGCATCGCTATAATATAATATGGTATCGGTTAAATCATCCAAAACCACCGGACGCATCGTATCTTCTATTGTGATCACTTGGTCGATCGTGACCGGTCCGTTGCCGCACTCATCGGTGAAGCTATATTCACGGACAAAGCTAAAACTGCAACCTGCGCCGTTGTTAGTCGTATCGCGATGGGAAACCGACAGCGTGACATTATTGCAATCTTGAACTGTAAAATCTGACAAGGTCAATGCCGGCAAAGCAGCATAATTGCAATTTGCATCGTTATAATATAATGTGGTATCCGTTAAATTATCCAAAACCACCGGACGCATCGTATCTTCTATCGTGATAACTTGGTCAATCGTGACCGGTCCATTGCCGCACTCATCGGTGAAGCTATATTCACGGACAAAGCTAAAACTGCAACCCGCGCCGTTGTTAGTCGTATCGCGATGGGAAACCGACAGCGTGACATTATTGCAATCTTGAACCGTAAAATCTGCCAAGGTCAATTCCGGCAAAGTGGGGTAATTGCAATTTGCATCAATATAATATAAAATGGTATCGGTTAAATTATCCGTAACGATAGGTCGAATTGTATCTAAAACAACTATATTTTGAGTAAAATCAGCGGTATTTCCGCAACTATCGCTCAAAGTATAAGTCCGAATGATGGTCATTTCGCAGGCAGTCAACGGGTTGTTGTGGTCGTGAGTTACGGTAACGACATCACTCAAATTGCAATCGGAGACAGACAAACCCAGTGCTTGCATTTCAATGACAGAAAGCGTATCGGGGAGTACATAATTACAATCTAAATCCGCAAATGCGGTATCATTATTCAAAATACCAGTGATGACAGGACTGATGGTATCGCGAATCAAAATTTTCTGAGTAATGGTTGTTGTGTTTCCGCAACTATCAGATACTGAATAAGTTCTTATTAATACATCATTACAAAAACTATAAACTGCATGGGTAATAGCGGTTACTTGCAAGTTATCAAAATTGGTACAATTATCGGAGATAGAGGCATCAGTTTCTTGTAACAGACCGAGCAATTCTTGGATGGTAGTTACGGCAGAAGTGGTATCGGTGAGACAAATAACTGTATCCATTGGAATTGTGCCAACGATATCAGGGGTCATATCATCGCGAACAACGATTCGCTGTGAAATGGTTGAAAAGTTTCCGCAACTATCAGTAACAGTGTAAGTTCTAACATAATCCTGATTACAAACGGCAGTGATGGGGTCGGTAATGGAAGTCACCTGAAGCCCGTTAAAGGAGGTACAATTATCAGATAAATCGGTCGGCTGACCATTTTCCCTTAACAGGATGAGGAGTTCGGCAGGTGAAGTGACAGGGGCAGAAATTCTATCCGCGCAAGCGACCGTATCATCGGGAAGCAAACCGGATATGATAGGATTTGTAGTATCGCCCACAACAAAGGTGATGGTATCATTTGAAGTACAGCCATTATAGTCAGTAACCATCAATATGATAGTATCTTCTTCGTTGCAAGAAAGAGCTTGAATCGAAACCATGGTATCAATAGTTCCGTTAGAAATAATAAAATCCAAGGTTTCATCTTCGCCTATTAATTGAATGGAATAAGGGGGAGTACCGGAAGCGATAGTTGCTTCGATATGGACTTCCTCCTGGTTGGGGCATACCATTGGAATAGGCACTAAATCAACAGTTTGAGAAGAGAAAAGTTGAACGGTAACAGTATCGGTTGTACTACATTGATTGATATCTTCCAGAATCACTTCGTAGGGTATGCCAACTTCTAACCCGGTAACGGTGGAATCGGTTGAGAGGACAATAGGCTGGTTATTTCCATCATATTGTATCCACCAATAGGTATAAGGAGCAGTACCACCGGAAGGGATAATTGCCAAGTCAATCGCTTCACCAAAGCAACTTGTTGGGTTCGGGTCGTAATTAATAACAAGGGGATCGACGATAGTGATGACAACGGTATCGCTGATAGTTGTATAGCATTGCCATTCTTGCAATGTCCAGATTAAGTAGTACTCTCCCGGACCTTCAACTGTAAAATCGGAATTATATGCACTCTGGTCGCTAAAAATTACATTAGCATCAGGGGGAGCGAGGAGTTGCCATGAACCACTGCCCACTCCGGACGGGTCAAGAGCATTCAGTGTATTAGTAAGGGTACAGAAGGTTTGGTCAACACCGGCAGAAGTAGATTCTTGGCTGTTAAGCACCAAAATCATACTTTGCACAATAACGTTGCTGGTACAGCCATTCGATGAAGAGGCAGAAATAACGGTTACCAAACTTGTTTCATCTACCGGCGGCGCACTGATAACGGTTTCGCCGGCATCCAAGTTAATATGAAAGGTTTCTGTTCCAATGGTATAAGTAACATCTGTATTATTTAAGTTAGAAGTGAAAATAATATCCGCTTCTGCGCCGGCACAAATTTCGTCTGGAATGGTTAAGGTAATAACGGGTAACACATTGACCGTAAACGGAATATCAACCACTTCAACTCCACAAAAGGCGGATACCATTACGCTGTAAGTTCCATTATTAGAAAGAGTGGCGGAAGGTATGTTGTAAGTAGGTTGAGTAGCTCCGGCAATAGGATTGCCATTTAATTGCCATTGATAGGTAGCATCTTCAGGAGTAGCCACGACAAAGAGTGTTGTATCTTCATGTTCACAGAGTGTGATGGGTCCCGAATGGTCTATAATATGAACCATCGGCTGAACGGTTACTTCCAAATCCAAAAACATAAAACTTGGGCAACAAGGCGGGCTGATTTGCACGCGAATGAAGACTGTTTGTGGGAAATCGGTTGTATTGGTAAAAGTAATATCGGTACAAAAAAGTGTGGAATCGCTTGTAAATGTAGCATATTGGTGACCGGACGTAATGGACCATGTATAGAAATAGCCCGGTTGGTTTTGCACGCAATAGCGATAAGTTCCCGGGCAGACCTCCGTTTCGCCTATAATTTCGTCAGCCGGAATAGGAGAAAACAATATCAAATTAAATCCCAAGTAGGTATTACCATCTGCCACAGGATTTTTACGACCGGTTCCGGTAACGCCGTTATTGATATCGCTGTTAATATCATCATATTCAATCGTAGTAAAAGAGCCACCGGAGAAGGGGTTAGCATCTGCGCCAAAGGAAGAGTAGGAAGAAATATTTCCACTCATATCCATAGGCACATCGGTACAACTTGTATAGGGATGGGTTTCGGTACCTGAAATAATTTCAGGTTGTGCTTGTAAATTAAAATTGCTAAAGTCAAAAATGGGGGTAATGATACCGTTGGTCGTCACGTTCACGGCATTATGTCTCACACCTGTTGCGCCAGCTGCACCGTGTCCGCCATTTCCGCCATTTCCGCCGTGTCCACCGTTATCGGATTTTCCACCGTATGCACGTGCCCAATAGTTTTGGTCACCGGGGAGTGTTGGATAAGTAACTGTAATAGAAGCCATTTCCGGCAATCCGCTACCAGCATTACCGCCTTGTCCGCCATTACCGCCCACAGCACCCGCTCCGCCTTGTCCCACAGCACCGGGGTTGGCATAACATTGTCCGAAAGTTCTATTTCCTTGGTCGTTATAAGTATAGACGCCGAAAGAGCTGCCACCGCCGTAGCCGCCGCCACCACCTTGACCGCCGCCACCACCGCCACCGCCGCCGCCACCACCGCTACCGGAAGCATAAGCAATACGTCCACCATTGGCATAATTATTCTGAGCGCGGGCAGAGCCGCCGCCGCCACCACCACCACCACCGGTTCCACCGGTACCGTCACCACCATTCCCTTGCATTGCGGGAAGAAAATAGTTGGAATAGTGGGGAGAATTTGCTGTTCCATTAACCCCCGGCATACCATTGCTCCCCGCACCCGCAGTTCCCAAAGTATTGCCCGATAATTCAGCTACTGCCTGTACAATACCCGCGGTGCTTGCTGTCTGTCTGTCAACAACCTTACCGCTTGTACCGGCTCCACCGCCACCCTGTCCCGCCTGTCCGTTACCACCGGCATTGAGTTCACTGGTAGTCGTATTAAAACGTCCGCCTTGTCCGCCATTACCACCCGAATATGCCGGGCTACCTGTACCGGCAGAATAACCAGATGTGCCACCACGTCCGCCATTACCTCCTAATACAATATTGCCCCAACCACCATACTGAGTGACTCCGTTTGAGCCGGCTGTCTGACCAATGGCACCGTCCGATCCCTGTCCACCATCACCGCCATTCTTTCCTTGCGTTCCCGGCTTGCCGTTCCCTGCATTCCCCGGTAATAATTGACACCGCACAATATCATAATTGGTGCAATTTGCGAGATGAAGAGCATAGGTTGATACACCATAATTGGCTGCCGTGATATAGAACAAATCGTCTTCGTCATCAACAGTAGAAAAAAGTCGGAGATTCGGACGTAAAGGATAATCTGACAATGTATTAACAGAGTAATAAATTGTATCATTGGAAGTGTAAGAGACACACATATCATTAATGGAAGTGCAATAGGTATTCACCTCGCAGCCGCCTAACAACGTACAGCCCTCTCCTTCTACCATTACCATCAAGTTATCTCCTTCGTAGGCATAATTGATAGGGATATTAATCCAACCATTATTGGGAGCGCAAAGCACACCGGAGAATACCAAGGTTGCATTGGAAATATATTGATTCCAAACCATTCCCGGAGTGATGGTCGCATCTGTTGTTCCTTTCATATAAATGCGCACCGTACGAGAACGTCCGCCTTCACTTTCTGCCGTTTGCGAAGCAATATTAAAAGCAAGCCCGCTCAACATTTTTTGTCCGGTGCCAATTTCGGTAGCAGTGTATAAAGCTGCGGTACGATGATGTTGATAGGCCCCGGGAATAGGAATATGATTATCGGCGGTTGAGCCATTCCCAATTTCCGCAACCATGTTTCCCACAACGGCAGTTACATCGCAAGCAAATAACTTCAGATTGGGTCTCATCGGAAAAGGTAACATAATTGCGGTAGGAGGGGTATTATTATCATTTGAATAATGAGCATAGGGTGGAGAAGTCATTTGTGTAGCTAATACCGTAACCGGACATCCTCCATTAGAGCCGCCTGTAACACAACCAACGCCATCTATCATCACGATCAAATTATGTCCCTGATAATCATAATGAATTGGAATAGTAACTAAACCTGTTCTAAGACATAATGTTCCATCGAAAACCAAATCTGCTTGGTCAACACGGGCTGCCCAAGTGGCGGGATTGAAAGTTGTGGAAGTCGTTTCTTTCAAATAGACTTTAACTCTTCTGGTTTCACCATAGCTGGGTACATCTTCTAATGTGCTGATGGTATAACCGAGACCGGTAATAGTAACCGGACCGGTATTAATTTCTGAAGCCAAATAGAATGCGGCGTGACGTTGATAGCCGAAAGTTCCGGGGAGTGTTTTGGCATCGAGCATGGAACCGGTACCCATGGAAGCAATTTCAGCTCCGTCGGGCACATAATTAAAACAATCGTTATCGTCGGCATTATTGGTTTCGGTATTCAAATCTGCCAACACAGGAGCATTGGCGGTGCGGAGGGTTAAATCTTGCAAACGAAAGTCATTCAATCCAGTGCCTTCTACTGCCACCAAGCGAGGTGCCATGCTAGTACCTTCCACATAATTGGCTGTTCTATAAATGGTTGAAGCTCCCGGACGTGACGTTTTTTGCCGATATTCGTTATAAAAGCCTCCTTCAATAGTCAAATTACTTGCCAAGCGCAAGGGCTGGTCGATGTAATAAGTTCCGGTATCCAAGCGGATAATGGCGTTGGTACATTCTGCCAAAGAAATGGCATTTTCAATGGTTGTCGGACTGCCCGGGGTTAGTCCCGTTCCATTTCCCGTGGTGGATGCGTACAGCACATTACACTCCGTAATATCCGGATTATCAGTCACATTCACGTAGGAAGAAGCTGTAGCCGTACAATTATAACTATTCGTAACGGTAACTGTAAAAGTTCCTCCTGTCGATACATCAATGGATGGGGTGGTAGAACCATTGCTCCACAAATAGTTACACCCTAAACCACACGAAGAAGATATGGCATTAAGGGTTACGAAACCGATAGCGGAACAGAGGGTAATGACTGCCGGAGAAACGGTAACCGTGGGCATCGCGCCCACGTTGATGGTTTGGGTTGCTACCGCACTACATTCGCCATTACTAACTGTTACACTGTATGTTGTGGTCATCGTCGGCAAGACACTGATAGACGTAGTGGTAGCTCCGGTACTCCAAGTGAACGAGCAATCCGGACAATCCGAACCTGCGGTCAGCAAGACCGGTTCCCCATTACAAATGGAGTTTTGAGAGGCGGTCAGCGTGACCGTAGGGCGCGGATAAACCTCAACCGTTGTCGTTCCCGTGTTGGTTTCTCCGTTTAATTCAAAAGAAACAGTATATTCGCCCGCATTGGCAACGGTAACTCCGTGGATAACAGGGTTCTGCTGGTTGGAAGTAAAGCCGCCGGGACCCGTCCAACTATAAGTGGGACTATAAACGCTGCAATAGAGTTGCAAGTCTTCCCCTTCGCAAAGTGGTCCGTTGTTACTAATGGCAGCCAAAATGTTGCAGTTTGTGGTGGCATCGCCCTGCGAAATACTGAAAGTAACATCGCCCGGAGCGCGTGAATAATTGGTAATCAATAAAATATACCACTGTCCGACTTGAGCATCCGGAATAAAGCACCATTCGGTAGCAGCCGCGCTATAGCTACAATCTACCAACATTTGATTCGGATAGCCGCCCCACGTTCCCTGATTATTCGGGTCGTGGTAGCCGTTATTGGGGCGGTGTGTGCTGCCGTTTCCCATCAAATCACCGGTACAAACATCTTGCAATAACTCAGAATAGGTGCTATAACCGTCAAACGGTCCCCAACAGGCAAAGTCAATGTCTCGCCCGTTGCTATGACGAAGGTAAATCGTCATATCACCCGGATTATCAATCTGCATTACATACCATGCCGGACCGTATGTAGCATACAAACATCCCCGCTGACCATTGGGCAAATCGGTGGTTTGAACACTTGAAGTACCAACCGGAAACGTTACTCCGTAGGGGTTTTCATCTGTACAAAACGGATTGGCATTAATACACAAATTGTTAACATTCTGAGAATGTAGTGATTGAATAATACATACACAAAGTATGATTAGTGGTAAAGCGATTCTTTTAAAATTAATCATTTAAACATCAAATTTTAGCACAATTATAAATGAATCCACACCTCTTCATATTATTTGTTTTTCTTTTTTTTCTAGCAACTTCGACCGACAAAATTAAAAAAAAATTCAAACAATACAACAATTTTTTGACAAAAAAAACAGAGTTTTGTTGCCTTTCATTATCAGCTATTTATAATGAATCATTGTATATGATTAATTATTTGAATAACAGATACTTATACATCTATCTTTTATCATTTTCGGTGTTATATTTTGAAAAAACAATAATGTATAAAACAAAATTAAGTTTTATGCGTTATTTTCAAAGTTCTTTTGATAGAAAGAACTTTGAAAATAAAAACTAACTGATTATAAATCAAACAACTAAGTATTTAAACAATGATGAAGAAATATGTTGGACGGATATTAATTCTGATGATTTGCGTACAGTCAATATCTTTCCTTTCTCTAAACGCTCAAGATTCGGTTCATGTAAATTTATCCAAGGCAATAGAAATAGCCTTGAGTGAGAATCCGAACATCAGAATTGCCAATCGAAATATCGAAGCAAAAAAATATTACAAAACTGAGCAAATTGCATCTTTATTTCCAAGCATTTCTTTGTCAAGCAGTTACCAACGAACCGTCAAAAAGCAAAAAATGAGTATGCAATTCGGCGGCAACGACATGGAAATTGAGGTCGGTACCAGCAACAATTACGCCGCCGGAATCAATTTTTCGCTTCCGTTGGTGGCAGCACCCACGTGGTTTAATCTCAAACTATCGGAATTGGACGTCAACCTCGCCATAGAATCGGCACGCGCTTCCAAAATATCGTTAGTCAATGAAATAAAAAAAGCCTATTACACGATGCTTTTGGCAAAGGATTCTTATCAGGTGTTACTTATCAATTATGCCAATGTAGAGCTCAATGCCAAAACCGTTTTGGATAAATACAATCAAGGAATGGCTTCGGAGTTTGACAAATTGCGCACCGAAGTCCAAGTCAAGAATCAAAAACCACAAATTATATCTGCCAAAAGTACAGTCGAATTGGCGACAATGATGCTGAAAGTACTTATCGGAGTAAATATTAACGAACCCATCATTTTTGACGGACAATTAGCCGATTACGAATCAGAACTCCAAAATTACCAAACTATCAGTGCCAACACACTTAATCTATCCGGCAACTCAGACCTGAAACAATTAGACATTGCACAAAAACAATTGGATATGAGCCTGAAACTCATCAAATCAGCGGCTTGCCCAACATTGGCTTTTAGCGGGAATTACCAATATATGACCATGGCTAACGATTTCAAATTTTCCAACTACAACTGGTTCCCCTACTCCACCGTCGGTCTGTCGTTGCAAGTTCCCATCCTTTCGTGGGTAGGCACTTCGTACAAAATCAAACAAAGTAAACTCTCTATCGCCAACCTGCAAGACCAGAAACAATTCTTGGAAAAAAATCTCCGTGTAGGCATCAGCAACAGCATGATGAATATTGACAATGCCATTGAAGAATTGGCATCCAACAAAGAAACAATGCTGCAAGCCGAAGAAGCATACAACATTGTGCAAAAACAATTTGAAGTCGGAATGGCAACATGGCTCGATTTAAACTCCGCCGAATTGGCAATGACTCAATCACGATTGCTTTATCACCAATCCATTTACAACTTCTTAACTGCAAAAACAGAACTTGAAAATATCTTAGGTAACGAATAAATAACATAAAAATGAGAAAATTAGAACTTAATGCATTGCTTATTGCTTTCATCTCACTTATCGCTTTTTCATGCAATAAAAAAGAAGAAACCAAAACTGACCCTATAGTCGATCCCAACGCTAAAGTACAAGTTAAGTTGCAAGAAGTGGTGGCTGAAGAGGTGGAACAACTATACGAATACACCGCCATTGTTGAAGCAAACGCCGTCAATAACATTGCCCCAACCGTTCCCGGACGTATCGACAAGATTTTTGTGGAAGTAGGCGACTATGTGAGAGCCGGCCAAAAATTGGTGCAAATGGATGCCAGCAGTTTAGAGCAAGCCAAAACACAATTAGATAATTTAGAAGTTACTTTTAAAAGAATTGACGAATTATACAAAGTCGGCGGTGTTTCAAAATCCGATTGGGACGCACAAAAAACAGCCCTCAATGTTGCCCGCACTTCTTACAATAACTTATTGACAAACACACAATTAAAAAGCCCTATCAGCGGAATTGTCACCCTCCGAAATTATGACAGCGGCGATATTTATGCCGGCAATCCTGTCCTTCAAATTCAACAAATTACACCGGTCAAAATGAATATCAACGTCTCCGAAGCGCAATTTACAGCCGTCAAAAAAGGAATGAACGCCGACATCGCCCTTGATGTCTATAAAGATGAAGCCTTCCACGGCAAAGTGAGCCTCATCTACCCGACCATCGATGCCCGAACTCACACTTTCCCCGTTGAAATCAGCGTCGCCAACCAAAACAGCAAAGTAAGACCCGGTATGTACGCCCGCGTTACAATGAATTTCGGAACCTCAAATCACGTTGTCATTCCCGACATCGCCGTTATCAAACAACAAGGCTCCGGCGATAGATATGTTTATGTTTATAAAGATGGAAAAGTCTCCTACAACAAAGTGGTCTTGGGCAGACGTATGGGAGACAAATACGAAATTATCTCCGGCGTTGAAGACGGCGACATGGTGGTTATCAGCGGGCAAACCAAACTGACCAACGGAAAAGAAGTGGAAGTGGTTCAATAACTCCGAACTCTCCGTACAATTTCAGCAAAACCCTTTAAATCATTATATTATGGAAACAGATGAAAACAATATGAAATTGGTTACGGTAGCAGTAACAGAGCAGTCTCACGAAGCCGAAATGCTGAAAAATTTGCTCTCCAACGAAGAAATTGACGCCTACATCCAAGATGAAATTGTGGGCAGCTTCCTACCCTTGGCTGTCGGCGGAGTGAAAGTATTAGTGGCGGAAAACGATAAAATCAAAGCCCGGCAAATTTTAGCAGAAGCCGGCTACACCGAATAATTTCTGTTCATCAACTATTTATTACACATCATTCAAGAAAAAATCATTGGAATGTGCGAAGTTATAGTTGGTAAGGAAGAAATCTGACTGCTATGCCGTTTTCGACATCTATTGCATCACAGAAAAGGGGAAACATATTATTATTGAACTTCAAAACGCGAAGCAAAAAATGTGACCGACCAGAGTCTCTACTACACTACATTTCTCCATTCATTATCAAGCTGTTAAAGGAAAATGGGCTACAGTCTCAGTATAATATAATCGATATCCACGCTTGACTACCCTAAATTGCCGGTAGATGAGTACCTGCACACGATTGAACTTTACAAACGAGAGAACAAATTGTTGTTTTACAACAAACTGATGTTTATCCTTTTGGAGATTCAGAGTTCAAGAAAAACCAGGATGAGTTGACCAATGTTTTTGAAAAATGTATGTATCTTATAAAAAATCGTCATCAATAAGAATGGTGTCGTCAGGCATCTTTGATACATTTGTTATTGTACCTTCTGCGAAGGCAAATGTGTGGCAACAAGATACGAAGCAAGGATAAAAATAGAGACAACCAAAAATATCGCACATCAAAGAATCCAAATAATGATTTGCGCATAAGAATCAATTGGATTAGAAAATGCAAAGATGTTAAAAAAATAAAAATTGTGATTTGAGATAATAAAAATTAAAAATTGGTTGAAAATAGAGAAGAAATCTACTCAAAATGTTGCCAACTTGGTTCGTTTGAACAAAATTGTAATAGAAAAAAAACGAGCCCAATTAGAACAAAAATAAAACGTCGAAAATGGTGTTTTATAACAAAAAAATAAACAATCAGAATGATGTAAGGAACTGAAATTTGTGTATTTTTGCAACGCGATTAATCATAAAAAAACTCGGATTTTTAGAGTCCAAAACCTATCAACAAATATATAAATATGAACAAAAATTCAATTTTTTCTTTTCTTCTTCCCAAGGAGAATAAGTTTTTCCCACTAATCAGTCATGTTGGAGAACTCAACAATTTGGCTTCCATCACACTCAACAAGTTTATCAACAGCAAAGACAAAAAAGAGATGCAAGATCTCTATTTTACAATTAAATCATATGAAAGAGAAGGAGATGAAGTGTTGAGCGTCATTTTTAAGGAATTAA
>Ga0209099_1003690_pt1 | contig 12247 bp, 13 predicted proteins | sample AD_JPNHW2_MetaG_FD_184430 | JGI IMG/M metagenome (GOLD analysis project Ga0209099, IMG submission 184430) | Active sludge microbial communities of municipal wastewater-treating anaerobic digesters from Japan - AD_JPNHW2_MetaG (SPAdes) (version 2) | ecosystem: Engineered > Bioreactor > Anaerobic...
GGAAAGTCCTAGCGGAGAACGCTCATGTTGCAATAAAAAGTGTCAATTGGATCTATGGTATACCTAAAGAAAATGAAAAATACACTGCCCAGATCCGTTATCATGGAGAATTGTTTAAATGCACGATATCTTGCACAAGTCGGACTTGTGCGGAAGTGATATTTGATAATTCTGTACTTGTAGATTCTGGGCAGTCGATTGTTATCTACGACGAAGATACTTGCCTAGGTGGTGGAATTGTTGTATAGAAGGCATGTCAAGGCCTTGCCTTGACATATGACATACAAGAAGACACGACGATAGTGTCTTTTTATCTAAAATTTGTTATGATATAAGCATGGAAAATTTATTTAACACAATGACTTTTGATGTTTTTGCACGTCTTTTGATAGCTTTATTATTGGGCATGATTATTGGTGTTGAGCGTGTTTGGGCACATAAAACGGCTGGAATGCGTACGTATGCTCTTGTATCTATGGGTTCAGCTTTATTTGTAGTGGTCTCAAATGAAATGGTTAAATATTATACAGGAATGGCTGGACTCAACCCGTTGATGATTATTTCCCAGATTGTAGTTGGTATTGGGTTTATCGGTACAGGATTGATTTTTGCAAAAGAATCAAAGTTAATGGGCCTTACCACAGCGACAAGTCTGTGGGTCTGTGCAGGTATCGGTATGGCATCTGGATTTGGCCTTTTTGATATAGCGATTGTTGCGACCCTGTTAACACTTTTCATATTTATAGTTCTTTGGTTTGTCGAAGATAGACTAAAGAAGACAAAATATTTCAAAAACAACAATGAAGATTTAAATTAAAATGGACTCAAAAGAAATACGCACAAAATTCCTTAAATTTTTTGAAAGTAAAGGGCATAAGATATTACCTTCATCATCGCTTATACCAGATGACCCATCTGTGCTTTTTACGACTGCGGGGATGCAACAATTCAAGCCTTACTATACGAATGCAGAATTTGCTGAAAGAGATTTTGGAGTGAAGAATGTTACTACATCTCAGAAATGTATAAGAACAGGTGATATAGACGAAGTTGGAGATAATACTCATCTTACATTCTTTGAGATGCTTGGCAATTTTTCTTTTGGTGGTTATGGACGCAAAGAAGCTATAGAATATGCTTATGAATTTATAACTAAAGAAATGGGTCTTTCTATTTCTTATGTAACTATATATAAAGGTGAAGGTATTGTTCCTCGTGACGAAGAATCAGAAAGAATCTGGAAATCAATAGATAATAATTTATTAATTAAAGAAGAAGGTGCAGATGTTTTTTGGGGACCAACAGGAGACTCAGGTCCTTGTGGTCCAACAACAGAAATTTATTGTAGAAATGCTACTGGGGAAGATGTTGAAATCTGGAATGTCGTCTTTAATGAATATATTTCAGATGGATCTAGAGAAAAGTTAGATAAAGGTGAAGCTAAGTTAACCAAGCTTCCGATACTTGGCATTGATACTGGTATGGGACTTGAGAGGCTAGTTACAGTAGTAAATAAGAAAGAAAGTGTTTACGATACTGATTTGTTTAATGGAGAAAAAACGAAAGAAGAGAGAATTATTGCTGATCATATTAAGGCTTCACTGTTTATAATTTCAGATGGCATAGTACCATCGAACAACGGTGCTGGATATGTTCTTAGGCGTTTAATAAGAAGAGCGTCAAGATTTTCTGATAAATCATTATCGGAGATAATAGATAAAGTCAAAGATATTTATAAAGACATTTATAATTTAGAGGATAAGGGTTTGATAAGAGAAGAAGAAGATAAATTCAAAAAAACACTTGAATTGGGTTTAAAAGAATTTGAAAGAGGTATTGATCCATTTATTTTGTTTACTACCTATGGTTTTCCTATAGAGCTCACAGAAGAATTAGCTCTTGAAAAGGGTATAAGTATAGACAGGGCGGATTTTGATAAAAAAATGAAAGAACATCAAAAGCTTTCTCAAACCTCTTCGGCTGGCATGTTTAAGGGTGGTCTTGCAGATCATAATGAGAAAACTATTCGTTTACATACTGCACATCATTTACTTTTGGCTGGTCTTCAAAGTGTAGTTGGTAGAAATATTAAACAGCGTGGGAGTAATATAAATGAAGAAAGACTTCGTATAGACTTTTTATGTGATCACAAACTCTCAGACGAAGAAAAGAAGAAAGTTGAAGATTGGGTTAATGATAAGATAAATAGAAAATTAGAAGTAGTAAGAAAAGAAATGCCAAGAGAAGAAGCCGAAAAACTGGGGGCAGAAATGGAATTTGGGACCAAATATCCTGATGTTGTTTCTGTATATTTTATTTTAGATGAAAATGGTGAGGCAATATCAAAAGAGTTTTGTGGTGGGCCACATGTTTCAAATACCAAAGAACTTGGGCATTTCAAAATTCAAAAAGAAGAAGCTGTAGCATCTGGTATTAGACGCATAAAAGCAATTTTAGATTAATTTTCCCCACACTTACTATCTTTTTTGATGTATCCTGTAGTATAATATATATACTATGGGATTTTTATTTTCATTTAGAAATAAAAGAAAAGTTGTAGCTATTTTTGATATTGGTTCAGGGAATGTCGGAGGTGCGATAGTCAGTGTGCCGACAGATGGTGTAGGTCTACCTCTTATATTAAAAACAGTTAGAACTGATATAAAGTTTCGAGAGAACTTTAATTTCGATATTTTCATGAAAGACATGCTCTCAGCTCTCTCGAATACAGCAGACACACTTTACCATACCAAGTCCGGAGCTCCACATGAGATACATTGTGTTCTTGCTTCTCCATGGTATATCTCTATGACGAGAGCTATTAAGATGTCTCGCGATAAGACTTTTATTTTTAATAAAAAATTAGCCAATGAACTTATAGAAAAGGAGATATCATCTCTCAGCCAAGCTTTCAAAGATAAATATGGCGAGAACGAAGGTACTCCAGAAATAATAGAGAAACACACTCTGGGAGTTTCTTTGAACGGTTATACAGTAGATGACCCACTTGGACGAAAATGTAAATCTCTCGAAATGGATATGACTATTTCTATTAGTCCTCGTTCGTGTCTTGATAAAATAAAAGAAACTCTTTCTAAAACATTTCATCATATTGATGTTAGTTTTTCGACATTTACCGTGGATACATATTTGGCTATTAGAGATAAATATATAACACCAGATTCTTATCTACTTCTCGATATTAGCGGGGAGATAACTGATGTTGGTATTGTCACTAAAGGTATACTAAAAGCGGCACTTTCTTTTCCTTTTGGAAAAAGAACCTTTTATAAATATATGTGCACCAAACTTGAAATAGAATGCCGAGATGCCGAAGAACTTTATAAACTGTACAGTCAAGATAATCTTTCTGGTGAATTTAAGAAAAAGGTTGTGCCACTTTTCAAGTCAATCGAGAACTCTTGGGGTGAGGCCTTTAGACAATGTATAAGTACTTTACCTCGAGCACTTATGCTTCCCGGAACTATATTTTTGACAGCTGACAATGATATAAAGAATTGGTTTGCCAATGTCTTGGAGACAGAAGAACATATTCAATCAATGCTTTCTGATCATAAATGTAATGTCATATCTCTTGATGGTCAAGAGTTCTTGAATATGTGTAATGTCAAAGAGGGCACGTGTGATCCTTTCTTGATGGTAGAAGCGATAGCTATTACTAGAAAGTTAGGTAAATAAATATGCCAAGAAAAATAGAAGACATTAAGTTGAATAAAGATAAAAAGCAAATTACTTTTAGAGAAGAGATTGTTCTGCGTGGAGAGCCTAAAAAAGAGATTGGCAAGATCGTTATAAAGAAAGAAGAGGAGATCGCGATGATGTCCAGAGAAACGAATAAATTATACAAGGAAGAATACATCGAGGAAAAAATAATAAAAGAGAAAGAATCCAAAATAGATGAATATTTGAAAAGTCGTTCTTCGAGGGATATGAATACGGAAAGCAGAAGGATAGAGAGAACTCCCAAAATAAAAAATGATAAAAGGGCAGTTGGTAAAACTTTATTATTCGTTTTTATTATTTCATTACTAGGGGGGCTTGTATACTTCGGTGGAAATTTTTTAGAAAAAGCTGATATTACAATAACACAGAGACATGAAGGTATTAGTTATACAGATGAATCATTTGTTGCCTCAAAAAGTTCTGGGGGGCAGAATGTTGATTTCGAGATAATGATTGTACCTGAAAAGAGAACGAAAAATATAACTCTTACTGAGCCGAAAGAAGTTTCGGAAAACGCAAAAGGTGTAGTAACTTTTTATAATGAATACAGTATTACAGCTCAGAATATAGTTGTAAGTACAATGCTTTCTGATCAAGAAGGTAAAACATATAAATTGGATAAAGCGATTACTATTCCAGGATATAAACAGGATGGCGGTAATATAATAGCGGGTAAAGTGGACGCTCCTGTTTCTGCTTTCTTGCCTGGTGATGTATATAATGGTTCGCCAGAGAAGTTGTATATTAATGCTTTCAAGGGTACAGCTAAATATGAGAAGATTTATGGCAAAATAAAAGAGTCACTTACAGGTGGAGCTTCAGGACTCGTATATACGCTTAATGAAAAAGATAAAGAAAATGTTAAAAATATTGCTGAAACATCTTTCCGTGAAGAGTTGTATGACAAAGTGAAAGCTCTTGTACCTGAAGGGTATGTTTTATATGAAGGAGCAACTAACTTCTCTTATAAATCACCAGATGATTTCTACTCTAAAGAAGCAGATGCTAAAGTAGAGATAGAAGGGACTTTGGCTGTTGTACTTCTTCAAGAAGAAAGTTTGGTTAAAAGTATTATCGGGAATGCAATGCCTCTGGTTGTGGGTGATGAAGCAAAAGAAATTAAAATATCTGGTTTAGAAAATTTAACATTTAAATTCTCAAACGCTGATCAGCAAATTACTAAGGACGCAGTTTCTATTCCATTTACTCTTTCAGGAAAAGCAGAGGCTATATGGTATCCTAATTTAGATTTACTTAAATCAAAACTTTTAGGCGTCTATAAAGATGATACTCTTTCAATATTTAGGCAAGATCCGGGTATATCATCTGCAATGGTCAAAATATTCCCTCCATGGCAAAAATATCTTCCGAAAAACATAGATAAGATAAATATGAGTTTTGATAATTTGACGAATAAATAGATTTTTGTTATATTTAAGTTGTATTAATGAGTCAACAAGATAAAGAAAATATAGTTATAGGGACCGTGATAGAAGCTCTTCCAAACACTTTGTTTCGAATAGAACTTGAAGATGGGAAGGTTTTGATTTCTTACCTTTCTGGTAAAATGCGAATGCATCGCATTAAAGTTTTGATTGGTGATAGAGTGGAAGTCCTCCTTGATCCTTATGGTGGTAAAGGAAGGATTGTCAAGAGAATATAAGGTCTTGCTTTTTTTATTAAATTAGTGTATTATCAAAGGACATATGTTTAATAGTTAAAAATACAGGGTATAGGCCCTATATTTTTCTTTAGCATTTAAATAAAATGAAAATAAAATCTTCAGTTAAAAAAATTTGTACGAAGTGTAAATTAGTCAAGCGAAGTGGTCATATTCGTGTAATTTGTTCTAATCCTAAACATAAACAAAAACAATAATTTAATATGAGAATTCTCGGTATAACTATTCCTAATAATAAACATTTAGATATAGGTTTGACTTGCCTTTATGGTATTGGTATTTCACGTTCCAGAAAGATATTAAAGGAGGCAGGTATCGATCCTACAATTAAAGCAGATGCTTTAACAATAGACCAAGAAAACGCAATCAGAAAAATAATAGAGTCTATGACTATTGAAGGTGCTCTAAAGCGTGACATAGCTTCCAATATAAAAAGATTAAAAGATATCAAATCATATCGTGGAGTAAGACATATGAGGAGGTTACCAGCTCGCGGACAAAGAACTAAGACAAATTCAAGAACAATAAGAGGTAATGTACGTAAAACAATGGCATCTGGTCGCCGAAAAGAAAGTAAGACATAATTTTAGTTATCAAGTAGAAAGTTATAAAGTTAAAAGCTATTAATATGGGAAAAGTAAAAGTAATAAAAAAAGAAGAGGAAAAGGTTGAAGACACAGAAAAAAGTGTGGAAGCTGTTGTTAAAACAAGTGGCAAAGCACCTAAGAAGAAGATTGTATCTGGGACCTTAAATGTAGAAGCAACATTCAATAACACGAAAGTTGTTCTTTCTGATAAGGAAGGTAATGCCCTTTTTTGGACTTCAGCTGGTTCGTTAGGATTCAAGGGTGCCAAGAAGGGAACTCCTTTCGCTGCTTCAAAGGCAGGCTCTGTTATCGGTGAAAAAGCTAAAGCTCTTGGAATCAAAGATGTCGATGTTAAAGTTAAAGGAGTGGGTAGTGGTCGTGAGCCTACGATTCGTGCGTTTATGGCTTACGATATAGAAATCACAGGAATCCGTGATCTAACTCCAGTTCCTCACAATGGTCCAAAACCAAAGAAACCACGAAGAGTATAATCATTGATTACTAACTAACGATTATAACAATAATGAAACCAGTAAAAAAATATAAAATAGGAAGAAGATTGGGAGCAGGTGTGTTTGAGAAATGTCAGACAACAAAGTTTGCTGTTTCTGAAGCTCGCCACTTAAAGAGTTCAAAAAACAAGCGTCCAAAAGTTTTATCCGGATATGCTCAGCAATTCTTGGAAAAACAGAAGGTTCGTTTTATGTATGGTATTTCTGAAAGACAGTTTTCAAACTACATAAAGGAAGCTCTTGTTTCAAAGGGCACTCCTTCAAACGAAGCTCTTTTTGAATTACTTGAAAGTAGATTAGATAACATTGTATATCGTATGGGCATTGCCGGTACACGTAGACTCGCAAGACAAATGGTTTCTCATGGACACATCTTGGTGAACGGTAAGAAGACGACTGTCCCTTCATGTAGAATTAGAGTTTCCGATGTTATTACAGTTAGAGAAGGGAGTAAGAAGAGTGTTTTGTTTAAAGATATGGCAAATAAGTTAAAGGATTATACTTGTCCAAATTGGTTAACCTTCAATGTGGACTCACTTTCGGGTAAAGTTCAAGGTAAACCAAAAAATGTTGAAGGTTTTATAGATCTCAACACAGTGTTAGAATTTTATAGTCGTTAAATATAATGTGTTTGTTTAATTTTTAATAAAATAATTTGAGAACCACAGGTTCTCCAACATCATATATTTATGTCTGATTTAAATATCATATTACCATCAAAATTATCTATAGTGTCTGAGGATCCTACTAAAGGCATCTATGAAATAGATGGCCTTTATCCTGGTTATGGTCATACGCTTGGTAATTCTCTTCGTCGTATAATACTTTCATCTCTTGTCGGTTCAGCTATCACTTCACTTAAAATAGAAGGCGTAGAACATGAATTTTCTGTCATTGATGGAGTCAAAGAAGATGTTATAACTATGTTACTACATTTGAAACAAGTTAGATTTCGTCTAAATACAGATGAGTCACAGACAGTCAAACTCGAGATTAAAGGTCCTAAGGTTATAACTGCTGGAGATATAACAGTTGGTGGTCAAGTTGAAATATTGAATAAAGATTTATACATTGCAGAAGTTACAGGCAAGAACACTCTTTCTATCGAAATGACTGTTGAAAAAGGTCTAGGATTTGTTCCTAAGGAAATGCACCAGAAAACCAAAAATGAAGTTGGTGTTATATCTTTAGACGCGATCTTCACCCCTATTCGTCGTGTTGCTTATGAAGTTGAAAATATGCGTGTTGGTGATAGAACCAACCACAATCGTTTACGTATGACTATAGAGACAGATGGGACACTCTCACCTAAAGAGGCACTTGAAAAAGCTATCACAATTATGGTAGAACAATTGCAGGCTATTGTTGGTTTTACTATAGCTAGGAAGTCTGTTGTAAAAGAAGAAGACGAAGAACAAGAAGAAGTAAAAGAAAAGAAAGAAGTGGAAAAAAAGGGTGAAGGAAGTGAGTTTACGGATATATTGAAAACAAGAATCGATACACTTAATCTTTCTACAAGAACCTTAAATGCACTTGCTGGTGCAAACATCCGTACCATCGGAGGTATTGCTCGTAAGAAGAAAGAAGATTTATTAGAAATAGAAGGTATTGGTGATAAGGGTATCCAAGAAATAAAGAAAGTTCTTGGTGGATACGGTATAACCCTTAAATAATTAAGATTATTAAGAATTAAGAATTTATATATGCGACACCACAGTAATGTTAGAAAATTTGGAAGAAATAAGAATCAACGTCATGCTTTAATGAAAGGTTTGGTTCTTTCGCTTATCGCTCACGGTAAGATCAAAACAACAGAAGCCAAAGCCAAAGAATTGAGACCTTTTGTAGAAAAAATGATTACAAAAGCAAATGTAGGAACTCTAGCTTCTCGCAGAATTGTAACTTCAAGATTGTATAATCTTTCAAGTGAGGCTAATAAGTTAATAAACGAAATTGCGCCAAAGTATAAGGGTCGTAGTGGTGGATATACCAGAATTACTAAGCTTCCTAAAAGACAAGGAGATGCAAGTAAGATGGCAATGATTGAATTTATATAAAATAATTTTTTGATATGACAACAAACGTACAAACAATTGATGCTTCAGGAAAAAGTTTAGGCCGCGTAGCGAGCGAAGTCGCACGTGTTTTGATGGGTAAAACTTCTACTTCATATAAGGCCAACACAAAACCAGAAACTAAGGTATCTATAATAAACGCAAGTAAAACAAAAATATCTGAAAGGCAAATGACAACAGTTTTACACGAAAAATATTCAGGTTATCCTGGTGGTTTGAGATTTAAAACAAATGGAGAAATTATTAAAGATAAGGGATGGAAGGGTCTATATGAACTAGCTGTCTATGGCATGCTACCATCAAATAAACTTCGTCCAATAATGATGAAGAATTTAACAATAGTTGAATAAAAATATGGCAACAACAGAAAAGAAAGCAAAAAAAGAATACATTAGAGCTCTAGGTCGTCGTAAAACAGCGACAGCAGTAGTGCGCTTACATAAATCGACAAAAATGTCATATACAATAAATGGCAAGGAATTTGTTGATTATTTCAAAACAGCAGATCTTAAGAATATCGTTACTAGTGCCATTGAAACTTCTGGTCTGAAAGATAAATTTGAAGTGATTGTAACTACAAAAGGTGGTGGTATACACTCGCAAGCAGAAGCAGTACGTCATGGCATAACTCGTGCGCTCGTGTTGTTTGATGGTGAATTACGCACGACCCTTAAGAAGGCAAAGATGCTAAAACGTGACCCTCGTCAGAAGGAAAGAAGAAAGTTCGGATTGAAGAAAGCTCGTAAAGCACCACAGTGGAGTAAAAGATAATAAAAAGACCTCTTCTGAGGTCTTTTTATTTACCCTTATCGGTTTATTATTTTTATACTTTCTTTTTTAATATAGTATACATTTTCAACGGCCGTTGAAAATGTATACTGTGGGGGTTAAAATAAAATAAATATATATTTGAGAATGACTTGAAAAAGTTTGGTTTTTTGCTAGAATGTTTTTATATGAAAGATATCAAAGATGTAAAAAATGAAGATTTAAAACAATTTGATCAGGATCAAGGTAATTCTCTTGAATCAGATTATACTTTTGTTGAAAGCACTGAAGATGGAGATGAACTTCCTAAGAAAGATGTAGTGAAGAAACTTCGCGAAGAGGTAAAGAAACTTCAAAAAGAAAAAGAAGAATATTTGACTGGTTGGCAAAGGGCTAAGGCCGACTATATAAACCTCCAGAAAGAAATGAATGAAGGTAAGAAAAATACAATAAACTTAACGAAGGAAAATGTGATTCGTGAGTTTTTGCCTGTGCTTGATAGTTTTGATATGGCCTTTATGAACAAAGAAGCTCTAGCAAGAGTGGACAAAGAGTGGCGGGTTGGTGTGGAGTATATTCATCAACAATTTATGAAAAGTTTAGCCGATCTCGAAGTTGAAAAAATCGATTCTATTGATGTAGATTTTGATCCAAGTATTCATCAGCCGATTGAAACCATAAGAACTAACGATAAGCAAAAAGATCATAAAATAGAAAAGGTGATACAGGTTGGCTATAAAATGAAAGACCTGTCCACTGACAAGGCGGGTCGTGTAATCCGCCCAGCCAGGGTCAATGTCTATAAATACGAAGAGTAAGCTTATGTAATAAAGTTTTCCACAAGCCAAGTAGATATCTATTTGGCTTTTAAGGTGGTATAATATAAGAGTATTTTGTAATAAAAGATGAAAAATTTAAAACAAAAAATTAAAAATAATTGGACTAAAATATTTTCCATCTTTCTCTTTTTGATGTTGCTTGGAGCATACTCAAACATTTTCGCTATTCCTCCAGCAACTAAATACAATCCTGGTGAAATACGAGATCCGGATTGTTCCCCTGGAGATCCCAATTGTTCTGTAGAGATTGGAGGTGGCTCCGGTTGGTCTTTGACCGGAAACTCTGGTACATCCATTGGAACAAACTTTATTGGAACAACCGATGATATAGATCTGCAATTTAGAAGAAATAATATAATTTCAGGCCAAATTGGAACTTCAAATACTTCTTATGGACTCTATTCTCTCTCTTCTAACACCGCAGGAGAGTTGAATTCTGCTTTTGGTGCAGGATCCCTTTTATCCAACACCACAGGAAATTATAATTCTGCTTTTGGTATGGCGTCCCTTGGTTTAAATACCACGGGAGATTTAAACTCTGCTTTTGGTTTCAACTCCCTTATTGGGGATACTACAGGATATGGAAATTCAGCCTTTGGCGCTCAGTCTCTTTCTGCAAATACCACAGGATATGGAAATTCAGCCTTAGGTTATGTTTCCGGTTTATTTGCGGGTTTAATTCAAACAGCCAATCGTACCTCATCCTTGTCCGTCTATCTTGGTTCTAATACTAGAGCATCATCTGATGGAGATGTTAATGAAATAGTCATCGGTGCAAATGCTATTGGTAACGGAAGTGACACTGCAACCATAGGTGACTCAAATCTTCTCCGTACATACCTCACCGGTCTAAACTTAAAAGCCGGCACTGCGGGAGCTGGAACCGCTCCACTTAAATTCAATAGTGGGACTCTATTAGGAACTCCAGAAACCGGAGCTATAGAATTTGATGGAACTCACTATTATGGAACTATTGGTTCAACTCGTTATCAACTTGACCAACAAGATGGTGGTTTACTAAGTGACGCTGATTACAATACTGTCGGTGGCACAGATGCTGGACTTAATCTTGCAACGGGTGCACAAGAAAATACATTCTTAGGTTATCAAGCAGGATTAGGTGGAGTGATGACGAACGCAGCTGATTATAATACAGCCATTGGTTCTCAATCTCTTTTTTCAAACACAACAGGACATGACAATACTGGAGTTGGTGCTTATGCTTTTTATTATAATACTACCGGATACAACAATACAGCAACTGGTTCTTCTGCTCTCGCATTTAATACTACTGGTCATGATAATGTTGCTGTTGGCGCTTACAATTTATACTATAACAACACAGGTAATGATAACACTAGTATTGGATCCTTAGCACTTCAGAAAAATACTTCAGGTATTGAAAATACTGCTATCGGTTCAAATTCTTTATTTACAAATACTACGAGTAGTTTTAATACTGCTGTTGGTGCTTATACACTTCCTATAAGTACAGGTGAAGATAACACGGCAATAGGAGATGTTGTCTTAAATCGTAATACCACTGGTTCTCGAAATACTGGATTAGGTTCTCTTTCTCTATACTATACAACTACCGGGAACAGTAATACTGCAGGTGGATTCCAATCTCTCTATAATAATACAACTGGTTCTAATAATGTTGCTCTTGGAATAGATGCAGGTCATTTTCAGGCGGACGGAATTACAGCTCTTACAGATCCCGAAAATAGCATTTATATCGGTCCATTCACAAAGGGTTTAAACAATGCTGACTCAAATAGTATCGTTATTGGATATAATGCTATTAGCAATGGTCCGAATACTACTACGATTGGAAACACTTCAACTCTCAGGACTTATCTTACTGGACTAAATCTAAAAGCTGGCACGGCCACAGCAGGCACCGCACCACTTAAATTTAATAGTGGAACTCTATTAGGAACACCAGAAACTGGAGCCATAGAATTTGATGGTAGTCACTATTATGGAACTATTGGTTCTACTAGATACCAACTTGATCAACAGGGAGGCGGTGGTCTCT
>Ga0209099_1003697_pt1 | contig 12226 bp, 11 predicted proteins | sample AD_JPNHW2_MetaG_FD_184430 | JGI IMG/M metagenome (GOLD analysis project Ga0209099, IMG submission 184430) | Active sludge microbial communities of municipal wastewater-treating anaerobic digesters from Japan - AD_JPNHW2_MetaG (SPAdes) (version 2) | ecosystem: Engineered > Bioreactor > Anaerobic...
GCAGGAGGTTGCCCGCTCCCTCATAAAACTTTCACATAACACAGGGTCACTGGTGGTTGCCGAAGGGATTGAAACAGAGGACGAAGCTCTCAAAATGCTTGAACTTAACGCCGATATACTTCAGGGTTTTTTTCTGGCCTTACCGCTCCCGATAGATAAACTGAATCCTGAAAATATCTCTAAAAAAATAGATGATATTTCAGAATCATTCAGAGACGCGAGAAACCTCCGCCTTAAACTTCAGGAGAAGGACCTGAAAGAATTCAGTGCCCTTACCGACAGAATAATAAAAAATCTGCAGACCAGCGACACATATCTTCCTGAACAGATACTGATGGATACCGCGGCGGGAATGGAAGGGATTGAATGCATCTATATTCTTGATGAATACGGAATACAGATAAGTGAAACTGTAGTAAGCATCAGCATTAAAAGCTACCTGAAGAGCAGAATTTTTCACCCTGATGACATCTACAGCGACCAGTCAAATAAAGATTACTACTTCAATCTTGTTAACGGCAACGACAGGTTTATTTCTGAACCTTATATCTCATCTGCCACAGGTAATCTCTGCATAACAATATCGAGAAAATATCTAAGCAGAGAGAGGGAAAAAAGAATACTTTGCGTTGACATAAAGAAGTAAAGTTAAAAAATCAAAAACTTGACAATTTGAGTCTTGTTATTAATTGTGGAAGTTTACTAAAAAATCAGCGCTGTCAGCAAAGGAGAATCGGATGATCCCCATTAAAAAACTGAAGGAGCTTACTGCCGCAGAACTCGGCCGGCTGTTCAACAGATTCGGTGAAGACTTCAGCTCGATCATGATTAATACAGTTGTCCCCATTGTAAATGACGTAAAACAGAATGGTGAAAATGCGGTCAAAAAATATACAGAAAAATTTGACGGAGTAAAACTTGCAAATGTAATAGCCACCCAGGAAGAGATAGACGAAGGACATAGAAAAACCTCCAAAGATGTGCTTAAAGCTTTTATGAAAGCAAAAGCAAATGTTGAAGAATTCCACAGAAGGCAGCTGAAAGAAAATACAATATATACACGTGAAGACGGCATAACACTTGGCATTAACCACCAGCCAATTGAAAGCGCGGGAATATATGTCCCCGGCGGAAAAGCCTCTTATCCGTCATCTGTACTCATGGGTGTAATACCTGCGCAGATAGCAGGCGCAAAAAATATTACAGTAATAACACCTCCTGATAAAAGCGGAAAAGTCCCTGATATCATATACGCAATCTGTAAAGAATGCGGAGTTAAAAATATTATCAAATCAGGCGGCGCGCAGGGAATTGCCTTTGCTGCTTTCGGATCTGATAAACATAAAAAGTCAGATATAATTGTCGGGCCGGGAAATATTTTTGTAACTGCGGCCAAAACTTATCTCTTCAGCATGGGAGTAATACAGATAGACTCCATGGCGGGCCCCAGCGAAGTTCTTATAATATCAGACGAAAAATCGAATCCAAAATGGGTCGCGTGGGATCTTCTTTCTCAGGCGGAACATGAAGAGCGCGCGCTTGCAGTTCTTGTAACAACTTCCGGAGAACTCGCTCAGAAAGTTAAAGAGGAAATTATTAAAGATATAGAATCCGGGTGCGGAAGGCATGAAATAAAAAAGACATCGATTAAAAACGGTGTTATAATTGTAACAGATACTCTTGATGAAGCGATAGATTTCAGCAACAAATACGGTCCGGAACACATGGAGTTTATGGTTGATAATCCTCTGGAATATATCGGAAGAATAAAAAATGTCGGTTCCCTCTTCCTGGGAAGATACTCTCCTGTCGCGGTTGGGGATTACTACTCGGGGACAAACCATATTCTTCCTACAGGCGGAGCGGCGAGGTTTTCATCAGGTACATCTGTTGAAACATTCTTAAGAAGAACGACATTTCAGCTTCTCGACGAAAAGTCGCTGAAGAAGACCATGCCGTATGTAAAACTAATGTCAGAATACGAAGGCTTTGACGATAAGCATGGCGGTTCTGTAGAGATCAGATTTAAAAAGTAATTTAAGCGGAGAAAATAAATGAGTAAAAAAGCCTGGTTAATTCTGGAAGATGGCGAGGAATTCGAAGGGAAAATGTTCGGATACGAAGATGAGTCTATCGGAGAGGCTGTATTCAATACTTCAATGAGCGGTTATCAGGAAATACTCACTGATCCGTCATACAGCGGACAGATAGTGGCCATGACATATCCCATGATAGGAAATTATGGAGTAAACAAAGAGGATGTTGAATCCGACAGGATACATGTCGCAGGCTTCGTAGTAAAAGAGTACAGCAGAACATACTCGAACTTCAGAGCAACAGGATCACTTGGCGACTACCTGAAAGACGGAAAAATCCCTGCTATCGAAGGGATTGATACCAGAATGCTCACCCGTCATATAAGAGACAAAGGCGCGATGAGAGCAGGAATCTTTTGCGACAGAAAAGACGCCCGGGATAAACTGATGGCACATCCTTCGATGGAGGGCCTTGACCTGGCATCAAAAGTTTCATGTAATGTAAAATACAGCTTCGGAGAAAAAAAAGAGAGTAATCCCGAAATTGCCGTATTCGACTTCGGCGTTAAAACAAATATACTGAGGCTCCTCAACAGTTCAGGGTTCAACATTACCGTATATCCGGGGAATACTCCGCTTAAAGATGCGTTGAGCGACGGGGCAAAAGGTATTTTTCTTTCAAACGGTCCCGGCGATCCCGCGGCTGTAGTATATGCCAAAACTCTTGTCGAGGATGTAATGAAAGAAAAAGTTCCATGTTTCGGAATATGCCTGGGGCACCAGATTATGGGTATCGGATTCGGAGGTTCAACTTATAAACTTAAATTCGGGCATCGCGGCGGGAATCAGCCTGTGAAAAATCTTGAAACAGGCAATGTTGAAATTACATCCCAGAACCATGGATTTGCAGTTGATATAAATTCATTAAAAGATAACAGCGATGTAGAAGTGACCCATATAAATCTTAATGATAATACAGTGGAAGGAATACAGCACAAAAAACTTCCGGTTTTTTCAGTACAGTATCACCCTGAAGCAAGCCCCGGACCTCATGATTCACAATATCTTTTCGAAAAATTCAGGAGTATGGTTTCCTGAAAAATCTACTCCCTGTCCCACATACCGGCTTCATAGGCCAGCCTGTTGAGGGCGGTTTTAAGTTTCTTATTCCGTTCCTCTACAGGTGGAAAATCGATCTGAGAATATTTCTTCATGGTTTCAATTGCGCGTTCAAGAGTTGTATCACCCTTCGCATCATTAAAATAGCTCATTATCAGAGACCTGCCGCTGATACTGACCGGGTGTTCAATTAATGCCTCTACCGCATTAAATAAAGCTTCCCTGAATTCCTCTTTTCCCAAAGTGTTATCCTCTGCCTGTAAATTTAACACCGGCGAAAGATGCTGTCTATTAAAAAATAATAATTCGTAAAAACTGGTTATTACTGCACACATATAAAAATGCATTATCCCGGTCTCACCCTTGAATTAATTTAAGTATTACAACACATTCAATATGAATCCATGCCGCCGGATTAAGAGTGAAAATTATCCATAACTTCATCAAAAACCGTTCTGCCTGCCTTGTTAATTGAAGTGATATTAATCCCGGTTTCCCAGCCTTTCCCTTTGTGAACAGACCTGCTCACTATGCCTTCCATATTTACAATCCGTTCTTCGTTTTTATATGGAAGGGTCACCATCAGAAGCACCCTGCTGTAAAGCGGGCATTCATCCTCAGTTTTACAAAGAACACCATTTCTGCTGAGATTTATACCTTCAGCATTAATATATTTTTCCTGGCCAAGATCCACTTCAACAAGCTGGCTAATCCCGAATCTTGGATGTTTTCTTCTCTCTGAAACCATAACTTACCTCCCTGCATTATTTCACTTTATGAAAAAATAATAATAAATATAAAACATTCAAATTTATTTGAATGTTTGCCTGAGGGTGACAGCCGAAGCAGACTGTACAAAGGTATTGCGGGAACCTCCCGAAATAACCGTCCTGTGAATATATCTGCTATCTGTCTTAAATAGCGGCGACATTGAAAACTACTGCAGCCGGAGTAACCTTCTTGACAAAAAATAATCTCCTTTCAATGATTTATTAAATAATGTATTGTATAATTTAACGATCATATTTAATGATCTCTACAAAACTGAATTTACCGGAAAACAGAATGAAATCAGATATCCTCGACACAATCGGCAACACACCTCTTGTAAAAATAAACAGACTGAATCCGAATAAAAATGTCACTATCCTCGCCAAGCTGGAAGGATTCAATCCTACGGGAAGTATTAAGGATAGAATTGCGCTTAAGATGATTGAGCAGGCGGAGCAGGAAGGTAAACTGAAAACCGGGCAGACTATAATTGAACCGACCTCGGGCAATACAGGTATCGGCCTTGCTATGATCGGTGCGGTAAAAGGATATAAAGTTGAAATTGTAATGTCTAAATCTGTGTCTATCGAAAGACGGAAAATGATCCAGGCGTTCGGCGCAAAAATAATTCTTACAGATGAAAAACTCGGCACAGATGGTGCAATCAATAAAGCACGTGAACTCGCCGCTCTTTACCCTGGTAAATATTTTATGCCTGATCAGTTTTCAAATGAGTTCAACAAGATGGCACATTACCGCACAACAGCGAATGAAATCTGGAAACAGACAAAAGGCAGACTTGACTACTTCGTATCTTCACTCGGAACATCGGGCACGATAATGGGTATCGGAAAATATCTGAAAGAAAAAAATCCGAAAATTAAAATTGTATCCGCGCATCCCGAAAAAGGTCACTACATACAAGGCCTTAAAAATATGGAAGAGGCGATTGTGCCTGCGATTTATGATCCGTCAATGATAGATGAAACAATAATGATTGAGAGTAAAAAAGCATTTGAGATGTCTCGGCGTATTGTGAAGGAAGAAGGTATTTTTGTAGGAATGAGCAGCGGAGCTGCGATGATTGCAGCAATAGAAATCGCGAAATCTATAAAGAAAGGAACTATTGTAGTTATATTTGCTGACCGCGGAGAAAAATATCTCAGCACTGATCTTTTTAAGGTTGATGGAGATTAATTCTTCAGCATCCGGCATAAAAAATTTTCTGCATACCGCCCTTAAAAAATAACCTGCATATAGCAGCTCCTGAAAAAGTTGATTCTTCCGGATATTTGATTACATTTTAAATGAAACCATCGAGAAAGGAGGTTTTATATGGAAATGACAAAATCATTATCTTCAGAATTAAAAGAAGTTGCTCACTCCTTCAGAGAAAAGATAAGTCATGCAGAGGATAAAGTAGATCTTATGAACTGCTTTTCTCTTGCCGCCCGGGAAGTTGTCAAAAAGGGAATAAAAGATAAAACCGACATAAGAATTGATGACATTACTCTCGATATCAATTCGAAAAAAGGATTCAATTACAGTGAAAGAATCAGTACAATTCCTGAATTTAAAGATCTTCTCAATGGAACAGATATTGAATCGCAGATTACTCACCTGGCTGATGCGGCAAAACATAGATGTAAACATTTATCGAAACATCCGGAGAAAACAAATCTGAAGATACGTCAGCGTTAAACGAATTATCTAAAAAAGCATTATTTTTACTCCCGGATTTACTATTTAACCACGGTTATTTAAACAAATAAATCCGTTATTTCATGTAATAAAGGTAGCAACTTATTTTTGAGGGGCACAGCACTTCGCGCTGTGGAAAATAAACCGCTGCATGTAATAAAGTACTTTCCTGAAAAAAATATGATTTGACACAATTATAATTAAGTTTTATACAACTTTAACACTACTAATGTTTCTCAAAAATAATCACAACAGTACAACTGTGTATTGCAGAAATTCGGGGTGACATTGAACGATTAGGATAGCCGAAAATGTCAGTTCTTGTGCTCATCCTTTATTGGGCTTTAACCGTAATATAAAGGGTTTATAAACACAGTACTTTTGTTTGTAATTACAGATTCAGCATTTTTATATTATGCAGACTTATAAAATAAAAAGGAATAACTCAGAGTTCAGGTCTGCCTCTCTAATAAAAAATTTTCAACAGTTTTTAAAATCGCTGACTTTTCATAAGCTGCTTTTCTGAATAAATGATAGTAATATTTAATTAGAGGTGAAAACTGTGAAAACAACAAATTTTATTTTCATTACTTTTCTATCTTTCACTATTTATTTTTTAATGATGCACTCCAGCGCTTCCGCACAACAGAGTAATTTTCAGATAGCACCTTCACCGATTGCTTATCCATATTTTGAGGACGGCAGGTTCGACGGACGCTTTGACCTGACCTTCATCAACATCAGCATGGATAACTTCAATCTGACCGGCGGTGACATGGGAGGCAGGGTTCGTTCAGCTTTCAGCGATTACCTGGCAATCGACGGGACCTTCGGAGCTATGTTTCTCGGAGGCAGCATGAAACCCGGACTCGCCCCGATATCGTTCTACAGCAGTTCCTGGTATACGGTGCCGGGTGATAAAGCAAGTCTTTCCTTTCTGGCAATGCGGGGGAGCATAAATCTGGAGCTGCAGCCGATTCACACGTCAGACTTTGACATCATTCTCTTCGGCGGGCCTCAATTTATGATTTCAAATTTCGCAATCACTTCAAAATACAGGATGATCCGTTATTCCGATGGTTATGTTTCTCCATACGAATATGAAGATAAGCTCACGATAGTATCGACAATGTCAGGAGTACAGGCGGGGATTCAGCTTGATATCAATCTGGGCAGCGACATGAGGGTGAGCCCGTTTTTTATGATGACTTCATCATCGGGCAGCGCTACAATGACTGACGATCCGCAGCTCGAAGGCTATGACCCTGTATCTTACGACGTCGACATTCCATCGACGACTTCCATGTCCTACGGAATGGACATCCTTTTCGGAGATATAAGTATAGGAACCGTTCTTCAGCAGATGAAGAAAACTGAAGAGACAACTCAGGATACCAGTATTATTATGATATCTGTCAGCTTTCTTTTTTCAGACGGAGCAAAAAACTCAACTGGTGAAACGGGAACCGGCACAGCTGCGGATGAATCAAAAATAGAATAGTATTACTCGAAGATTTTTCCGTTATGATAAAAAATGGCATGCTGTTTCCGAAGAAAAAATGCAGTATATCGAAACAGGTGATTTAGATATATGCTGCCGGCTGCAGTGCAGTAGTTTCCCTGCAGCTGTTTTAATTGACTTTACTGCAAATATTTCCAGAAAGATACCGTTACACTTATTGCTGAAAACGGATGAACAGCTTATCTGAAAGAAAGACTCTCATGCTTCAAAAAATCCGCCTATAAAACCATCAGCATTTTCCTCACAGATCATAACAATATTAATAATTATTAAACCCTATAAGAGTGTTTGATTCTTGACAGAAACTCTTATATTTGAAATGGTAAATTTATCATATAGAATTACAGAATAGTATTTTTACGGCTGAAAGCCTGAATTTCGAAACTTAAAACAACATACATTATGCCAACTTAGGAGGAATCATGGCTTCAACAGTCTATACTGCCAGAGAAAGTCTTGAGATTAAAGGGGCATTCACTTTTTTTCTGCTCAACCTGTTAATTGGAAGTATCGGGATTGCTTTTCAGATAATTACTCACATGAAATTAACAAATGTCATAGTTTCTATTGTATTTTCATTAACTCTCTCCATAATTGCATTCATAATATACAAAAAGAAAAACAGTAAAAAAGAAGCATCAGGCTATGAATGGACAGCGGGACTTTTATCAGTAGCCGTCAGCATGCTTACCAAAATTAATTACTCTCACACTCAGGACTGGACGTATGCGGCGCAGAGTTACCAGCTTGCAGGTTTATCCGTGTTATTTTTAGTCATTGCTCAATTCCTCTACAACAAAAAGCTGGTCATGACGATGTCGCTGTTATATTTTTCTTTCTGGATTGTCTTTCTTTTTCTTGCTCAGGAGAATGGAGTTACATTCCATATGTTTTCAAGGATAGACGGGAAAGCTGTTCATGATGGTGTACAGTTTCACCGTGAAATTTATTTCATGCTTACAATGATAATAGTTTCTTTTGTATCATACAGAAACATTCCTATCATTGAAAATTATGACAGTATAAATCTCAATCAAATGGAGCTGATTGAGAACAATCATAAAAATATAACCGGAATACTGGACAAGACAAACAGTTCAGCCATGAAACTCGCTTCAGCTACAGATGAGATGGCGGCTACTACTTCACTCTTTTCAGAAAATATGCAGTCACAGGCAGCTACCGTAGAAGAAATTACGGCTACAGTGGAAGAGGTTACGGCAAGCGGCGAAAGCGTGTACAATATCGCAAGGAACCAGCTTGAACTGGCCGGGAAGGTAAAGAGCGACATGGATAATCTGAGAAGTATTGTTTCCAGCGTCGGATCAGAAACAGATGAAGCACTGAGGAGCCGCGATAAATTAAACGAAATGGTTGAAAAATCAAAAACTGATATACAGAACGTGCTTTCCGTTATGTCTACTGCAACATCAAAATTCCGTGATGTCCAGGATACAGTCAATATCATTGAAGATATCTCGGACAAAATAAATCTTTTATCTCTTAATGCGGCCATTGAAGCTGCCAGGGCCGGCGATTCAGGAAGAGGTTTTGCCGTAGTTGCCGATGAGATAGGTAAACTGGCCGATAGTACATCTACAAATCTGAAGCAGATTAATTCCCTCTTTAGTATAAGCAATGATGAAGTAAGCAAAGCATTTAACCGGCTGGAAGTATTTACCGGATCATTGAACGGCATGATCGATTCAATCTCGGAGTTCAGCTCTTCCATAGATCTGATCGGAGACCTTACAAAACAGGATTTAGAACTGAATGATACCGCAAGCAGATCACTTGAAAATGTACTGGGAGAATCAAATAATATTCTTAATGCTACGAATGAACAGAAACTTGCGCTGGAAGAGGTAGCGAACAGCATCAGTGTTATAAACAAAACAACACAGGATGTGGCACAGGGTTCCCTGGCGCTCTCATCGACATCACGGGGTCTTGCCGAGCTTGCGCAGGGCCTGATGAGCATGTCCAGTGCAAAAAATTAAATTACAAAAATATAAATGACTACAGGCTTTTCCCCAGCTCAAAAGCCTGCTCCAGCGCTGCAGCATTATCCGCCACCGCGACAGTTCCTGTACAGACACCCATTACTCCGGCAACATCAAGGTGGAGGTATCCGCATATCTCCCTGAATATTTTTTCAACTGTTTCAGGCCCGGAATTCGGAAGTTCCCCTTCGTATGTCATAAGGAGCATTACTTTTTTTCTGCCGCAGTCTTTATTTATACCATAGAGCCGGTCAATGAGGAGTTTCATCTGCGCTGTAACACTCCACCAGTATATAGGTGATGCCATTATGATCAGATCAGACTTTCCGATACCTGAATAAATTTCCTGCATGTCATCCTTAATTATGCATTTTCCGTTTTTCTCTAATTTGCAGGAGTTGCATCCGCTGCACGGTTTGATATTCTTTTCGTGAAGAAATATATAATCCTCACGCACTTCACTATTGCCGTGATATATTCCGTCAAGAACTCTGTTCAGGAGCGCTGCAGTGTTTCCGTTACGCCTCGGGCTTCCGAGAAATGAAATAGTTTTCATAGCTGTTACTCCACTTTAGTCGAAGGTTTATTGCACAACCAGCATGCAACACTGTGCCCGGGAGAAGTTTCCTTCAGTTCCGGATACTCTGCTCTGCAAATATCCATTACGAAAGGGCACCTGGGATGGAAATGGCATCCTGATGGCGGATTTACGGGAGATGGAACATCCCCTATAACAATTTTTTTTTCTCTCCGGTTTCTGGGATTCATCTCAGGAAATGCGTCAAAAAGAGCTATTGTATAAGGATGCAGACGGTTAGTGATAAGTTCCTTTTTCTGCGCAATCTCAACTATCCGGCCCAGGTACATTACAATTATTCTGTCAGAAATAAGTTCAACCACTGCAAGATCATGCGCAATGAAAATATAAGTGAACTTATATTTGGCCTGAAGGTCTATAAGCAGATTAAGAATCTGGGCCTGCACCGAAACGTCCAGTGCGGAAACCGCTTCATCGCAGATAATAAATTCAGGATGGAGCGAAAATGCCCGTGCTATACCGATCCTCTGCCTCTGCCCGCCGGAAAACTGGTGCGGGTATCTATTCTTATAGTTTACATCAAGCCCCACTTCGGTCATGAGCCTGTCCACTTCACTCTCAAGTTTTTCGGCACTGCCCATCCTGTGAATCCTCATGGGCTGGGTAAGTATGTAGGATATTTTTTTCCTGGGATTAAGAGATGAGAACGGATCCTGAAAGATCATCTGCATCTTCTTCCTATATTCTTTAAGTTCCCTATCAGAAAGTGATGAGATATCAACTCCATTGTAAAGGACTTCCCCGGCGTTCTTCCTGTGCAGGTTAAGAATAGTTTTACCGAGAGTTGACTTGCCGCATCCCGATTCACCAACTATACCGAGAGTTTCACCTTTATATACATCAAAAGTGACTCCATCAACTGCTTTCAATGTCAGAGGGGGCCCGCCTTTTTCTTTTTTAATTTCAAAATGTTTTTTAAGATTCTTTACTTCCAGTATCTTTTCCATTGCTGTTCCTTTACATTTTTAGTGAAAACTCCCTCCCCCTTGATGGGGGAGGGAGATAAAAATAATTACTTAAACTCTATCTCTCCGGCAAAATGGCACCAGACGGTATGCTCATTTCCGAAATCTTTTACTGAAGGGAATTCCTTTTTACATATTTCCTGTGCATATTTGCATCTGCTGTTAAACGGACAGCCATCCCCGATTTCAAGCAGGCTCGGCACATTGCCGTCAATCGCCTCAAGCCTCCCTGAATGCTTATACTTTTCATTTGACGGCATAGAATTGAGAAGACCGACAGTATACGGATGAAGAGGCTTCTCGAAAATCGTATAAACATCCCCGGCCTCAACTTTTCTTCCAGCATACATGACAGCAACACGGCTGGCCATCTCTGCGACTACACCCATATCATGAGTTATAAGCAGAAGCGACATACGTATCTTCTGCTGCAGTTCCTTCATCAGATCGAGTATCTGCGCCTGTATGGTAACATCAAGCGCGGTTGTAGGCTCATCGGCAATCATAAGCCCGGGATTCGGAGATGAAAGAGCCATAGCAATCATTACTCTCTGCCTCATGCCGCCTGAAAGCTGATGCGGATAAGATTTCACCCTCTTCTCCGGTGCTGGAATTTTCACAAGATCAAGCATCTCTACCGCTTTCCGGAGCGCTTCTTTCTTTTTGTACCCGTAGTGAGTAATAAAAACTTCCGCTATCTGGTCACCGATTCTGAACACAGGATTGAGTGAAGACATAGGTTCCTGAAAAATCATGGAAATCCTGTCACCCCGGATACCCTGCATCTCTTTGTCCGTGAGTTTGAGAAGATCTCTCCCCTCAAGTATAATTTCGCCTGAATCTATTTTACCCGGCGGTTCTGGGATAAGCCTTAAGATAGAGGCGGCGGTAACAGACTTTCCGCATCCCGACTCTCCGACAAGCGCCAGAGTCTCGCCCTTATTCACCCAGAGATCGAGCTCCCTTACAGCTCTGACCACACCTTTCTGCGTATAGAACGAAACATTTAAACCTTTTATATCAAGTAACCTGTTATTTTCCATTTAATATATCTCCCAAGTCAGTCCTTTAATCTCGGATCAAGAACGTCTCTTATTCCGTCACCCAGCAGATTAAATCCAAGTACAGCAAGAAGTATGGCGATACCGGGGAACGTAACGATCCACCATGCATTGGAGATAAACTCTCTTGATGAAGCAATCATGAGGCCCCATTCAGGAGTGGGGGGTTGCGCTCCAAGCCCGAGAAAAGATAGCGCGGCAGATTCGATTATTGCCCCGCCGATACCTAGTGTCGCCTGTACAATAATCGGAGCAAGGCAATTTGGAAGTATGGACATAAATATAAGTTCGGAATTGCTTACGCCTAGCGATCTTTCCGCTTCGACATATTCCGATGATTTTTCCGCCAGAACTGATGCCCTCATTACCCTGGCATATTGCGGCAGCCTGGCTATACCTATTGCTATCATGGCATTTAAAAGCGTCGGCCCCAGAAGCGCCACAATTACT
>Ga0209099_1003700_pt1 | contig 12218 bp, 6 predicted proteins | sample AD_JPNHW2_MetaG_FD_184430 | JGI IMG/M metagenome (GOLD analysis project Ga0209099, IMG submission 184430) | Active sludge microbial communities of municipal wastewater-treating anaerobic digesters from Japan - AD_JPNHW2_MetaG (SPAdes) (version 2) | ecosystem: Engineered > Bioreactor > Anaerobic >...
CCCGGTTATAGTTCCCGCACCAAGCGAATCAGCAGCGCCCCTTCTGAAATCATCAATGGACGGCATCATGCCAATGAAGTGTCTTCCACCACCTCGATTTTGCTCCTGCTGAGAGAACTGCTGACACACGAAGCGTATCGGAGCTTGCCCGAGTCCCTCAATTTAGCGCTGATCCCCATGGAGAACGTGGATGGTGCGGATATTCACTATCGGCTCCAGGAGCAGAATCCCTATTGGAAGCTCCATGTAGCCAGATTCAACGCCATTGGCAAAGAATTCTACAACGAGTACTTCAATTACGATACCATCAATACCGAAGCATTAGCCCTCACCCGCATGTGGTGGCGGCTCCTGCCAGACGCAGTAATCGACGACCACGGCATTCCTACCCATGAATGGGACCAGCAATACTCTGGCTACACCTCCCCTGCCTTTAGAGGATTCTGGCTGCCCCGAGCCCAGTTGTACGGCTATTATGTTGTCCCTGCAGACCCGCAGTATTCCTGGAACATCAAACTCAACCAGGAGATGGCATTGGCCATTTCCGATTTTATTGCCACCGATCCTGAATTCGATTTCTATAATCAGGAACGGCTAGACCGGTTCAACAAATATGCCCACAACTGGCTTCCACTTCTGTTCCCTGCAGAATTCGAGCGGAATATGATCAACAGCTGGATATACAGGCCCTTTACTGAAAAAGAGCGGTATTCCTCAGTCCGCATTCCTTGGGTGACAGCTTCTGCCTATGTTTCTGAGGTAACGGACGAGACAGCACAGGATGATTTTCTGAAGATGATAGCCAATACTCACAAACTTCAGGACCTGGGTATCATCAAACTGCTGATGCAAAGTGGGTGTGTCTACCAGAAGCAGGCAACGCTTGCTCCAGGTTCGCTCTCTTTGTCACTAATAAGGAAGCGGCCCGTCATTGGCAGCTGGCCGAACGCTGATGCAGCTAAGGTGTAGAGCTTTTTTCTACAATTTTTCGATAGTTTTTTAGTAATCCAGAATCAGCTGTCACGCAAATCATTACATTGTTGTGTTACCGGTCATTATCTGCCAGGATAGTTTCCAGGTACTGTTCCTCATCTTCATTCAGAAAAACAATGTGATGTTCGAGCATTTCACTTTTGCCCTTCTCCCAGCGTGACGCCATGACCGTGGAGGGCGTATCTGAAAGAATATATGAGTCGAGGGTCAAGTCGGGATCGGCAAGACGGGCCTCTATTTCCTTGATGTTCTTATAGAAGTCTATCTTGGGATCTTCGAACCCCATTTGCGTGATTGCTTTTGGGTCCACAAAACGCACATGCTGACGGCCATCCGCGTCGATAAGCCATAGTATGAAGTCGGGGTGGAAGTTGCCTGCTTCAAAAAAACCCACCCCCTTGCCCTTGCTCAAGTTGCGCAGCATAAAAAGCTCCCGGTGCGCAAAAAAACCAGCCTCACCCTTGGCTTTCTCTCGTGCATAGAATTCCTTAATATCACGTACGAACTGGCCTTCACCTCTATTGAGCGGTACAGGGCTGATCTCCAATCTGAGATGATCCGCCGTCGCCCCTTCCTCAGCGGTGTAGCCAGGCCTATCAGTATCTATGGTTAAGAGTGGCTGAAAAAGATGGCCTGCAAACCAGATTGCATCCAAATTCCTGAAATTCCACTCCGTTGCAGAGCGATTCTCGATTGTGGTTTTGAGTTGCCGTAAGCTTGCAATGAGTTCTTCATCTGACTTGTCCACTGCGATGCGATAATACGGGTCGCCAGGTTTTTCGCCAACACCAAGCAGATTCGGATCCGACGTCTCCAAATAGCGCACCTCGAGATGGGGCAATTCCCATTTCTGCTTCTGGAACGTGTAAAAACGCTCCACATATTTCTTGAGGAGCGTGAGTGCAATTTCCTGCCAGGTACGTACGCGCTCGTATGAATCGAATGCGAGCTCTGCCCTGGGAATAAGCAAGGTGTACCATGACGGATCGATAAGAAGCTCGCCTATCACTGTGTGCGGGATGTTGAGATTGAACCAGCCCCGCTCAGCCCTATAGCGTTCGAGCTCGAAATACAGCGCCTCTGTGTCGAGCAATGCAACATGCCGAGCCGTCAGGTGCGCTTCATTAGGCTGGTATTGTGCGTGCTCGTCCCAGATACCTTTGGATTTCATCGCCTGAATTCTCGGGTACCAGTTGATCACGATTTTGTTTCTAAGAAATGTCTCGAATGTTGGATCGATCGCGGGATCGGGCCTGGACAGCGTGGGTATGGGAGCAACCCTGCGGAAGGCGTCGCCAAAGTCGGTTTGAATGCCATTTATAGTCTTTTGGAGCCGCACCATCTTTAGCGGAGGCAACTGTTCCAGCTTGATAACGGGCAGGAAAACCTCTTCCTGCTCTTTGTCCGGAGACAGCCCCTCGTCCTGCAGGTATTCACGGAATTGCGCCATGTAGTTCGCGCGTATGCCGAAAATGCTAAGCGTTTCCAGTATCCCTAAGTGCTGCGGACGCGCGAGATCTGGAGGCAATTCCAGCGCCGTGCTGCGCTTCAGGCTCAGGTTGTAGCCCTTGAGCCGAACGCCTCTGCCGAAAAGCTGGATGATCTGTGCGCCCTCGCCTCTGCCGACATTCATAAGACCCATGGTGGATACGCGCCAGCTCGACCAGCCTTCGGTGAATTTTTTGGACCCGATGAGAAGATTTACAGGTGAATCCTGGGCGTTGATGGTCTGGAAGAGCGAGCCGGAGAATTCGCGCTCTCCAGTTTCGAGGCCGTTCTTAGCACAGAGCTTAAGGAGGCTCGCATCATCGCCCACATTGATGACACCAAAAGGCTCGTTTTCGGCGCCTAATCGCAGCGCAATTTCTCCTTCAGCCCCTTTCAGGTTTTCGAGGTAGAGAAGTCCACCCGAAGGCGCATTAAAAATCATTTTGAGTGTCTCTTCAAAGATCGCCTCAGCAGAAATGTTCCGCGTGTTCAGATAAACAAATCGCCGTTCAAAGATATTCCGGCCATCGGCGGTAACAAGGCCTCGGGTGAGTACCTCCTGAATGCGCTGGATAGAGCCTTGCCTATCGCGCACATACCGCGCAAAGAACTGCAGAATCTCGACAATATCGCTTGCATCGCGGGCAGCGAGAGTTTTTGTGACGCTGCTTCCCACAAATACCCAAAGCGGTTTTTCTACAAGGAAGGGGTGCAATGCAGACGCTTCCTCCTTGTACACCTTGAGCTGTTGACAGAAGGTGAGCAGGCACGCCGTAAGGTAGAGTTCGAGATGGCCGTGCTCAGTCTTTTCGTCTAGATTGAGAATCTGATAATCCTTGCCAAAGCCGTCCTCATAAAAGTACCGATACGAATAGTCGACAAGGATATTCTTGGCATATTGATCCGCAAGGTCATGATCGCCCTTCACTGCCTGGCCAAAGGTTGCCGAATACTCAAACGAGAAGCCGTTTTCGCAGATTTGGTTGCGATATTTCATCCACGCGCCCTCGCCGCCTCCTGAAGCGCCACGATGCCCTTCGTCGACAAGTACAAGGTTGTTGCCAAGAAAAGACTCAGCCGCGATGGTCTTTTCCCCGGAATCCTCACGAAGCTTCGTCACCTCGATGATCTCGACCGCGTGTCCGACAAAGAGTGAACTGCCTTCTTTTTGGAAAATGTCGGCTTCGATACCGGAGCGCCTGAATTCCCATAGGTGCTGCTGAGAAAGCCCTTCGTTGGGAGTGAGCAAAATGATATGGTTGATATCGCGCCTTCGGTCATATTTCTCAAGGTAATAGATGTATTGCAAGATATTGGCGTGCATGATGAGCGTCTTGCCGCTGCCTGTCGCCATCCAAAAGCTTATTTTGTTGAGCTGAGTTTTGGCATCGGCGGTAAGATCAAATGGTATGAGCTTGTCGGCCTCTTCACGACCTTGGCCATCGGGGCCTGCGTTGTATTGCTGGATACAGTGGTTGAGGTCTGCAAGCAGTCCTTTTGGATCGGCGAAGTACCGGTCCAGATAGATTTCGGTAAACAGTAACGAGAGATACTGAAAATACTTCCAAACAATTGGCTTTTCTCCGTGCAGCACGCGCTGCTCGCTCAAGCGTTGCGTGTGGCGTACGATATTCTGATCGTACTGGAGTAGCAATTCGGTAGGCAGCTGTGTCAGGTTGGAAAAGCGACTGACAAGCGCTTCGTGAAAGTGCGAGATGTTGCTTTCGTTGAGCCCTTCGAGGCCATCGTCGCGCAAAATATCCGCGAGCTTCTCAAAACTCGACACCTTAAAAAGCGAAAAAATCCACTGGTTGAGTATAAGTTTTTGACTAAACGGCACTTGGGCGTGATTATTGCCATTTCTTACTTGTCTTTTTCTTTGTGGCATTATTGTTCCCTTTAACTAACGGTCATCTTACTCTATCGGTCTTTGAAGTCAATGGCTTTGATGATCTGAGCTACCTTGCGCAGCAGCCTGAAGCTACACCCCCATAGTGAATATTGAAGTTAATCTCTGGGAATTTGTCCGTACATATCAAACCGTGATTAACTATTTTCTACTGTGACTTGCGCCCGGAAAGTTCTTTGCTCCTCGATGAGATCAACGGTACACTTTCTTCGCGCTTTTCCATGATGTGGCTGCGATGAGCTGAATCATCTGTTTCGACAGTGCCTGTCATCTGTACTCAACTACCTTGTTATCTTCAAAACGTAGCCAATCCTTTGGTGACGCCTGACAATCAAGCCAGTGTTCATCTGATTTGTAGAATTCCCCTTGTTTCTTCGGCGGAAATCAGACATACTGCTACCACTTACAAACAAGTGGAGACGTTTTGTCTGGGGTCTAGAATGAAAGAACGACCAGAAGAGATTTTCCGCAAGCACGGTGGCCAGCTGCGAATGAGTGAGGCTATCGAGCAAGGCATTACCCGGTATATGCTCTATTCTCTCAAAGATAGGGGTGTCATCGAGCAGGTGAGCAGAGGTATCTATCGACTGGTTGACCTGCCTCCGATCAGCAATCCCGATCTGGTAACGGTCAGCCTTCGCTTCCCAAACGCCGTTATCTGTCTTGTCTCTGCACTGGCATATCATGATATCACGACTCAGATCCCGCATGTTGTTTTTGTGGCTGTCTCAAGAGACTCACGGATACCTTCGCTCGACCATCCTCCCATTCAGGCATACAGATTCTCAAATGACGCATACGAGTCCGGCATCGAAGAGTACTCGATTGACGCAGTTCCGGTTAAGGTCTATAGCCCCGAAAAAACCCTGGCCGACTGCTTCAAATTCCGAAACAAAATCGGAATGGACATAGTCCTGGAAGCACTGAAACTCTATGCGATACGAAAGGAAGTCAACCTAGGCGAACTGTTCAGATACGCCAAAATATGCCGTGTCGAAAAGGTGATGCGGCCGTATCTGGAGGCGACCATATGACGCCTTCCAGGAACATACCTGCTGCCCCAGGAAATCGAAGCTTTCACTGGCCTTTTCATCTCGGCCAAACAGACCCAATGGGCAGCGTTCTGGAAAAGACTTGGGCAAAGTTACGTTCCCACTTCATTTGGGGAAATCGTGGCTCAAGTGGACCGATTTTTGTCGCCCATTGTGACGGCGCTTTCTTCCAGCAACCCCAAACCCACAAAATGGAAAGCGCCTGGCCCTTGGGCTTGAATCAGTGGACTTTCATCAAAAAAATACACCCCTAGGAGTAATTCTCTAATAGACTGCTGCACAAGAGTCTGGGGGACATTTTAATCGAGTCTTGACACATCAGACACTGTCAGCTGCAGAGAATTGTGCTACAACAGTACGAGAAAGCATTCTGCTTTAGGGTATCTTGCTCCTTGAGAGTATGAGGAGCCGAGTTCATAGATTTCTCTTATCTTCGTGTCCCAAATACCTGAGCCCTTCCATTTGCTCTTTGTGTCTCATCTATTAACAACAAAAGTCTTTGTGTCTCATAAAATCGATTTTGTGAGACACAAACTCGACAATTCATTATCCAGCAGCATAGATGGTCAAAAGCAACTCGCTGTCATCGATAAGTCGATACTCAGGTTTACGGCCGGAAAGCTGTTCGCTTCTTGATAAGATCAAGGGTACACCTTCTCCCCGCTTGTCCATAATATGACTGCGGTTGGTCCAATCGCCTTTGACAGGACAGCGTGCAAGGAGGCTCGTGATAGTCTCGTTGCGCGATGCCTGGCGGTACGCGAGGCTATCGGGCGTCATGGTGTTAGGCAACATGCCAGGAGAATAGATTTCAAGCCTATCATCGAACATGCGGAGGCGTATTTTGCTGCCTGCCATGGAATAGTCACGATGAGCCACTGCATTGGTAATCGCCTCGAAAACTGCAATCATATCGTATTGAGGTATATCAATGCGCCCCAATCCCTCTTTCTTCCAGGCTTTGACGAACATATTCTTCTTGACGAAATCACAGGCTCCAAAGATTTGTTCATCAAGCGGACCTTTGATGTCTGCAGCATCGATTTGATACGGTGCAGTATCCTGTGGATTGATGGTAGTCCCGCGATAGAACACTGCCTGGATAAAGGCATGTGGCAAGAATTGTTCAGGATTTTCGCAAGCCATAAGCACGCCTGCAACGCTGGGTCTTATTACTCCTTGGATGTCTTCGGCTGCCATACCCAATTTTTTCAACAGAGTCTCGGCCGGTTCAGCGGTTTCCAAAGGTGCAAAACGCTTCCACAAGGATTCTTTGAGGCCGTTTAAGCTCGAGTTAGGAACGGGAGATTCATCGAATCGAATAATCCGCGATTGACTGCGTTGTTGCATCACATAGGCCTCTCAATGGCATGAGTAAGCGGCGGTTTGATCGAATCCTCGCTTGCTTGACGAACAAGGGCTTCTACCGCATCGAGCTTATCGAACGGAATCCCAACGACATCCCGCGTACTATCATCGACACCGAAGAGAATGACGCCTCCCCTACTATTGGCAAACGCTGCCAATTCATCGGCGATATCATTTTGTGATGGGCCACGTATTTTGTCGCCTGCAAAGCGTACTTCTTTGAGCTCAAAGAAACTATCTTCGCCAAGCCGGATCTTTTCAAGCAATTCGGATTTAGCGTTTAACACTTCTGGTCTCCTTCTCTCGTTGTTTAAGAATAAGTTTATGCCCACATTAATGCAAGACAAACGAACTCAAGCAACACAACACTTCAATCCATCGTCGCCATTTGCATTAATCGAGGATTATCCCTGATCATTAATGATATTTCTGAATCGGTAAATCCTAGCAAACTAAGAAAGATGACTGTCAGAATCACTTCAAGATTATTGCACAAACGATAAAGCCTGCTGCCTTCGCACAGATCATTAGGTCTATCATCATAATGAGTATAATAGTTCCTATTCCCAACAATTCGATTTATTAGCTCATCCCCATTCTGGCCGAACAGTTCGTGAATAACGCCATTATTGAAATTATAGAAGATATCCTCTAACCTCTTTCGCAATGAGTATTCATATCCATATTTAATTCTATTCATAAGGCTGTTCTTAAAATTCGTATCGAGATCAGAAGGAATAGAATCACATATTTTGACATATAGTCCATTAATATATTCTTCTTTCTCAATGTAAGCGCCACCTCTCTTCTTTCGATGAAATGATTCAATAGCCTGAACGAAGTTCAGTAGTTTGGTTGTCATATCGATATGTTCACCATCGATCGTCTTGAAATATAGATCAAAAACATCTTCTAAACCACAAAACTCGCGAAACCACTGCTTAAGCATCACACAGAATTGATCTTGTATTCTTGGAAATGTGAACAGCATGTCAAAGGGATTCATATTACGAAACTTAGAAAAATCGCCGAACTGGCTAAAATATATTGATATCGGTTTCTCGTAGTTTAAATCATCCATCTCTATTTTTGATATTCCAGTTAAGCCAGTCAAATGCATGACTCTTGTAGGTCTGCCTATCGCCAATCCAAGAAAGGTACTTAACAAATATTCATACCTTAGAAGATCATTGAAAGGAATTTCTTGATCCGAAATAATATGGAACTCGACCTCTTGCCTTACTGTAGCTTCTTTTTGAGTAATGCTGTGAGACGGCATTTTAGGAAAAAAACTTATGCTTACCTTAAGTGAATCGCTAATTGAACATTCTACTTCTGGAGGAGGCCTATATTGGATTTTTGCTTCTCTTTTTTTTGGATCAACATCGATTAGAAAGCCATTTATGCGCACCCAATCATCAAGATTCGAAAATTTAACTTTTAGTGTATGAAACTTGATTTCTGCGCTAGTGGAAAAATGTGATCCTTGAAATATTGAACTAACTAGAATCCTTGTTTCTGAGAATCCTGGTATGCTTGACTTCCTTTGAATCACTGATGTGTCAACCAGAGTAAACAATTGCCCGGATGACGAAAGGCCCAATATTATTTCGTACTGTTCAGATAATAACTCTCCATTTTTCTTGAAGAATGCACCAAAAAGATCAAGAAAAATTGGTTCACCTGGTTTATACGTTAGGATGCCAGCAAGTTGTTTCTCCTCATTTTCCGGAAGCCACCAAAAACCCTTTATCGAAAACTCTGTTTCCATACTGATCTCCGCTTTTCCAAGACAACCCCACCTACTGTACCCTGCCATCCTTCAACTCTCATATACTTATGAATCAGATTACCGTATAACAAATTGAGTGCAAGACTGACCTATTAAAGCCTCTATTGTGTCGAGGGAATATGTCTTCATGGTACCGTACAGGCGTCACAATCGCTCCTCCATCTCAAACATCAGCTTCTGAAAGTCCTCCTCGATGAGGCGGACCTTCCAGGTTGCGTCGGGCAGGCGAACATTTTCGAGGTTGTTGGTGCCGTTCACATAGATATAGTTCGGGAGTTTTTCCTTGGTGGAGTAATCGGACTTCTTGAACCATTCGTCGAGGACGAGGTTGTCTTCTTCGGGGCTGCCCGGAAGGTTGCGCCAGATGATGAGCGCCTCCTGGTCGTCGTCGGGGAGTGTGCCACGAATGGCGCGAATCCACCAGCGTCCACTTTGTGTAGGATGGAGTCGGTCTTTCAGTTTGAGCCTGCCTTCACTGTCGCGCTCGAACGATGCATCGAAACACTGGGGCGCAGACATTTCCTTTACGGTCAGCCCGATAAGCCAATTGAAGGTCTCCATGAGGTCGACCGTCGTATCTTGACTTTCGTCGGAACCTGGGCGCTTTACTTTGAGTGTGTAAGAAAGCGGGTCTTTGAACGCATCAATATTGAGAAGCGATTGGCTGCCGCGCGACTCGACATCGAGCATGTAGTTGAGCATGTAGTGCTCTTTTAGGTTACCAGGCCCCTGTGCCTCAGGAGAAAGAAGCGTTTCCTCCTGCTCCGGCGTCAGTCGCAATTCCAAGTTGTTGAGCGTGTCCTCGTACGATTCAAGGCGGATCACCTTGAACATGCGCGGGCTGCGCTCGGCTTCTTCTGCGGTGGCGAGACGCTTTGGTTTGCCATCCTTCCATTCTGGGGTGAAAGTTACTTTCTTGAGCCTGGGCAGCAGCACCGTATCGAAATAGTCCGCCATCTCCACGAGAATGAATTTGCGCGTACCACCATCTTCGCGATTGAGATTGATAACCGCGTGGCCAGTGGTACCGGAGCCGGCAAAGTAGTCAAGAACCAGATCCCCACCATTCTCAGTCGCTGCCCCCACGAGTTCCATGTAAAAGGGAACTGCATGACAGTAAGGAAAATCACTCAATCCTAAAGCATCCAAATCTGCCTTGCCACGTCTTGCATCTTGAATCACGGATGAAATCTGCCGCCTTGATTCCGTTGTTAAGAAGCGTTTCTGTTGCGGTTGGGTCTTTTCATCCAGCCCGAACAATATCTCCCCGCTCTTGACCATCGTTTTAAGGGTTACCGGCGTGCGAGAGAAGCCATTTGGCGGCACAGGGCATGGTTTGCCGGTAACCGGGTGGATAAGCGGTTGGTGAAACTTGGGATCTGTTCTTGGCTCTGGTGCCCTAAGGCTGACACCGCGGTATATTCTTCCTTGCTCATCAATGTAACGGTATGCCTTTTCTCCACCACTCAAGTCAGGGTGGCTTGATACCCAATCTGCATAGGCTTTCTTGACGTTCTGTGTCACGCCGCCGTACCTGTCTACCAATTCTCTCGCTTTGTTGAGCATCATCTGGATGTTTTTATTCTGCAAGTATATCGAGCAATCCGTGTCAGACCGCCAGACAACGTACTCATGTTGCGTGGCAACACCTCTACCGGCGGTCATGGGGTTTCTTTTATCCCACACGAGAGTGCCCGCATTATGAATGGGCATGTTTTCAAGCACCAAATGAAGTCGTTCAAATTCGTTTTCATCGATATGGCAGAGAAAAGAGCCATAGGGCAGTGCTACAAGTCGATAACTTAAGGAAATGCGATTCTCCATCATCGCCAGCCAACTTGAGTGCTGGTAATCGTTCTTATAGAGAAAACCGCTCGTTTGCGTGTTGTAAGGTGGATCAATATGCACGCACTTTATCTTTTCGCGATATAGGTGCTGCATGAGGTTGAGGGCTTGGAAGTTCTCGCTGTGGACAAGGACACCATCGGTGTTCTCATCGATGTCGCCCAACGCGTCAAGTAGGCGTGCAGTAAAGTCGGCGCTGAAATGGCGTGTGTCGATCATCAGAGTTGGATGGATCGACAAAAACTCGACCGTGCCAGGGGCAGCTTGCAAGGAAAACAAATCCCCAGCCTTTGATGCAAATACTTCCCCTTCCAGCCCGTGCAGCGCCTTCCATTCTTCCCACTGTGCCTCGTTCGCGGCAATCTCAGGATAGAATTTTTTCGGGATAATGCCGACGCGCACGCACCAGCTCGTCTGGGTGACGAACTTCTTTTTGAGCCACAGCTTCTTCTGAAAGTCCTCAAGCTGCGCAAGAAAATCGATGATTTTGCCTGCGATAGTGCGAATCACTTTGATCTTGGAAAGATACTGTTCCACTTTGGGCGCGCTCTCACTCTCGATATCGTCCAGGTGCATCACCTCGTTCTTGATATAGAAATCGAGCTCACGGGTGAGGAAAGTCCTGAGGTCCTTATGAATGAAATAATCGAAAGTGTTGCGCGCGGTATATCGATCGAGATGGACGCGCAGCCATGTGTTGTCGGACTCAGTACCATCGGCGCGGCGGTATTTGCGCCCGAGCAGATCTATCCATGTGGCAAATGCAGGATCGTCTATGGCAAGAATCGCCGCTTCGGCGGCGGCATTCATATCCTTTTGTTTTTCTTGCGCTGGTTCATAGGTAAAATGGATGACAAGCTCGCCAGCGTCGAGCGTAACGGGGCTATCCGCCGCGAGCTTGAATTTTCGCTCCTTGCCCTGCGCTTCCTTGACGTTATCGTGCTCGCCCTCCGAGGCATCGACAAGCTTAAAATGCACACGCATCGGATTGGCAGTATTTTCTGGGCGCAACCTGAACGCATAGTCCCGCAAATACTCGCTCGTTTTGATATAGTATTGATCGTAATTAGCCCAATAGAGTTTGACTTCTTCGCCTTCGTACGGAATGGCGTACACGCCGGGTTTATAGACGCGTTTAGAAAGAAAATCGCCTTCCGAATAATAGCGCCTAAAAAAACTGTAGAGATGGTCGTAGACCTCGCTCTCAAGCGCGCCGGTGTCCACCGCAACAGTTTCGAGCTTCTCTTTAAGCTCTTTGACCTTGGGCGCCTCTTCAGGATAGGAAAAACCAAGCTCCCTTGCCTGGTCGACGGCACGCGTATATTGCGTTTCAAGCTCGCTTCTGTCTGCTGTTTTGTATTGTGCAAAAGCCTCTTCCACCTGCGGCAAAAGGTCTTCATCCAGGAACTTTGTCACCTCCGCGCTCTTGGCGTGCATAATGCGATAAATGCCAAAATCGAGATCCGGCTGATCGAGCTGGAAGAGTTCCTGCAAAAGACCTTTCAGTTTTTCATATTTCTGATTCATGTTCATATCCTCTCATGAAATGGGTCAATTCACAACCCAACGGATGGTAAAAAGCGACTCAACCGCTGTTTTTGGAGCAAGGCGCTTTTCGAGCTCGTCGATAAGGGCGTCGCGCTTCGTCATGATCTCGTCTTCAACTTTAAAGATTTCTTGCTGTTGCCGATGCCGCTCACGTTCAAGCTTTGCAATGTTCTGCTGGATTTCGTGCTGTTCTTGCAGTGTAGGGGCTTGTCGGGACTGACGC
>Ga0209099_1003701_pt1 | contig 12217 bp, 7 predicted proteins | sample AD_JPNHW2_MetaG_FD_184430 | JGI IMG/M metagenome (GOLD analysis project Ga0209099, IMG submission 184430) | Active sludge microbial communities of municipal wastewater-treating anaerobic digesters from Japan - AD_JPNHW2_MetaG (SPAdes) (version 2) | ecosystem: Engineered > Bioreactor > Anaerobic >...
AGACGAATCCCCAGCAGCAGCGAACGCTTCTGATCGCACGAAGGACAACAGCAGCGTTGCCGGCACGAAAACGCCACGAAAAGCTCTTTGCCGCAATCCGGGCAACGCACCCGCTCAAATTCCTCCTGCAGGTCTCCGCACTTGCGGAACTTCTCTATGGCTGTGCGTATGACCGGCCGCCAGTAACCATATCTCGGCGCGAAGCACTCGGCGTACCCGCCCTCGAACGCGTCAAAATGGTCACGCACCAGCCTGTAAAAGGGCGAAGCCTCCGGATTGCGCGGCCGGTACATTTTTGCCGCAGCTGTACACACGCCATACCTCTTCCATCAGCATCTTACAAGGGGGTATAGCGTATGCTACAAAATTATTCTAAATCCATCAAGGGTCAAAATCGCCACTGCGTTTACAAATGACTTGTTCTCGATACAGGAAAAAGCTATATTTAAGCGACGCAGTGAGTTCGCCCAACCGGTCAGTGCAGATGGCCGCTGGGATAGAGTGTTCTTGGCAAAATAGCGGTGAGCATCAAATTATTCGCTATAACATAATAATATGTTTTCAGCGACTACTGCACAGCCGCGCGACCAATAAATGATTTTGATATCACCGGATTTTATTTTAAATACTTGTATCATTCATTTCAATAGGATTTGTAAAGCATCGTATGGAAAAAACAATCGTCGTCCGGACAAAAAAAAGTGATCATAGATCAGATTTCCTTTTTTGGCAATCGCAGCCATTTGAAAAACGATTGGAAACTTTAGAGAGTATCAGACAAGAATACATGAGTTGGAAATATGCTCATCAACCAAGATTTCAAAGAGTTTTTACAATTATTAAACGAAAATAAGGTGCAATATCTTGTGATCGGTGGATATGCAGTTGCATTTCACGGGCATCCCCGCTACACGAAAGATATTGATATCTGGCTTTTGCCAGAAACAAAGAATATTAAAAATTTACTTCAAGCCTTGGAAGATTTTGGATTCGCATCCTTGGAATTGAAGATTGACGACTTTCTCGATCCGGATCAGATCATTCAATTAGGCTACCCTCCGAATCGAATTGATTTGTTGACCGACTTGCAGGGTGTAAATTTCAAGACTTGCTATGACAACAAAATAGAAGTCGAGATCGAGGACACCAAGATAAATTTTATCGATTTAGAAAATTTAAAGAAAAATAAAAAGGCAACGGGGCGTCATCAAGATTTGGCTGACTTGGAAAAATTAGAATAATTTTGTTTCTGCATTGCTTATAGGCAATTTGATTTCGCCGAGGGTCAAAAAAAACGAGGAAATCATCCTCTGGCAAACGCCTGATACCCAGCAATTTCCCCATTTTCAGCGCGGCAAGCCGCATCACGGCTCCCCCGTTGCAACTCTGCTTGCTGCCGACGGCGGCGGCCGGGATGACGCATTCTTCCACAACCCACAATGCCGCAATATCTTCCTAGCGCTGCATTCCGGACGAGCATAGCGAAGCGGAACCCCGCATCGAGCGCACCACCTCCTCATCGATCTTTCCCCCACCCAGCAGCAGCGAACGCTTCTGATCGCACGAAGGACAACAGCAGCGTTGCCGGCACGAAAACGCCACGAAAAACTCTTTACCGCAATCCGGGCAACGCCCCCGCGCAAATCCCTCCTGCAGGTCTCCGCACTTGCGGAACTTCTCTATGGCTGTGCGTATGACCGGCCGCCAGTAACCATATCTCGGCGCGAAGCACTCGGCGTACATGCCCTCGAACGCGTCAAAATGGTCACGCACCAGCCTGTAAAAGGGCGAAGCCTCCGGATTGCGCGGCCGGTACATTTTTGCCGTAGCTGTACACACGCCATACCTCTTCCATCAGCAATAACTTCAATACCCATTCAGGCTCCTCGCTTTATCAAACATTCGCGCCAGAAGAAGCAAGACGTCTACTTGAGCGATTAGAATTGCATTGCACGCCCAAACATGGCAGCTGGCTAAATATAGCTGAAATCGAATTGCGTGTATTGTCGGGCTAAAACTTGGCTCGACGCATTCCAGATAATACTACATTGATAAAAGAAATAGCTGCTTGGCAAGGGCTGCGTAATGTGCAAGAATCAAGAGTTGATTGGCGCTTTGCTGACGCTGACGCCAGGATTAAACAAAAACGACTCTACCCAATACTATCTAATTGACGTGACACTAGGACACCGGGCTAAAATCCCTGGTGCTCGGTGCGGGCGATGATCTCGTCCTGCAGGGATTGGCCGAGGTCGAGAAAATAATCGCTGTAGCCGGCGACGCGGACGATCAGATCACGATGTTCCTCCGGATGGGCCTGCGCATGGCGCAGGGTGGCAGCATCGACGACGTTGAACTGGATATGATGGCCGCCGAGCGTGAAATAGCTGCGCACCAGACCGCTGAGGTGGTCGATCCCCTCCTCGCCCGCGAGAACGTCGGGGGTGAATTTCTGGTTGAGCAGGGTGCCGCCCGTGCGCACATGGTCCATCCTGGCCGCGGATTTCAGAACGGCCGTCGGCCCGTTGCGGTCGGAGCCCTGGACCGGCGAGATCCCTTCGCTCAGCGGCGTCCCCGCCTTGCGCCCGTCCGGCGTGGCGCCCGTGACCGAACCGAAATAGACATGGCACGTGGTGGGCAGCAAGTTGATGCGATAGGTGCCCCCGCGCGTATTGGGCCGGCCGTTGACGAGCGCATAGTACATCTCGAAAACACGAAGCATGAGGCGATCGGCGTATTCGTCATCGTTGCCGTATTTGGGGGTTTTGTTGAGCAGCCGCTGCCGTGCCGCTTCATCGCCGGCAAAATTCCGGTCCAGGAGCGCAATAAACTCCGGCAGGCTGAGCTGCTGCTGCTCGAAGACCTGATATTTTATCGCCGCCAGGCTGTCGGTGATCGTGCCGATCCCGACGCCCTGAATGTAACTGGTATTGTAGCGCGCGCCGCCGGCGTTATAATCCCGGCCGCGGGCGATACAATCATCGATGAGCAGGGAGAGGAAGGGCACCGGCATGTGCAGGGCGTAGAGGCGCTCGATGACCGCATTGCCGGCCATCTTGATTTCGATAAAATGGGCCATCTGCTGTTCGAAAGCGGCCATCAGTTCGTCAAAACTGCGCCAGCCGGCGGGATCGCCGCTGTGCGGCCCGAGCTGGCACCGGGTGCGCGGATCGAAGCCATCGTGCAGCGCCAGTTCGAGGATCTTGGGGATATTGAAATAACCGGTCAGGATGTAGGCCTCCTTGCCGAAGGCCCCGGTTTCAACGCAGCCCGATGTGCCGCCCTGCCGCGCATCCTCAATCGATTTTCCCTGCCGCAGCATCTCCTCGACCACGGTGTCGGCGTTGAAAAGGGAGGGCTGCCCCCAGCCTTTGCGCACGATGCGCAGCGCATGCTTGAGAAAGGCGTCGGGATTCTTGCGGCTTAACTGGATATTGGAGCTCGGCTGGACCAGGCGCATCTCGTCGATGACGTCGAGGATGAGGTAGGAGAGTTCGTTGACGCCGTCGCTGCCGTCAGCCTGAAGTCCGCCGCTGTTAATATTGGCAAAATCGGTATAGGTCGAGCTTTCGGCTGCCGTCACGCCGACCTTGGGAGGTGCCGGCTGGTTGTTGAACTTGATCCAGAAGCACTGCAGCAGCTCGCGCGCCTTGTCCCTGGTCAAGGTGCCGGCGGCGATCTCTGATTTGTAAAAGGGATAAAGATGCTGGTCGAGGCGACCGGGATTGAAGGCATCCCAGGGATTGATCTCTGTGATCACGCCCAGGTGAACGAACCAGTAATACTGCAGCGCCTCATGGAAGGTGCGCGGCTTTTCGGCGGGGACCCGGCGGCAGAGGGTAGCGATCTCTTCCAGCTCGTGGCGGCGTTGCGGCTCGGGCTCCACCTGCGCGAGCGCTGCGGCGACGTCCGCATGGCGCCGGGCGAAGGTGATGATCGACGCCGCGCAAAGGCGCATGGCCTTGAGCTCCTCGGACTGATCGTAGGCCGCCGCATCGTTGATATAATCCAGTGCCGCCAGCCGGGCGTCGATCTCCGCTATGAAATCATTCATGCCGCGATGGTAGATCTTGTCGTCCAGCACGGTATGCCCGGGGCCGCGCTGCTCCATGAATTCGGTAAATATCCCGGCGGTATAGGCTTCTTTCCACTCCGGTGTCATGCTGGCGAGGATCATCTCGCGGATACTCCTGCCGCGCCAGAAGGGGATGAACTCGTCGCGGTACTGCTCGCGGCTCCTGGCATCGACCCTGAAAAATACCTTTTCGCGGCTGTTGAGGATCTCGAGATCCTCAAGCGAATGGCAGCAGAGTTCGGGAAAGGTGGAGGTGGCCTTGGGCGCTGGTCCGCGCTCGCCGACGATGAGTTCGCCGGGATTAATGCAGATCTGCTTCCCAGTCATGATCGCCTGGAAGACCCGGGCGCGCAGCGCGGGAGCGGAGAGCAGGCCGGCTTCGCGGTAGACCCGCGTGACGATTTCGGCCCGTTCCGTCGAAAGGGTGGGAACGGCCTGCAAGCTCGCTTCGCGCAGAAGGCGCACGCGTTCGTTCATGGTTCAGCCTCCAGTAGGTGAAAAATCAGCAGAGTAGAGCCTTGCTTCAGCCGCCGATGGATGAGGAATCAGCAGGGTGGAGCCTTGCTTCAGCCGCCGATGAATGAAGAATCAGCAGGGTGGGGCCTTGCTTCAGCCGCCGATGATTACGGTCTCAATGACCCGCCTGAATCGCTGCGCCAGGGCCTCGAGGTGCTCTTCACCGGGAGGCCGCAGCTCCGTCCGCGGCAGGGTCCGGCCCAGCCGGCCATATTTTCCCGATCCGGTCTGATGAAAGGGGAGGAGATGGAGGCGGCGGACGTGCTGCAGCCCTCCGATCCAGGCCGCCAGTTTTTCGATCTCGCCGGGATCATCGTTGATTCCGGGCAGGACAGGCAGACGGAGGCTGATCGCCGCGCCCGCCGCATCGAGGCGCAGCAGGTTATCAAGAATCAGCCGGTTGGAAACACCGGTCCAGCGGCGATGTTCCCCGGGATCGAACATCTTGAGGTCGAAAAGGAAAAGATCGGTCAGGGGTGCGATGCGCGCCAGGACTGGCCAGGGGGCATGGCCGCAAGTGTCGACCACTGTGTGCAGTCCGGCCTCCTTGCTCGCGGTCAGCAGGGCGTGCAGAAAGGCGGGCTGGTGGGAGGGCTCGCCGCCGGAAAAGGTGACCCCGCCGCCGGACTGGTCGTAGAAAACGCGGTCGGCCAGCACGGTCGCGATCACCTCATCCGCATCCATCGCCTGGCCCATCAGGCTGCGCGCCCCCGCTGGGCACGCCTCGATGCAGGCGCCGCAGGCGATGCACGCCTCCCGGCGGGTGACCGGGGCTTGCGGCGCCGCAGCGATCGCCTCCCGGGGGCAGGCCTCGATACAAGCGCCGCAGGCCATGCAAAGATCGCTGCGCAACGAGAGTTCCACCCCCGGCGCGATCGATTCGGGATTGTGGCACCAGGCGCAGCGGAGCGGGCAGCCTTTGAGGAATACCGTCGTCCGGATCCCCGGTCCGTCGTGCACCGCGAACCGCATGATGTTAAAAACCAGGCCCCGGATGTGCTGTGTCTCCGCCATGCTCCCTCTCGCATAATTACAGGGTTTTAATATATTATGATCATTTGAATTATGCAAGGGGTTTCTGCCGGGCCGGATCAGCCGATCAGGGTAAAGATATCCTCCACCGACGTTTGCGGCCTGGGCGCGGGCACCGACTCGGGCTCGCCCACGGCCACAGCGGTGACCAGTTCCCATGGCGCTTGCAGCGCGAGCAGACCCTCCAACTCCTCGCGGGCGACCATCATGCCGGAGAGCCAGCAGGCGCCAAGGCCGAGTTCCACCGCCGAAAGGAGGATGTTCTCGACGGCTGCACCGACACTCTGTAGGTCGGGGTGACGGCGCAGGGCATTGACCGCCTCATGTCCGGCCGCCTTGCTCTGCAGACCGTCGGCAAGCGCATGGTAAGGTTGCATCGCCACAAAGAGCACGGCCGGCGCCTCTTCAAAGAGCGTGGAGAAATGCTCCACGGTTTTGAGCACATTCGTTTTGGCAGCATCGGCGAAGAGAACCGAGACCCGCTGATGCACCGCCGCGGCGAGCTTGCGGATAAGTTCGGGATTGGTGACGGCAATGAATTTCCAGGGCTGGGAGTTGTTGATGCTCGGAGCGAGTCCGGCGCGCCGCGCCAGTTCCCGCAAGAGCTCCGGGGAGACGGGAGCATTCGTAAATTTACGGACGGTCCGGCGTCTCTCTATCGCCTGCACAAGTTCCATGAAACCTCCTCGAGTTGGTCACCTGTATAATGCCGGAGGAGGCCGGAAAATTCCCGCTCCGCGGCGATGCTCCGGAAAGTGGCGGTGCGCCGATTTTTCACTTGAATCTTGCCGGCCGCCCCCCTATATTATAGCGTGCAGGCCGGACAGCAGGAACTGCGATTTTGATGTTCAAGCGACGCGAGAAGAGGATATGCTGCAAGCAGGCGAGAGTGTGCGTCACGAGTATACAGTCGGCCGCGAGATCATGCATGATTTTGGCGCGACCTTCGACGACTGGACCCTGCTGCACTATGATGATGACTATGCCTGCAAGGTCGGCTTTGAACGCACCCCGGTTCAGGGCGCACTGATCTCCGCCATTATCGTCAAATCGATTGTCCGCGCCTTCGGAGATTCGGCCATCCTGAGGGTGCACAATCTCGAGTTCTTCAAACCGGTCTATCCTGGCAGTACCATCAGCGTCGAGCTGCACGTGCTCGCCAACCTGCGCAATCAGCTCGTGACCCTGCGATCCCGCGTCTATATCGGCGCAACCCTCCATTACCAGGGCATGACCAAAATTAGGGCCTTTGAGTCGATCTGAACCTGCTCCCCCCGCGCAGTTGTGTTGGTGCCAGGGCGCGCCGCAAGTCTGCCGGCGGCGGTTTCCGCGTCGCAGCGGGCTCGCCTCGGGCCGTAATAGCAGTGCTGGCGCGCCGCAAGTCCGCCGGTGGCGGTTTCTGCATCGCGGCGGACTTGCCCTCCGCGGCGGCAGCGCTCCGGCATCCCCGGCCCAGGCCTGAACGAAGGATCCACTTCTCTCTCTTGCATCGAGGCTGCCCATGCTCTCCGGAAACTATCAACTGCTCTACGATCGCCTTCGCCCCGCTTTCCCCACTAACCGTCTCCTCCATGATGATCTGAACACCCTCGCCCTGGGCACGGACGCCAGTTTTTACCGCATGCTGCCCCGGCTGGTCATCCGCGCCAACGACGAGGGGGAGATCACCCGCATTCTGCGCGAGTGCTCCGCGCTGCACCTGCCGGTCACCTTCCGCGCCGCGGGCACCAGCCTCTCCGGGCAGGCCATATCGGATTCCGTGCTGGTCCTGATCGATCAGGGCTGGAAGGGGATGCACATCGAAGAGGAGGGACGCCGCATCCGCCTCCAGCCGGGGGTGCTCGGCTGTCACGCCAACCGCGTTCTGCTGCCTCTCGGCCGCAAGATCGGACCCGATCCCGCCTCGATCGACGCGGCGATGATCGGCGGCATCGCCGCCAACAACGCCAGCGGGATGTGCTGCGGCACTGCCCAGAACAGTTATCGCACCCTCGCCGGGCTGCGCCTGATCCTGGCCGACGGGACCTGCTTTGACGGGCTCGACCGTGATGCTGTCGAGCATTTCCGCCGCGATCAGGCCGGACGGCTCGGGCAGCTGCTCGACCTGCGCGGCAAGCTCCTCGCCCGGCCGGAGCTGGCCAACCGCGTGCGCAGCAAATTCCGCATGAAGAATACCTGCGGTTACGGCCTCAATGCCCTGCTCGATTTCGCCGACCCGGTAGCGATCCTGCAGCACCTGATGATCGGTTCGGAGGGCACCCTGGGCTTTCTCGCCGAAATCGGCTATGAGACCGTGCCGGAGTACCGCGACAAGGCCTCGAGCCTGATCCTCTTTCCGGATATCGCCAGCGCCTGCCGCGCCGTCTCGATCCTGGAGACCGCCCCCGTCGCCGCCGTGGAGATCATGGACCGCGCCGCCCTGCGTTCGGTCGAGGACAAGCAGGGCATGCCTGATTTTCTCGCTGACCTGCCTGCCGATGCCGCCGCTCTGCTCGTCGAGACCCGCGCCGCTGCACCCGATGCCCTGCAAACCCAAATCGCCACGATCCGGACCATGCTGGCGGAGGTGCCCGTCCTCCGGCCGATCTCCTTTACCCTCGATCCGGCCGAATACGGCCGGCTCTGGAATATCCGCAAGGGACTCTTCCCGGCCGTCGGCGCCATGCGCCCGATCGGTACGACCGTCATTATCGAAGACGTCGCCTTCCCGGTCGCGCGTCTGGCAGAAGCCACCCTCGAACTGCAGCGCCTCTTCGCAAAACACGGCTATGCCGATACCATCATCTTTGGCCATGCCCTGGCGGGCAATCTCCATTTTGTTTTCAAACAGAATTTCAATCTGGCCGACGAGGTGGCGCGGTACCAGCGCTTTATGGACGAGGTCTGCCACCTGGTGGTCGAGCGCTTCGATGGCGCGCTCAAGGCCGAGCACGGTACCGGCCGCAATATGGCGCCCTATGTAGGGCTCGAGTGGGGTGAAGAGGCGCTGGGGATCATGCGCGAAATCAAGGATCTCTTCGATCCTGCCGGGATCCTCAATCCCGGCGTCATCCTCAACGAGGATCCCGAGGCGCACCTCCGCCATCTCAAGCCGCTGCCCGCCGCGCACGAGCTGGTGGACAAGTGCATCGAGTGCGGATTCTGCGAGCCTCACTGCGTCTCCCATCAGCTTACCCTATCGGCACGGCAGCGGATCGTCGTCTACCGGGAGATCGCCCGGCTCACGGCCTCGGGTGCGGAGCAGCACCGGCTGGCGCAGCTGCGCGACGGATTCGCCTACCATGGCGACGCCACCTGCGCCACCGACGGTCTTTGCGCCCTCGCCTGTCCGGTGGAGATCGACACCGGCAAACTGACCAAAGAGTTGCGCCACCAGCAGGCTTCGCCCCGGGCGCGGCGGCTTGCGGCCGGACTTGCCGCGCACATGGCTGCGGTCACCGCGTCGGCCCGGATGGGACTGGGAGCGGTCGATCTGGCGCACCACCTCCTGGGCACACCGCTGCTCGGGGGGCTGGCGCGCGGACTGCGCTGGCTCTCGGGCGGCCATATTCCGCTGTGGACGCCGGCGATGCCGGCCCGGAGCCATAGCCCGGGTAAAACCGCGCCGCGGCTGGCGGCCGACCGCGCAGGGGAGCAGCCCAGGGTCGTCTACTTTCCCTCCTGCATCACCCGCGTCATGGGACCGGCCCGGGGCGACGGCGAAAGGGAGGACCTCCCGCAGTTGACCTTGGCTTTGCTGCACAAGGCGGGATTTGCGGTGATCTATCCCGAGCACCTCGACGATCTCTGCTGCGGCATGGCCTTCGCCAGCAAGGGCTTCAAGGAGGCCGGAGATGCCAAGGCCGCAGAGTTGAATGATGCCCTCTGGCGCGCCAGCGCCGAGGGCCGCTATCCCGTACTGGCGGACATGAGCCCCTGCCTCTACCGGATGCGCGAGACGCTCGATGCGCGGCTGCGTTTGTATGAACCCATCGCCTTCACCCTCGAATACCTGGCGCCACGCCTGCTCTTCCATCCCCTGCCGGAGACGGTGATGGTCCATGCCGTCTGCAGCGCCAAGAAAATGGGACTCGAAGCGCCGCTGCTGCAGCTGGCGGGGATGTGCGCTGCCCGGGTTACCGCTTCCGAGTGCAACTGCTGCGGCTTTGCCGGCGACCGGGGCTTTACTTTTCCCGAGCTGAATGCGCATGGCCTGCGGCACCTGCGCAGTCAGGTGCCGGCGGATTGCCGGGAGGGTTTTTCGACCAGCCGGACGTGCGAAATCGGCCTCTCCACCCACAGCGGCATCCCCTTCAAGTCGATCCTCTATCTGGTCGACCGCGTCACCTCGCCGCGGCCGGCCTAGGCTGCGGCACAAAGAGGAGGAGCACATGCACCGTTTCATCATCCTGTTCACGCTGGCCCTCTCCCTGGCCGGTCCGGCGGCAGCCCGGCAGTCCCTCTATCCCGCCAACCGCCCGCCGCTCCAGGCCAAGCCCTACCTGGAGTTGCCCCTCGGCGCCATCCAGCCCGAGGGCTGGATGCTCGAGCAGCTCAAGCTGATGCGTGACGGCATGACCGGCCATCTCGACTCACTCTACAGCCGCGTGGTCGGGCCGCGCAACGGCTGGCTTGGCGGCGATGGCGACGGCTGGGAGCGCGGCCCCTACTGGATCGATGGCCTGCTGCCTCTGGCCCTGATCCTCCACGATTCCACTCTCCTCGCCAAGGCCCGGCCCTGGATCGAATGGTCGCTGAATCATCAACGGCCCGACGGCTACTTTGGCCCGCTCCCCCTCGCCGAGTTCACTCCCGAGCCGGGACTGCAAAAGGGCGACCGCGAGGACTGGTGGCCGAAAATGGTGATGCTCAAGGTGCTCATGCAATATTATGATGCCACCGGAGACAACCGCGTCCTCACGCTGATGGACCGCTACTTCCGCTTCCAGCTGGCTGCGCTGCCCGGCACTCCGCTTGATCACTGGACCATCTGGGCCAACCGTCGCGGCGGGGACAACCTCCAGGCGGTCTACTGGCTCTATAACCGCACCGGTGCCGCCTTTCTTCTCCAACTCGCCGATCTGCTCGCGCAGCAGACCTTTCCCTGGACCCGCATCTTCCTCAACGATCATCCCGCCGATGTCTATGCCGCATTCCCCGACGGAGAACCCTGGATTTATGGTGAGATCCGCTATCCCTGGAAAGCGGCGGAGATCGATGCCCTCTCCTTGCGCAGCCTGCGCGGATTTCACTGCGTCAACCTCGCCCAGGGCATCAAACAGCCGGTGATCTATTACCAGCAGCATCCCGAGCCCAACTATCTCGAGGCGGTGCGCCTGGCCTTTGCGGATATCCGCACCTTTCATGGCCAGGTGCAAGGGATGTACGGCGCCGACGAGCCGATGCACGGTAATGCCCCGACCCAGGGCATCGAGCTTTGCGCGATCGTCGAGATGATGTACTCCCTCGAGAGCATGCTGCCCATCACCGCCGATGTCACTTTCGCCGATCACCTCGAGCGTCTGGCCTATAATGCCCTGCCGACACAGGTGAACGACGATTTCAGTGCCCGCCAGTATTTTCAGTGCGCCAACCAGGTGATGGCCACCCGCGCCCGCCACAATTTCTATGAGGATGCCAACCACGGCGGCACCGACCTCTGCTTCGGTTTGTTGACCGGCTATCCCTGCTGCACCTGCAATCTCCATCAGGGATGGCCCAAACTGGTTCAGAATCTCTGGTACGCCACTGCCGACGGCGGTGCGGCTGCATTGGTCTATGGACCCAGCCGTGTCGAGCTCCGGGTGGCGGCGGGGGAGAAGGCTGTGATCACCGAGGAGACGAAGTACCCCTTCGGCGATCTCATCCGTTTCCGCATGGCCCTGGATCGGCCCGCCGCCTTTCCTTTGGCCTTGCGTATTCCGGGCTGGTGTGATTCAGCGCAGGTGCGCATCAACGGCAAGGCGGAAGCGTCGCCGCAGCCGGGCACGATCCTCCGCCTCGAACGCACCTGGCGGCACGGAGATGAGGTGGAGCTGCGCCTGCCGATGGCGGTGCGGATCAGCCGCTGGGCGGATGGCGCAGCGGGGGTCGAGCGCGGCCCGCTGGTCTATGGCCTGCGTATCGGCGAGATATGGAAGCACGTGCGCAATGCGGACAAGTGGGGGGAGTATTGGGAGGTCGCTCCGCGCGACCCCTGGAACTGGGGATTGCTGGAGGCGGCGGTGCGCGATCCCGGCGCGGGCTTTGTGGTTATCGAGCGCAAGGGAGATCGCCTGCGGCCCTGGTCGCTGGAGAATGCCCCGCTTGAGTTGCGTACGCGGGGCAAGCGCATTCCCGAGTGGCAGCTCTACGGCGAGATGGCGGGACCGCTGCCGTGGAGTCCGCAGCTGCATCTGCAGCAGGTCCCGGCCGAGGAGATCACTCTGATCCCTTACGGCTGCACGACGCTGCGGGTCAGCGAGTTCCCGGTAGTGCGGTGAGCGTGGGTGGCCCGCCCCGCCTCGCGCCATTCGGGGAGTTTTCTTTCCTCTGCCAGGCTGAAGATGCTTTCGTGCAGGACATAGCCGGTGTTCGGATGGCAGATGAAGTTTCCGTTTGCGGAAAGGATGAATG
>Ga0209099_1003702_pt1 | contig 12212 bp, 16 predicted proteins | sample AD_JPNHW2_MetaG_FD_184430 | JGI IMG/M metagenome (GOLD analysis project Ga0209099, IMG submission 184430) | Active sludge microbial communities of municipal wastewater-treating anaerobic digesters from Japan - AD_JPNHW2_MetaG (SPAdes) (version 2) | ecosystem: Engineered > Bioreactor > Anaerobic...
TCGTCGTCGGAACCCATCCCATACCGGAGAAATACCGCCTGATCCATGACCGCCTCGGCTCCTGGAGCTCCCCGGAATGGGCACTGAGGCTCGGCCCGACGCTTTGCGACGATGCGACTCGCAAGGCTTACGACTGACCTGGGAAAACCATAAACGGGTCTTGACACATTATAAGCATATGCCTATATTTATGCCCGATGGTAATGAGCAAATGCCATTATCTTCCGTGCGCAGTCTGCGCATCCAATCTGCTTTCCGGGAGGCATGTCATGCCGAATTTCAATGGAATGGGTCCTGATGGACGCGGTCCGCTGACCGGCAGGGGACAGGGCCGTTGCGGCGGCGCCGCTGCCGCTACAGTGGTCCGGGGCATCGGGATAGGCAAGGGCATCGGGAGAGGTCAGGGCTTCGGGAGAGGTCGGGGTTGTGGCATTGGTCGCGGCCCTGGCCACGGAATGGGCTGGGCTGCTGTAGGCTATGGTCCTGGCGGAGAAGCATCGGCATCGGCGAACATGCGCTTCGCTCTTGAGGAAAGGAAGGCCTTCCTGCGCGCCGAACTTGCCCGCACCGAAGCCTTGCTTTCAGCCGGTGAAGTCGCCGATGGGCAGCGCGGCGGAGACGCCGAAAAGTGAGGGCCGGCCGCGGGGCGACGATAGCCGTCGCAAGCGGCAAGGGCGGCACCGGCAAGACCACCGTTGCCGCCCATCTTGCCCTTGCCTCCTCATTGAGCCGGAAAACCCTCCTCGTCGACCTTGATGTGGAAGCTCCCGACTCTAGGGGCTATTTCCATGAGGCCGAGCCTGTCGGGGAAGAGGAGCCTGTCCTCGTGCCCATTCCCCGGTTTGAGGGCGAGGCATGCACGGGATGCAGGCGCTGCGCCCAGGTCTGCCGTTTCGGCGCCATCATGGCCATTGGCCGCACGGTGACGGTGAACGACAAGCTCTGCAAGGGCTGCGGACGCTGCGTTAACCTCTGTCCCTCGACTTCCCTCAGGGAGATGATGGCCGAGGTAGGAACCGTAGCCCGTTACCGTTTGGAGAGCCTCGACCTCCTCGAAGGGCGCATGGCCGTCGGAGATATCCGTTCCACCGCGGTCATCGAGGCGGCCAAGCGCCACGCCGTGCGCATCGAGACGGAGGTACAGATCCGAGACTGTCCGCCCGGCGTTTCATGTCCCGCAACCCACGCCATCGAGGGCGCGGATTTTGTCATCCTCGTGGCCGAGCCCACCGATTTTTCGCGTCACGACCTCGAGGCTGCACTAAAGCTCGTCAGGGATCGGGGGCTGGAATCCGGAGTCGTCATCAACAAGGACGGCTTCGGTTCCGCCGACATCGCGGGGCTCTGCGGGAGTTATGGGGTGCCGGTCATCGGACGCCTCGCCTTCACGCGGGAAAGGGCCTCCTCGGGCGCGGCTGCGCGGCTCTGGAGAGATGACGCGGAGTTCATGCGCGAGATGACCGCCATACTGGAAGCCGCCATGCCTGCCTTGGCGCTCTGCGAGGGAGGCTCGAGATGATGACCATCGCCGTGGCGAGCGGGAAGGGCGGGGCGGGCAAGACCTCCTTCGCCGCCGCGCTCGCCGCTTCCATTGGCCCGGGTTCGATCGTCGCCGACTGCGACGTGGATGCCGCCAACGGCGCGATAGCCCTCGGTGGGTCAATCACCCGTCGGGAGGACTATTTCGCCGGTCCCGGCTACCGCATCGATGCCTCCGCCTGCACCGGCTGCGGCGCCTGCGCGGGGGCCTGTCGCTTCGAGGCCATCAAGCCTTCAGCTGATGGGAGAAGCTACAGGATCGTGCCGGAGCTCTGCGAGCGCTGCGGCGCTTGTGTGGATCGTTGCATCGCCCGGGCCATCGGGACTTTCGAGAAGAAGGCGGGCGAGCTGTTCGTGTCACAAACGAGGATCGGCCCCACGCTGGTCCACGCCGAGCTCGAGCCCGGCGAGGACACGAGCGGAAAGCTCGTCCGCAAGGTGAGGGAGGGCTCGACGGCCCTTGCCGGAGCCGATACGGCCATCGTGGTCGACGCTCCTCCCGGCATAGGCTGCCCCGTCATCGCCTCGCTCTCCGGCTGCGATCTCGTCGTGGTGGTCGTCGAGGCGAGCGTTTCGGGCATCAAGGACGCAGAGAGGCTCATCGAGCTCCTCGATTCGATGAAGAGGCCCGCCGTTGGCGTCATCAACAAGGCCGGCCTCAACGCGCCCATGGACACACGCGCGAAGGCCGTCCTGGAAAGGGCCGGTCTCCCGCTCGCGGGCGAAATCCCCTTTGACCCGGCCCTCAGGTCAGTCGAGGAAAGCGGGAAGACCTGGAAGGATGTCAAGGGCGCGGCCGGAGACAGTGTCAGGAAGGCCCTCGCTTCGGTGAAGGGAGCGATGGCGGGCATCGCGAGAAAATCGGATCACGGACAGGGAAAGGAGTGAAGGACATGAAGTATGGCATACCCACGGATGATGGCAGGACGGTGAGCGCGGTATTCGGGAGGGCCAAGAGTTTCGCGATCTACGACGAGGCCGTGCCCGGTTTCTCGATCGTGGAGAACGAGGGCGCCAACTCCGAGCATGGCGCGGGCACGGGGGCCGCGGCCTTCCTTGCCGACAAGGGCGTAAGGATCGTGCTGGCGCCCGAGGTGGGGCCCAAGGCCGCCGAGGCTCTCAAGGCCGGCGGGATCGAGACAAGAAGCGCCAGTGCCGGCCTGGAATTGACGGCCTTGATTTCCAGCCTTGGCTCAAGCTGAGGCAACAAGCATCGCTCTGCAAGGAGGCAATGATGGCGGGGAAAAAGCGGATCGTGGTAATCGGCGGCAGGATCCACGGCTCATTAGTCAAGCCAGTTCGACAAGTCCTATCAGTCCTTCTTTCTTGATCTCGTCCACAATCCAGGCGCAAGCCTCGAAGCCTGGCCTCCTCGTCGGCGCCGATACGGCCACGAGGAGTATGGACTCCCGGGCCTCGAGCCTGCCCAGACGATGGACGATGAGAACCTGGCTCAGTCCGAAGTCCCTTTCCGCCCTGCGCGCGACTCCAGCGAGGCACTCGTCGACATCGGGGACGAGTGCCTTGAGCTCGACCGCGGAGAAGGAAGCGATCTGCTTGCCGGGCCTCTTCACCCTGCCATGGTGGAGGACGACGGTTCCGTCGCAGTCTCCCTCGAGCGAAAGGAAGGACTCGTAAAGGCGGGCATGGTCGATGGCTCCTGCCATCGCATACGCGGTGATCATGAGGTGGCAGACTCCTTCCTGGACTTCCGCTTCGCCTCGAAATCGTCGATGGCGGCCTGCAAGGCCTTCACTCCGAGGAGGGAGCAGTGTTTCTTGTTTTCCGGAATGCCCCCGAGGGCCTTCACCACATCGTCGTCGGTGATTAGCTTTGCCTCCTCGATCGACTTGCCATCCGCGAGGACGGTGAGCATGCTGCTCGTCGCGATAGCGCCGGGGCAGCCGAAGGACCTGAAGGCTATCCTCGCGATTCGCCCATCGCGAAGGCCCAGCCACAGCTTCATCTCGTCGCCGCAGCCGGGGTCGCCGATGCAGGCGAAGCCGTCGGTTTCCTCCGGAGTGAGCTCCCCGACATTGCGGGGCGAGTTGAAATGGTCTATCACCGTGTCCGTGTAGTACAGTACCGGTCCTTGGTATGGGCTTGAAGCCGCGCCGTCGTCGTCCTTCATGTCTGCCTCCATCCGTTTTGATATTAGCATATGACAATAAATAGGACTTGATCAAGCAGCCCCACTTGCCCGCCGCCGTTGATGGCAGTACAGTGCTGGCGGGGGCAACCGCATGGAATCCATCTCGCTATTCAGTATTGGTACAATACATACGCCTTTTCCCCGGATCGAGGGCATGCCCATCCAGCCGAGCGGCGCCGAGGGCCTCGTGGGAGAGATAGTGATCGATGAGGGCTTCCTGCCGGGGCTCCGGGATCTCGAAGGCTTCTCCCATCTCATCCTCATCTATTACCTCCATCGCATGGAGGGACAGTCCCTCGAGGTGAAGCCCTTCCTTGACTCGGAGACCCACGGAATCTTTGCGACCCGCTCTCCCCGACGGCCCAACCATCTGGGGCTCTCGGTGGTGAGGCTCCTTTCCGTCGAGGATAGGGTCATCCATTTCGCCAACCCTGACATGCTTGACGGTACGCCCCTCCTGGACATCAAGCCCTATGTCGCGGAATTTGACCGGAAGGACCCCGAGAGGGAAGGCTGGTTCTCCGGGAAGTCCCGGAACGCGCGTTCCCTGAAGTCGGACAACCGCTTTTCGCGATAGTCTCCGGATCGTTGTGCCGTCTTCGCCGCTAGTACCTCGACAGGGCCTGCCTGAAGGCTGACAGGTGGTTCTTCGAGGCGTCGCGGAGCCGTACGAAGAGGGCCCTGATCGTGGCGTTTCCCGGAAGGCCGACGACGGCCGAGGCCAGGAAGGAATCGTACATCGCGATGTTGTCTATCTCCGCCTGGATTCCCGCCTGCAGCGCATCCCTGATCGAAGCCGGCACGGAGACGATCGATGCGGCCTTGTCTGCCGGAACCGAGACGCCCCTAGTGGCGTAGATCTCCGCGAGCCAGGCGATATGGGCTTCCTCGGCCTTCACGATGTTCGAGAAGGGACGGGCCGCGCCGAAGCGCCCCATGATGGCGAGGTATTCGGCCCTGGCCAGGTACTCGTCTTCGATGGCGTAGCGGAGCATGTCCTCGATGTCGGGGGCGCTGTCCAAGGCAGCGGCACGGGCTCCCCATGCCGGGGAATCGCTCTCGGCGGCGAGCGGCATGGCAATCAGGGCTGCCGCGAAGAGGGTAAGGAGAGATGTTCTGCATGTTCTTTGCTTTGTCATGGCATACCTCCTGGGGTATACAGCCAATAAAGCAGTTTTCATGCCATGCCTACCGAAGCTCTCTTGTCCTGTCTCCCTGCCTCCAGGGCATGGCCCGCGGTTTCCCAGGTCTTTGCCAATCCATTGTCCGGGAAGGAAAAAGCCGGGCAGGTCCAGGACTTCCGCGGGGAGCGTCGGCCCCCTTGCTGTCTGCCTCGTGCTCCGAGCAAGCCCCCCTTTCCCACCGCGGCTGGGGTATATCCTTCCCGGACGGGAAAGAAAGGGCCTGTCGAGCGCCAGGGCATCGGCCCGGGAACTCCATCTAGCGCGGCCTTTCCGCCCGCACGAGGTGCAGCGGCGTGTGGAAGAGCTCCTTCCCGTCCATCTCGAGCTTCATCGTGACCACGCCCTCGCGCCTGAGCTCGACGTTCGCGATGTTCATCGATAGGACGAGGGCGCTCGTCGAGGTGCGGAAATTCTCGATGTCCGCCTCCCCGCCTATCGGAGGGAAATACTCCATGCCGTCCAGGTCCTGGAAGCTGAAGAGGAATCGGTGCTTGCCCCGCTCCTGCAGCGAAAAGCGGATCTTGGCCGCGATGGAGAGGAGGGGATGGACGGCGGGGAAGGCCGGCACGAAGATCGTGTCGAAGCTTCCGACCACGGTGAGCTTGCCCCCGTTGTCCTGGGAAAAGTCGCAGAACGTGAGTACTTCCACAGTCATGCCCGCATTGTAACAGCTGCGGCTCAAAAAGACAGCGCAGGCCCATGCTTTGACAGTCCCGAAAGGCCGGTGCTATAGTCCTCCGGACCCGGTCGGCCCAGCGAGTGTCCGCGCCCGGCGCCGCGCCTCCGTTTCCATTCCGATCACCACCCGAGGTTGCCATCCCATGCCTTCCCGTCCTGCCTGGAAGAAGACCCTCTACGCCGTATGGGTCGCGGAGTTCCTCGCGATAAGCGGCTTCGCCACCTCGACGCCCATCCTGCCCTTCTTCCTCCAGGATCTCGGCGTCCACGACGCCGCGCGGATAAGCCTCTTCACCGGCCTCCTCGCTGCCCTTCCGGCCCTCATGCTCGCCATCTTCGCGCCCATCTGGGGAAGCCTGGCGGACAATGTCGGCCGCAAGCCCATGCTCCTCAGGGCCATGCTCGGCGGAGCTGTCATCCTCTGCCTCCAGGGCCTCGTCACCGATCCCTGGCAGCTCCTCGCCCTGAGGACCCTCCAGGGCTGCTTCACGGGCACGGTCGCGGCGGCCACTGTCCTCGTCGCCTCGGTCTCGCCCAGGGAGGAAACGGGCTATTCCCTCGGCCTCCTCCAGATGGCCATCTTTCTCGGCTCGTCCTTCGGTCCCATGTTCGGCGGCTACGTTTCGAGCTTCTTCGGGCATCGCGTCAACTTCTTCGCCACCTCGGGACTCCTCCTCGTGGCGGCCCTCATCGTCTGGCGCCTCGCCGACGACGATTTCCAGCCTCCCGCCGTGAAGAAGTCCGTCTTCCGCAGCCTCCTTCCCGATTTCAGCCCCCTCGCCAAGTCCAGGTCGCTCTGGGCCCTCTTCGCCGTCGTGGTGGCCACCCAGATCTCGGGCTCGATCGCGAGCCCCTTCATCCCCCTCTTCATCCAGTCCCTCTCGTCCGACGCCGAGGCGGCGAGTTCCTGGACCGGTCTCATCCTTGGCTGTGGCGCCATGGCCAGCGCGGGCGCGGCCCTCGTCATGGGCAAGCTCAGCTGGAAAATCGGCTACCGGCGCAGCCTCGTGATCTGCATGCTCGGCTCGGCCATCTTCTGCATCCCCCAGGCCTTCGTCCGCTCGCCGGGACTCCTCCTCGCCCTCCGCGTGGCAAGCTCCTTCTTCATCGGAGGCAATATGCCGGCCGCGAACGCTCTCATCGCCGAGAGGGCGGAGAAGGGCAAACAGGGATCCATCTATGGACTCTCGAGCTCCTTCTCGTCGGGCGCCAACGCCCTCGGCCCCGTCGTCGGCACCGCCATCGTCACCGTCGCCTCGAACTACGGCTCGGTTTTCCTCGGAACGGCCGCAATCCTGGCCGCGGCCGGCCTATCGACCGCCATCGTCCTCGAAAAGCGGCAGGAGAGCCGGCCGGCCTGAGCTCCCCCCGACTGCAGACGATGGCGGCCGGCTGCGGCCGAGCTTCTGCCTGGTCGCCGTTTCTTGCGTCGCCTCCACGGCAGTATATTTGACCCATGCATGTTGCGGCCGTCTGCGGCCGGGAGGAGGCGCGATGATCGATGTCGGGATGAAGGCACCGGACTTTTCCCTGCCCGATGCCGAAGGAGTCCTCCATGGACTCGGGGAATTCGTCGGCAAATTCCTGGTCCTCTACTTCTATCCGCGGGACAACACCCCCGGCTGTACCGCCGAGGCCTGTGGCCTCAGGGATCTCCATGAGGAGATCCGCGCCGCGGGAGCAGCCGTCGTGGGGATCAGCCCCGATCCTCCCGCCAGCCACGCGAAATTCCGGGAGAAATACGGGCTGCCCTTCCTCCTCCTCTCGGACGCCGAAAGGAAGGTCCTTGGTTCCTATGGCGCCTGGGGCGAGAAGAAGCTGTACGGCAAGCTGATCCATGGGGTCATCCGCTCGACATTCATCATCGACGGCAAGGGCGTCGTGCGGAAGGTCTTCCCGAAGGTCTCGCCGGCAGGCCATGCCGCCGAGATCGTCGAGGCCCTGGACGCACTGCGCTGAAGGCCTGCCGGGGCGGAGTCCGGCCCGCACGCCATGGCGAATCCTGAGCGAGGTTTTTGCAGCCCTCTCCTTGACGAAAGCCAGCAAAACCGATATAAAAGGCTTCGCTTTGTGCGTGGCGGGATAGCTCAGATGGCAGAGCAAGCGGCTCATATCCGCTGGGTCGAGGGTTCAATCCCCCCTCCCGCTACCTCGAACCGGCCGGCATCCTGAAGGGTGCCGGCTTTTTTTTGACCTTTCGGATCCCTTCGTCCGCCAAGGTTTACACGCCCTTCCGCCCTGACTATACTGGGCGGCCGGAGGTTCCCCATTGTCCATGACCGATTGGCGGGATGCGAAGTACGACGAGGTGTTCCATGACACGCTTCGCAGCCTTGAAATGCGCCGACAGAACGACGCCAGCTTCTCGATCGCGGATGCGGAAGGGGTCCTCAAGCATCTTTACGTCCAGGACGGCAATGACTGGGGCGGGAGAGGTGACCTACAGGACACCATCCTCGCCGCTACCATAGCCGCCCACGAAAGCTTCATCGCCGAATGGAAGGCCGCACCCCCGCGGCCCGGACAGGAGGAAAAGCAATGTCGGTAGAAATCCGCCGCGTCGAGACGAAACGCGACCTCAGGAAGTTCATCAACTTCCCCTTCAAGGTCTTCAAGGGCAACTCCTGCTGGATCCCGCCCTTCTACCAGGATGAGCTCAACACCCTCGCCAAGGACCGGAATCCCGCCTTCGAGTTCAGCGAGGCGGAGTACTGGCTGGCCTACAAGGACGGCGAGGCCGTGGGCCGCATCGCCGCCCTCATCAACCACCGCTACATCGAGAAATGGGGCAACAAGTACGGCCGCTTCGGCTGGCTCGACTTCGTCGAGGATTTCGAGGTAGCGGAAGCCCTCGTGAAGACGGCCGAGGACTGGCTCCGCTCCAAGGGCATGGTGGGCGTTCAGGGGCCGCTCGGCTTCACCGACGTGGACAAGGAAGGCCTCCTCATCGAGGGCTTCAATGAGCTCGGCACCATGCCCATGATCTACAACCATCCCTACTATCCCGAGTACCTCGAACGCCTCGGCTACAAGAAGGACGTCGACTGGCTCGAGTACGAGGTCAAGGTCCCCAAGGAGATCCCCGAGAAGGTCGTCCGCGTCCAGAAGCTCATCAGCGAGCGGACGGGCCTCCATGTCTACGACTGGAAGTCGACGAGGGAGCTCAAGGCCCGCTTCGGCAAGCCCATCTTCGCCCTCATCGACGAGGCCTACGCCCACCTCTATGGGACGACGCCCCTCTCCGAGCGCCAGGTCGAGGCCTACATCAAGCAGTACCTCGGCTTCGCCGACCCGCGTTTCCTGAAGATCGTCGTCAACCGGGAAGGCAAGCTCGTCGCCTTCGGCATCTCCATTCCGAGCCTTTCCCGCGCCCTGCAGAAGTCGAAGGGACGCATCCTGCCCTTCGGCTGGATCCCTCTTCTCCATGCCCTCAGGCGCCCGAAGGGCATCGACATGCTCCTCATCGCCATGGACCCCAAGGAACAGTCCCTCGGCGCCGTGGCCTTCCTCATGACTTCGATCATCAAGAGCTGCCAGGAAGCCGGCGTCGTCTCGGCAGAGACCTCGGGCGAGCTCGAGACCAACCACGATATCCAGCTCCTCTGGAAGGACTACGAGCGCCGCCAGCACAAGAGGCGCCGCGCGTATCTCAAGATGCTCTGACAGCGCGGCCTGTCAGGCAAAAGGCACGAGGGGAGGGACGCCCCGGGGGAAAGCGATTTGGCTTTCTCCTGCGGCACCGCCCCCCTCGTGCCTTTTTTTACAGCTAGGCCCTGCCCCGTTCCCCCGCGAGGCCGCGCCCTGACCAGTCTCATTCTCTCGGTGCCTTCAGCGTTCTTCGGCGTTTTCCGTGTTTCCTGGTTTCTTCTTTGTCGGTGTCTTTAGTGTTGGTGTTTTCGAATCTTCAGTGTCTTCCGCGGCAGCGGCTATCAAGTGCCTGCGTCTCGTCAAGGCCGGACTTCCGCGGCCGTGGGTTCAGTTGTCCTGGTTCGTATCGAAGATGCGCCCGAAATCCGCGGCCACGGCCTCGAAGACATCGATGAGCTCGGGATCGAAGTGCGTCCCCTTCTGCTCCGCCATCTTGGCCACCGCCATCTCGTGGGTGTAGGCGCTCTTGTAGCTTCTTTTCATCCTCAACGCGTCGTAGACGTCGGCGATCGAGACGATGCGCGCCGCGAGCGGTATGTCGGAGTTCACGAGGTTGAAGGGATAGCCCGTGCCATTCCACCATTCGTGGTGCGAGAGGGCTATCTGCTTGGCCATGGGATTGGGATTTTCGGAAAGGATGAAGGCGCCGTTGATCGTGTGCTCCTGCATGATCTTCCACTCGGCTTCCGTGAGCGGACCCTTCTTGTTGAGAATGTCGTCCGGCGTTCCGATCTTGCCGATGTCGTGCATCGCGGCGAGGAAGCCGATCTCCTCGATGTAGTCGACGTCCACCTCGGGCCAGCCTGGAACACGGTAGAGCTCCTCGGCGAGCCGCCTCGAATAGAGGTTGACCCTCTGGACGTGCTTGCCCGTGTCCCTGTCCTTCTTGAGCGAGGCCTTGAGGAGGGAAGTCAGGTTGTCCCTGATATAGACCTTGTTCTCCTCGGTGAAGTCATCGAGGAAGATGGAGTAGGCGGTGGGGTGCCGGGCGTCTTCCTCGAGGGGCCAGAGCGGCTGCACGAAGACCCGCGTGAGCTTGGCGGGGCTGTTCTTGGCCCTGTGCTCGATCGTGCCCTTCCACATATAGCCCCTGGTCGGGTCGGCGAGCGAGGCGCGTATCTCCCTGGCCGTCTTCTCGTCGATGCTCTGGCCGAAGATCGAGGGGAAGGTCGCCGAGCTGTCCATCTGGTAGTCCCGCATGAGGGTCTTGAAGAAGGGATTCTGGTAGACGAAGGAGAGATCGAGGTCGAGGATGGCCCAGGTCGCGGCATTCTTCTCGTAGCTGCGGGCCAGGTCCCTGAGGAAGGGGGACTGGAGGAGGCTCGATTCGCTCGAGCACGCCTCTTCCTCGAGGCCCTCAAGGTCCTCGATGTTTTCGAGGTCGTCGACGGCTTCCAGCTCCTCGAGCGGCTTGGCCTCGGCTTTGGGCCTCAGCGAGTCGATCGATTCGATGTCGTCGATCGGTTCGAGATCCTCGATTTCGTCCTGGGGCAGCTGCCCCGACCCTTTTTTCATACCCTGGACTTCATCCCCCTCAGGCAAGAGCTAGTGACCGTCCTTCGTTTCCATAGCCGCGCCCGAGGCCGTCTCCTCCGCTTCGCTCGGCCGGAGGTAGAGCGGCCCCGTGTCCGGAGCCGCGCCGCCTTCCCTTTGGTAGAGGCCCACCGCGAGCTCGGCAAGGGCGCGGGCCCGGGGTGCTCTCGCCCTTCCGTCTATCCGCAGCCCTGGCCTCTCCACCATGGTCGATTCCAGCAGGTCCGCATCGGGCCCCGTCGCGAGGACTTCCGAATAAGTATCAAGCAGGGCCAGAAGCCGCGCAAGCGGAACGTCGAGCCAATCCGACATCCGTTTCCCGCGGTGGTAGATGGCGCTGTAGACCCGCCCTTTTTTGCCGTCGATCACCGGGACGACCGCCCCGTCGAAGCTCTCGAGCCCGTAGGCAAGGCAATCGAGCGTCGGCACGGCTACCCAGGGCTTCCCGAGGGCCAGGGCCATGCCCTTCACCGTCGAGATGCCTATCCGGAGGCCCGTGAAGGATCCGGGGCCCGCGGCGCAGGCTATGAGGTCGAGGTCTGCAGCCGCCAGGCCTGCCCGGGTCAGGCAGGAGTCCACAAGGTCCATGAGGCGCTCGGCATGGCGCAGGCCAAGGTCGAGGCTCGCTTCGGCCCAGCCCTCGTCCGTGCCGAGGGCTACCGCAAGGACGTCGGTAGCCGTATCAATGGCAAGGACCTTCATTGTCCTTCCTCCCCTGGCGCTGTTCCATGGAAAGCGGCTCCCCGCCCGGAAGCCGCTTTATCGCCGGTAGTTCCGGCGGCAAAGGCGGCGGCTATGGACTCGAGTATCGGACCCTGGACGAGGGCCAGTCGGCTGCCGTCGGTCTGTACGCGGAGTTCTATCGATTCTGCTGAAGAGGGGAGGGCCGCGCCGATGCGCTCGCTCCACTCGATGAGGGATAATCCGCCCGGGTCGGCGAGGATCTCCTCGCCGCCTGTCTCGGCAAAGTCCTCGGGGCCAAGGAGCCTGTAGGCATCCATGTGGTGGAGGCGGAGCCTGCCCTCGTACTCCGAGAGGACGGTGAAGGTGGGGCTCGTCACCTCGTCTTCAATGCCGAGACCCCGGCCAATGCCCTTGGCCATGACGGTCTTCCCGGCGCCAAGGTCGCCCCTGAAAGCGATGACAAGGCCTCCAGGCGCCGAGCGGCCAATTGCCTCGCCGAAGGCCTCGGTATCTTCTCTCTTTTCCAGGAATAGTTCGGTCAGGGCAGGTCCCCCTTCCTGTCCAGGTCCATGATCATTTCCTTGAGCGAACGGATGAGGGGGAGGAGGGGCCAGTCCGGCTCCTCGAGGAAGCGGACGCTGATTTCCGGCAGACCTACGGGCTTTTTCTCAATGGTGAAAGCCAAGGGAACATCCCGGCGGCCGGTGCCGCCTTCCAGCGTGGCCGTCGCGTGGAACTCCCGTATGTAATGGAGGGGAGTTTCCTTGCGCGAGAGGTCCTTGAGCTCTGATACC
>Ga0209099_1003704_pt1 | contig 12209 bp, 12 predicted proteins | sample AD_JPNHW2_MetaG_FD_184430 | JGI IMG/M metagenome (GOLD analysis project Ga0209099, IMG submission 184430) | Active sludge microbial communities of municipal wastewater-treating anaerobic digesters from Japan - AD_JPNHW2_MetaG (SPAdes) (version 2) | ecosystem: Engineered > Bioreactor > Anaerobic...
TGTATCGGGAAGAGCGACCAGCAGAAAGGTCTGCCCGGGCCCCCGCTCGAACTCCTGCCGGACCCCGACGCACGTATCATCGACCTGCCCCGGCCGGAATCCCTTGTGGTTCCCCCGACCGATCTCCGGGCTGCGATCGAGCGCCGGCGCAGCGTCCGCTCGTACCTCCGCGAGCCCATTGCTCCTGAAGAACTCTCCTTCCTGCTCTGGTGCACGCAGGGGGTGCAGCAGGTCCATGGCACCCGGGCCACGTTCCGCACCGTCCCCTCTGCCGGTGCCCGCCATGCATTCGAGACTTACCTGCTCGTCAATGACGTGGCAGGCCTCGAACGGGGGCTGTACCGCTTCCTCGCCCTCAGCCACCGGCTCCAGGTGGTGGACACGGACCCCGAGATCCCGCACCGCGTCACCGCTGCCTGCTTCGATCAGCAGTTTGTGCTCCGCTGCGGCGCTGCCTTCCTCTGGACCGCGGTGCCGTACCGCATGACCTGGCGGTACGGCGAGCGGGGTTACCGCGACCTCCACCTCGATGCAGGGCATGTCTGCCAGAACCTGTATCTTGCTGCAGAAGCGGTAGACTGCGGGGTGTGTGCCATCGCCGCATTCGATGACGACGCGTTGAACGGCATCCTCGGGATCAATGGCTCTGACCAGTTCGTGATCTATTGTGCAGCCGTCGGGAAAAAAGAGGACGCGTTACGGGTGACCGGCTAGGACGTGTAGGCGCCGGTTGCATCGAACGCATGGGGGTACCGTACCATACCCGAGATTCCGTCCAGGGCACCACGGGCGAGCGACAGTGCCATGAAGGCCTTGTCCGGGCAGGGGAACGGGGCGTTGATCCCGAATTCGCGTGCAACCGTGAACCCGAACTTCGGGTAATACGTAGGGTGGCCGACAACGATCACGATCCGGTGGCCGAGGCGCCGGCATTCCTTCAGGCCCTCCTCGATGAGCGCGGTACCGATCCCCAGGCACTGGAAGTCCTGGTGGACCGAGAGCGTGGCGAGGGCAAGCGCGGGTATCTCCGCAGTATCCGAGACAATAGTGATCGGGGGAAAAAGGATATGCCCGATTATCCTGTCGCCGGACACGGCTACGAGCGAGAGTTCCGTTAAATAATCCCCGTCATTGCGGAGGGCATTCACGAGCCGTGCCTCGCCGTCCTGCGCGAATGCCTGGTAATTGACCTCAAAAATGGCATCGGTATCTTCGGGAAGCTCGGACCGGATAAAAAATGAATCCATCTCTCACTATAGGACGGCTGAGGTGATAAAGAGGATTTTTGTGTCCATCCGGTGAAAGGGTAAAAGAGCGGGCAGCACGAACCTTTCAGTGATGAATGCAACCCTGCGGGCGTACATCGACCTTTTGAGACTGCAGTTTTTCTTTGCCTGGCCGCTCCTGTTCAGTTCCGGGTACCTGCTTGCAGCGATGACCCGCGGCGGGTTTGAGTGGCTCACCCTTGCAAAAGTGGCCCTGATCGGGTTCTTCGGGTTCGAGGCCGGGCTGGTGCTGAACGATTATATCGACCGGGACATTGACAAAAAGGAGACAGAACCGGGCCAGCTGACGAAGTACTGGCGGCTCTCCGGCACCCGTCCCCTGCCGGCCGGGCTCATCCCTCCCCTGCACGCACTCGCCCTCTTTGGCATACTCGCGGGGATCGCCGCTGTCCTCATCCTGACCCTGCCCCTCCCCCATTCGGTCTACGTGCTGCTCCTGATGGCGTATTGTTTCGTGATCGAGGTGTTCTACCAGAAAGAGAAAGGAATCCCGCAGGTGTTCCCGTTCCCCCAGGTCATCGGCCGGACAGACTTCGCTCTCTTCCCGGTTGCCGGGTACCTCTGCGCCGGGCTTCCGGATATCACCGCGTTTTTGTATTTCATCTTCTTCTACCCGTTTGCCCTGGCACACCTCGGGGTGAACGACCTTATAGACGAAGGAAACGACCGTGCAAAGGGACTGCGGACCATCCCGACCATCTACGATGCGGAGCGGGCCCGCTACTGGATCGCCGGGTTCACGGTCATCCACGCCATGATGGCAGTTCTCTTCATCACCCGGCTGGGACTGGTTGCCCAGGCCGGGATCTGTGCAGGGCTGGTACTGCTCGTCATCGCAAATATCGTGATCCTGAAGTACCGGACTCCCGATGCAGCGGTTAAAGTGCTGCCGCTCTTCCACATTGCGATGGTGTTGTACGCGGGCGGGATCTGTGCGGGAGCGCTGCTGGCACTGTGATACCAGGGATTCGGGGCTTCGTTTTTCAACCGGACCCTGATTGATTTTTTTTCATCGCGATCATGATTGAAAAACCGATCCGGATCAATCAAAGATCGATTTTGATTTTTCAACCAGACTTTGATTTTTTCTTTTCCATCAAACCCTGATTGAAAAATTTTTAGCAGACCTTGATTAAAAATACGTGCACATATGCAATCTTCCGACGGGAAGTGGTTCCGGAAACTTTTGTACATGTGTTTGACTTTTCACAATCAAACCCTGATTGGTTTTTTTCAGCAGACATTGATTGAACATTTTTCATCAAACCTTGAAATTTTTTTTTCAATCGCGATCATGATCGTGATTGAAAATCCGATCCGGATCAATCATGGATCGGTTTTTTTCCAACCGGATCCCGGTTTTCGAATAACCGTATTTTAAACCCATTGATACGATCCGATAATCGCAGGATTAAATACCTCGAAAAGAGGGTATCACGGGCAGTGGCAGGGATCCGGATTCGCGACAGGATCGTCGCAGAGTGGCACGCAATACGATTCGGCCTCCGGATCCGCACTGCAGCTTCCATACCAGTAGTTGCATGATACAGAGGGAACCACGCCACAGAGTCCACCGGTTGTCCATGTGTAGTGCGGGTTTAAGGGGCAGATATCGTTGCAGTCCGCGGTCCCGTCTCCGTCGATATCGGTGTCAGCAACATGGCACCCGCATTGCCCTGCAAGGGTCTTGGCGGAATCGGTCGGGCACCCGTCGTTGCAGTCCAAAACCCCGTCATGATCGGTGTCGATATCCGGATCGAACGGGCACTGGTCGATACAGTTGGGAACGCCGTCGCTGTCGGAATCGGTTGTGGAATCCACGACCCCGCAGCCGCAGATGCCGGCCGCAACCTTGGCGGTATCGGCCGGGCACCCGTCGTTGCAGTCGAGGGTGCCGTCGTGGTCAGTGTCCGTATCCGTCGTCCTGGTGGCATCTGCGGGGCAATCGTCCCTGCAGTCAAGGGTTCCGTCACCGTCGGTATCGGTGCTATCGCATCCGCAGGGTCCTTCATCGAGCAGGTCCGGGTTGTTGTCGCAATAGTCGAAACAGGACGGAACCCCGTCGCCGTCTTCATCGATGTCCGCGTTCCACATGCACCCGCAGGTACCGGGGTTTGTCTTGTAGGGATTTCCGGGACAGCCATCGTTGCAGTCCGGGGTGCCATCGCTGTCAGTGTCCGTATCTGCAACACTGCAGCCACAGACACCGGCCGCGGTCTTGGCAGGGTTGGACGGGCAGGTATCCATACAGTCAGGAGTACCGTCCCCATCCGAATCGGTTGAGGAATCTGCTGCCCCGCAGCCGCAGATACCGGGAGCGGTCTTCGCCGGATCGGCAGGACAGGTATCATGGCAGTCGGGCGTGCCGTCGTTGTCGGTGTCCGTATCTGCAATACCGCATCCGCAGGTCCCGGGCGGTATCTTGAGGGGATCCCTGAAGCAGGGATCATTGCAGTTGGGCGTGCCGTCGCTGTCGGTATCCGTGTCTGCTACCCAGCAGCCGCATATCCCGAGGCCTGTCTTGTAGGGGTCGCTGGCGCAATGGTCGATACAGTCCGGGGTACCGTCACGGTCGATATCCGTGTCGGCGATCCCGCAGCCGCAGGTTCCGGGAGCGGTCTTGGCGGGATCAGCGGGGCAGGAGTCTGTTGCAGGAGCGGAAGAACCGGATTGTGAGGATGAAGAGCCGTAATTATCGCCGTCATCGCTTCCCAAATCCAGGATTGTCGTTGTTCTTGCAGGGAGAGGGGTGCGGTTGACCGGAACCGTTATAGGTGGCAGTGCTGTGCCCGGCAGCAGGGTTAAGGCAGTCGTTACCGCAGAAGTTGTCGGTACTACCTGCAGGGAGGCAGGCGATTCAGAAAAAACAACCGGAGTCTGCTGCACGTCGCCCGGCGAGGGGGTGGCCGGAGGTGCCTGCGTGCTGGTGCACCCCGCGACCAGAATCCCTGCAAGGATGATGATTCCGATGATAAGAAAAACCGCTGGTTTTTTCATTGAACGGAAAAGATAATATCGGATTTTGGATAAACGTTCCGATTTGTCTCATGTGCATTCCGACGGTCCCCGGGATCAGGCCGGCAGTGCGGTGTTACTCTTCTGTTTCGGTAAGATAATCTTCCCCCGTACGTTTACGGCCTGCTTCCCGCAGTGATACAAAAAGACCTGCACCGCAGGAGGATCGCCCGGATTCGCCCGGAACCCGTCAAATCCCCAGCAGCCGCTCGTTCTCCCGGAGCCACTCCCGCCGGCGCCGGTAATCCGGCATCAGCGCCTCCACCTTTGCCCAGAACTTCCGCGAATGGTCGGGCTGCCGGAGGTGGACGAGCTCGTGGACGATCACGTAGTCCACGATGGAGAGCGGCGCCTGGATCAGCCGCCAGCTGAAATTGAGCCCGCCCCTGCTGGTACACGAGCCCCAGCGGCGCCGGGCGTCCGTGATGCGGACCGAGGCCGGGGAATAACCGGTCATCATCGAGAACCACATGCACCGCGCGTGGATCTCCTTATAGGCTTCCTCCCGGTACCAGCGTTGTAATCCGCTGCGGATATCAGGCTTAAGAGTGCGGGGAACGCAGAGCAGGTCGGTTCGCTGTACTCCGGTCCCTGGATCGTCAACAATATGCAGCGGGTACGCCCGCCCGAGGAACCAGAAGATCTCCCCCTCTTCGTACGCATGGACGGGAGCCTGCGGCCGCCCCTTCATCTCCCCGAGCTTTTTTTGGATCCAGCCCTGCTGTTTCCTGACAAAATCGTCGATCAGGGCAGCCGGGGCTTTCAGGGGGGCACGGACAATGACACGGGCATCGGGAGTTACGATGAGCGCGATCGTCCGCCGGCGGGAACGGACCAGGGTATCGATGCGGATATCGTCCATGGTAAAGTCGGTATCGTTGTACTGTCAGCTCAGCAGGGAAAAAAGGTAAAGGATCCTGCAGGGGAAGATCTAGTGCGCAGAGAGGTTTTTCTCATCGCTCGTCACTTTCCCGTCCTTCAACCGGACAATGCGGTGGAAATAATCCTTGTGCCAGTCCTCGTGGGATACCATGATGATGGTCTGCTTCAACTCCTCGTTGATCTCGTGAAAGAGGTCAAGCACCATCCGGGAATTTTCTGAGTCAAGGTTCGCGCAGGGCTCGTCGGCAAAGAGGATGTCCGGTTTGTTCACCATGGCCCGGGCGATCGAGACCCGCTGCTGCTGGCCGCCGGAGAGTTCGCGGGGGAGGTGGTCCCGGCGGTCGTACAGGCCCGTCCGCTGCAGGATTTCGGAACTGTCCTTTTTCACCTGCTCCTCGCTCCGGTCTTTGCGGAGCATGGCCGGCAGGGAGACATTCTCCATAACGGTGAGGTCGGGGACCAGGGCATAGTCCTGGAAGACGTAGCCGAGCTTGTAGAGCCGGAACATGGTCTTCTCGTAATCGGTCAGCCGGAGGACATCCAGGCCGTCAATCGTAATCCGGCCGGACGTGGGGCGGTCGAGGAGTCCCACCATGTGCAACAGCGTGGTCTTGCCGCTCCCGCTCGCGCCCATGATGCCGACAAACTCCCCTTTCTCGATATCCAGGGTCACCCCGTCGAGAGCCCGGACTTCCACCGTACCCATGTGGTAGATCCGCTGCAAATCGGTAATCTCGATCATATCAGGCCCTCATCGCAGACTGGATATCCTCGCGGGAGACCTGGTAGGCAGGGACATACCCGGCAACGACTGCTGCACAGAACAGGATCACGGAATTGATCACGAGGTCCCACGGGGTGATATACAGGTAGGCAGACCATTCGGGAGTGACGATGGGATGTACCATCATGTATGCCGCGAGCACGAGCGTGATGACGATCCCGAGGATGATGCCAAGGATCCCGAGGATCATGACCTGGAACCCGTAGTTGTGCATGATGACCTCCTTGTCCACGCCGATGGCTTTTAAGATCCCGATCTGCTTGCGGCTGCTGAGGGTCTTGATGGTAATGACGATGAACAGCACAACGGTGGTAATGATGACACTGACGATCAGGGAGACCATGTTGATGATGGCAAAACTCTGGAGCACTTTCCCCACGCTCTTGGAGAGCAGGTCCGTCATGGTCTGGACCTTGCCGTTCTCGCCGACGCCGTACGCGAGGAGCTCGTTCTTGATGAACTGCTCGGTATACCCGGGTTTCGCCCGTACGGTTATGTAATCCGCCTTGTCGAGCGCTTTTCCTTCCACCTGTTCCATATCAGTCCGGGTCACGAATGCCGCATTGTCCACCGGGCTCCAGCCGGTGTAATAGATCCCTTTGACCCGGTAGTCTTTCGTATACCCGTTGCCGTACTCGACCGTGATCGAGTCCCCGACCCGGACCCCGCCCAGCGACGCCTGGAATTCGTCTTCCTGGCGGACGGTCGCATCACCGGCCATCGGTTTCCCGATGATGATCTCGCCGGTATCTCCTTCCCCGAGGTAACTACCGGCTACCATCTTCGTGTACACCGGGGATACTTCCTTCTCATCCGAAGGAGAGATGGCACGCACGGAAACGCCGAGGACCCGCTGCCGGTACTTGAAGGTCGCCCCCTTGGAATACTGGGGGGATGCCCGCTGTACGCCCGGCATGCCGTTGATCAGGTCGAGCGTGGCATCAAGATCGGTGATGTACTGGTCCCCCGCCTTGGGGGAGATAAGGACATTTGACGTCTCGTAATCCACCAGCTGCTTGGTGATGCCCTGGCCAATCCCGCTGAACATGGAGGGGAGGAAGATCATGTTGGTGAAGCACATCCCGATGATCAGGACGGTCAGGATCGTGCTCGATCGGCTTCCCCGCTGGAGCGAACGCAGCGCCAGCAGGAATGCTACCTTCAGTTCTTTCTTTCCCATGGGAATTTACCGTCGCCATTGGTTCTGGGCAGGTACCAGTACCGGTATCCGAGACCCCCGAGAATGACAAGGATGACCAGCACGAAGAGGATGGTGCCGGAAGAATCAGCCGGTGTCACCCGCAGGTCCATCTGCCGGACAAGCGTATGGAGACCCATATCATCCGTATAGGTGATGGTCAGGGTATACGGGTAGTTGCCGCCTTTCAGCCCTTCGAGAAGGAATATGGCGGGCGCGTCGTTGCCCGGTTTGATCTTCCCGATGAAGGCCTCTTTTGTCCCTTCTGCGGGGAGGTCGATCTTTGCCGAGACCTGTTTTGCCTCACCGGTACCGGTATTCTCGATCCGGATCGTGAGGTCGAACGGCGTGTTCTCCGTCAGGCGCGGGGGACTGGTATCCACCGAGACAAACCCGAGTTCGGCCCTGCCTTTCATCATGATATCGATACCCGTCTGCTGGGTGACCGGGGTCCCGTCAAGCGAGTTGTAACTGATCATCACCGGGACCCGGATAAGGCCGATGGCGGCATCCTTGTCGGACAGGAGTGTTATGGCCAGGACTTTCTGTTCGCCGGCGTTCAGTGTCCCGAGATGGTAGAGGTCGGTGGTTTTCGGGGCCACGCTGCTTGTGGCATTGACGATTTTCAGGGTGACGTCGTCTGCCAGCAGCTGGCCGTTGTTCCTGATCGTCAGGGTCACCGGGATCTCATCGCCCGGGTTCACGCTGGCTGGCAGGGAGGTATCGAGGATGAGGATTGCCTGTTTCTGGATGCCGGATGCGGTGTTGACGTTGACAGGGACGGGGTAGCGGGTGCTCCTCCCGCCGGCCGTGTCGATCCATACCTCGGGGAAGTACATCCCGCTTTTTCCGGGGGCACTGATGGAGAACGTGATGGTGGTGGACTGCCCCGGCCCGAGATCCCCGACACGCTCGAAATCATTGCTCGACACATCGATGCCGTTACCTTCGAGATGAACGTTCTCGATATAGACGTTGATATCGGTGGTCTTGGTTGTCCCGGCATTATCGTACGAGAGCCCGGTGCTCTCGCTGACCGAAGCGGTCTGTGCCGTGTTTTTAATGGTAACGGTAATGGTACCCATGCTCTCCGGCATCAGCACGGACGGGGTAACCTTGTAATCGGTAATCGTGACCGTTGGCGTATCGGCATGAACAGGGGGCAAGACGATGACCATCAGTCCGAACAGCACGAGGAATGCTGCGATGGTGCCGATATCCCTGAATAGATTGTTATTCTTGTTATTTTCGCTCATACTGCCTCCAGCTGGACAGACCCGACGCCCTGGGTGATAGCGATCTCATTCACGGGGAGCGCGGGGTCGAAGCCGGCAGTTGTGTAGGTTTCATCGGTCTGTACAATTCCGCTGGTGGTAATATCTCCGACACCGTGATGCATAAGGATTCGGGTGTTCCCGGTTTTATCGATCCGCAGGGTCAGGTCCCCGACCCCGTTATGGATCACTGCACCGAACGGTCCGCCGCGGTAGCGGGTGATGTCGATCTCGGTATCGCCAGCACCGTTGCTGACCACGAGCGAGGCAAGGTCGAGGGAACCAAGTTCAAGCCTGCTGTCCCCGGCCCCGACCTCCACGTCCAGGTTGACCGGCACGGTTTCGCTGACCCGGACCTCCCAGCTGTTCGGGGAATGGACGGCGAACCATTCCTTGCCCTGGTGGCCCTTTTCGGTCATGGTGACGGTTTTTTCCGAACCGTTGACAGACGTGAGCAGATCCGGCTGCCATTCCGGTGCAGGGGAGAAGAACGATGCTTCCATGAGGGCTGTGGCCGGCGCGTTGCCGCGGACGGTAACTTCCCCGGCCCCCATCGTGATCCGCACGGTACCAGCAGTGGTGCTGTCGAGCGGGATCGTCGTGGTATTCGGGGAAAACATCGCGGTCTGCCGGAAGGGCGAGGCCTTGTTCTCGGGAGACGGATGGAAATCCCCGGAGAGGGCAAGGAGGCAAAACCCGATGACGAAGGAAACGATGGTGATGGCAACAAGCCAGAGGATCACCCGGGTCATGGTCATGCCGGAGAGGTTCAGGCTGCAGACAAAGCAGGCCAGCCGGTCGCTGTCTGGTTTTGCCGGATTCATGCTGCACACTCCGTGCCGGTGATGACGCCGATATTCCATTTGAGATACCGGATCCCCACGCGGTAGAAGAACCGGGCAAGGTAATAATCCCCGATTATCATGAGCAGGCCTGACGTAGTGATGCCGGTGGAGATGAAGAGCCCGGCAACGGGCGAGAGCCAGATGGCAAATGCCGAAAGGCCTGCCAGCTGAAGGATTGAGTAGACGAATGCGGCCGGGCCGAAGACCGTAAAGAGCACGCCGATGACGAAGATCATGAGAAGCATCACGACCAGCAGGATGAAGGGTACCAGGACGAACACGAGGTTAAAAAGACCGAGGCCGAGCGTTGCAACGACCGCGTGGAAGATGTTTTTACAGGACCGGTCGTCCTCTGCCTTCTTCACGAGATGCATGACCCGTAATTCCCGGGCAACATCCTCCGGGGATCCTAACGAGCTCCAGAGTTCCCCGTCCGTTCTCCCGTTTTCTTTTCCCATAGTGAAATGCTCGGAATAATCGGAGATGATATCTTCGAGCTCATCCGTGGGAAGCGTTCCTTCCAGCCGGCTCCTGAGGATCCGGATATATTCCTGTTCATTCTGCAGCATAGTTCTTCCCCTCGAGGAGCGCATTTACCGATGCCACAAACTGTATCCATTCATCCTTTTGTTCATGCTCTTCTTTCCTTCCGTTTTCAGTCAGCTGGTAGTATTTGCGTGGCGGGCCACCCTGGGATTCCTGCAGGTATGTCGTGACATACCCGTCATCCTTCAGGCGGTGGAGCAGCGGGTAGATCGTGCCTTCCGAGATATCAATCCGTTTTGAGATCTCGCTGACCAGTTCGTACCCGTAACAGTCCTTGTGTGCCAGAACAGAGAGAACGCAGATCTCAAGCACGCCTTTTTTAAACTGTATGTTCATGGCTTCTCCCTGGATACATGGACTGCCCGGCGCCGGTACAGGGATTTGTTGCCGTACCGGGTTCCGGATCATCCGGGGAGGGTAGCACCGGGCAGGTCCATGTTAAGTGCATAACACAGTATCTTGCATTACAAGATACCTATTACCATTGAGAAACCAACGTATATAATAGTATTGGCAATAGTCGCGAGGTTATGGCTTCCCGAGGAAGCACGGGAGAACGGGTTGTTCTTCCGGTTTTCCAAAAGACAGGGGCGGTGGCGGCAATGGAGGATACACCGGCAATTCAGGCGGGTTATGAGAAGAGATGCCGGTTCTTGGAAGACTCCGGAGATGCGGGGATTTCCCTTTGAGTCTTTGAACAATGCTCACTCAACCCCTCGAAGGGTAGTTACCGGGTATAATCGTACGGGCGTGAGACGATCTCGATCGGGTGCCCGGCATCGTGTGCATGGCAACGGCACGCCCCTCAACTGCCGGTCAGGGATCCCATCGAAATCGTTGCAAGAACCGGTCATGCAGGTCCGGTATTCTCCCGGCAGCCGACCGCTCTTTTGCGTGTTATTATGGGATGGCGGCCGGTGCCAGGGGCAGCCTTCGTTATAAAAAATCCCGAAAGGGGCGGGCAGGATCCCCGCAAGATTCCCCGGCTACTTCTTTTCACGTCCATCCCGGAAGAACGGGCAGAAGCGGTTGGTACACCCCCTGCAGACACAGAACCGGATGTCGGCAGCAGCGACCAGACAGAGGATTGCAAAGAGGGAGAAATAGGTAAGGTGCTCAAGCAGCCAGTACTGGGGAAAGAGGATCATGAATACGATCGGGACAACAACCCCGGCCTTGTCCATAAAGGTATAGGGACCCGCGGGACGTGAAGGGAAGAACCGGGTGAGTTTTCCCGGGATGACATGCCCGCAGCCGGTCTTCCTGCAGGGACATTTTGTGCAGAAGGAATAGATGAGGACGAGGCACGAAAGGAAGGTTCCGACAAGGTACAGCACCGTCCAGACAAGGGATGACTGGACAAGTGCAAGGATGGCGGTAAGTACGGCTGCAAAGAGGATCAGGAGGGAAAATATCCCGTGTATCCGGCGATGCATGGTTATCGTTCCTGTTTTTTTCTGACTCGCGTCATCCTTGTGATCCGCCGCCTTTCCGGTACCGGGTATATACCCGCCGGAGGGGCAGGAGCCGGGTTATTTATGGGTGAAATACGCCCGTATCCCGGACGCGTCCACACCATCGATCCGGACAAACCCGATCCGCTCGAACTGGACGACCTTGTCAATCTCAGTCCTGACCAGCGGCTCGCACGCCCCCTTCATCTCCCCTTCCTGCGTGAGGAGGGTGCAGGGTACGGCAGCCTGTGCCGGCAGCCACTGGATGATGCGGGCTTTTGCCGCCCGGGCATCGGCAAGCGCATCGCCGCCGTACGAGAACGAGGGGCGCTGGCCGTCCCAGGTGATCTTCACGTTGAAGAGGTCCTTGAGCCGGACCATGGAGGTCCCGTCTGAGATCTCGCTCTTCGGGAGCAGCACGCTCCCGGTGAACTCCAGTGTCCGGGTACCGCGGGCGGCATCACCGGGATGAAGCATCGCGCGGGCGGTGTGCGGCGCCGCACCTTCGATCGTTACCGTGACCGGGTCGGGGACAAAGAAATAACGGTTCGCAACCGGGTCAACGATCTTCCTGTTCTCGGCATAGAGGTTGTCCCACGAGAACGAGATGTCGGTCTCGCCGATCCCGATGGAAAGCATCGCGTTCTTCACGGCCTCGGGACTGATGCCGCGGCGGGCAAGGGCGCGGAGGGTGCCAAGCCGTATGTCGTCCCAGCCGGTATAGGTGCCATCCCGTATGCCGGCGCGCATCTGGGAGGTCGAGAGGACGACCCCCTCGATCCCCATGCGCCCGTAGTGACGGTATACCGGGATGTCCCAGCCCATGTGGTCGTAGATGTACTTCTGCCGGCGGGTGTTGGCGATATGGTCCTTGCCCCGGATCACGTGGGTCACGCCGAGCAGGTGGTCGTCGGCCACCACCGAG
>Ga0209099_1003709_pt1 | contig 12199 bp, 7 predicted proteins | sample AD_JPNHW2_MetaG_FD_184430 | JGI IMG/M metagenome (GOLD analysis project Ga0209099, IMG submission 184430) | Active sludge microbial communities of municipal wastewater-treating anaerobic digesters from Japan - AD_JPNHW2_MetaG (SPAdes) (version 2) | ecosystem: Engineered > Bioreactor > Anaerobic >...
ATTTGTTTTAACAAATGGTTTGTCCGGGAACCCCATAAGAATACAAAGTAATTTTAATGATCCCCTAGAATTATAATTGATTGATGACAATTGATTTTCTGTAATAGATCTTACATATTGGAACGAATTGATTTGTTCAATACTAAAATATTGATTTGGAACAATTGTTTGCAAAAAGGCTAATTCGTCAGTAGTTCTTTTTGTTACATCCTTGGCATGAAAACTGGAAGGGACCAAATTGCCATCGGTATTGGTAAAAGCATAATTAAAATAGCCCTCAGCATCATAAAGCAATGTGTATCCATCTATTGTGGTAGCATACTTAATAAATTCATCCCCTTTCATATAAATCATGACTTTTTCACCATTCGGTTGTATAAATTCAACTTTTTCAGGAAAAGCAATTATGGCAAATATATTGGAAGAAAATAAAAGAAACAGGACAAAAGATATAATTTTTTTCATATAGTTTTATTAAAAATTGTTAACGCAAATATACAATTTTTTCCGCAGATATAAAACGATTTTTACCGTTAAAATCCTTCATCGACCGTATATTTGAAAATCCTATATTTTCTAAATATTGACTAATATCTTTATGAAATGATTCGAATGTTTCAAAATACAATTGTCCCCCATTTTTTAATATTTTATAGGCAATTTCGGCAATTTTTTTATAAAATAGGATCGGATCATGATCTGGAACAAAAAGAGCTGAATGGGGCTCAAATTGAACAACATTCCGATGCAATTCATTTGAAACAGAAAACGGAATATAAGGTGGATTGCTCACAATTATATCAATATCATGGGGTAAAATTGAAATATCATCCAAGAGAATATCTTGCTTTATAAAAGCAACCTTAACTCCATTTTTTGAAGCATTTTCTAAAGCAATTTGAATAGCATTTTCAGAAAAATCTGTTCCAAATACTTGAGCGTTGAGCATATTTTTAGCCAGTGAAATTGCAATAACTCCACTTCCGGTACCCATATCTAAAATTTTCCGATGATCTGAATTAGCATTTGAATTTATTATCATTTGTACCAATTCTTCCGTCTCTTGTCTAGGAATTAGTACATCAGGAGTAACTTTAAAATCTAAATTAAAAAAGGTAGCATGTTGATAAATATATTGAAAGGGTTCAGATAATTTTAGTCGATCTAAGTCTATAATTAATTCAGTAGCATCAACCTCTTTATTTATATCCAAAAGAACATCTATCTTTTTGATATTCATTCTATTATAAACTGATATATAAAATAATTCATTAATTTCATTAATTGGGTAAATAGAATTTAAAGAATTCAGGAACAAATGTTTAAGCTCTTTTAGTGTCATAAATGAATTATTTTTAAGAAAATTTATTTGTTTAAATGGCAAAAATACTTTATTTTTGCAAATAAGAAATCTGAACAATGCATAAACAACAACTCCATCAAAGACTAAAGCTTAAGCAAGTCATTTCTCAACAAACAATTCAGTTGATGAAATTGATTGAGTTGTCAAACAATAGTTTAGAGCAAGAGATTTTAAAGGAAGTTGAAGAAAATCCTGCTCTTGAGATCGATCGGGAAGAGGAGATTTATAATGATACAGAAAAACAACCCGGAGATCTCGACATCATAAAAGAAGAAAAAAACTTAGAAGATGAAGAATTGAATGTTGATACTATGTTCGATGAACAAAATATTGAAGAATATTATTCATCTGACAATTACGACAGTTACAGTTCCGATGAATCTGATTATTTATTGGACAATCCAAAGGATAGTGAAAAAAAGTCTTTTGATCCATATATTGTTTCAGCTCCCTCTTTCCATGAATATTTAATTCAACAATTGCAGGATTTTTCATTAAGTGAAGAGGATCAATTGCTGGCTCAGTATTTAATTGGATATATTGATGATACCGGATATCTAACGATTGATCTATCAACGATAGCAACTGATTTTCTTTTAAGTTATAATATTTTTAAAACTGAAAAAGATCTTGAAACAATTTTAACTTCTGTCATACATCAATTGGAACCTGATGGAGTTGGTGCTAGAAGTTTACAGGAATCTCTTCTAATTCAATTAGATAAAAAAGAGTATTCTGTTGAGATTAAAAAAGCTACAGAAATCATTAATCATTATTTTGATGAATTTACTAAAAAACAATACGAAAAAATTAGTAAAAAATTAAAAATCAACAAACAAGAATTAACAGAAATTCTAAATATTATCACTCATTTGAATCCAAAACCCATTTTTCAACTCGTGAGTCAGGATAGCAATTTACAAGATATTACGCCTGATTTTATCATCACAAATGAGAATGGAAAATTGAGTTTACAGTTAAACAACCCATTTTTACCAAAGATTCAAATCTCTAAAGAGTTTCAAAACACTTTTTCGAGATACAATAAAAAGTTGAGTATTCAACAAAAAGAAGAAGCTGAGAAATTCATAAAAGAGAATATTGAACATGCGAATCAATTCATCAACTCTTTAAATTTGAGGGAGATGGTACTTTACAATACGATGTACAGTATCATGGAGATGCAGAAAAAATATTTTTTAAGTGGGGATGAAAAAGAGATCAAGCCGATGGTTTTAAAAGACATTGCTGAAAAAGTTAATTTAGATATTTCAACGATTTCAAGAGTATCAAATAGTAAATATGTGCAAACTCCATTTGGGACAATTTCATTAAAACATCTTTTTTCTGAATCGGTTGGGGATGAAAACACATCCTCTAAAGAGGTAAAACAGATTATCAAAGAGATTATTGAGAGGGAAGATGAAAACAAACCCCTTCAAGATGAGGAAATTAGAGAAATCCTATCTTTAAAGGGGTATACGATTGCCCGCAGAACGGTTTCTAAATACAGAAAACAGCTTAATATTCCTGTAGCCAGATTAAGAATCACGGTTTAAAAATCGGCATTTTGTGGTGTTCTTGGAAATGGAATCACATCACGGATATTGGTCATTCCCGTAACAAATAGCATCAATCTTTCGAAACCTAAGCCAAACCCTGCATGAGGGACAGTACCATATTTTCTGGTTTCCAAATACCACCATACATCTTTTTCCGGAATATGAAGTTCTTGAATTCGTTTTAGAAGTTTCTCGTAATTCTCTTCTCTTTCAGAACCTCCAATAATTTCCCCTATTTTTGGGAATAGTACATCCATAGCGCGAACCGTTTTACCATCCTCATTTTGTTTCATGTAAAACGCTTTAATATCTTTAGGATAATCAGTTAAAATAACAGGTTTTTTGAAATGGTTTTCAACTAAATATCTTTCGTGTTCAGATTGCAAATCAACGCCCCATTCCACTTTAAATTCAAATTTTTTACCGGATTGAATTAGGATATCGATGGCATCTGTATATTTTAATCTTACAAAGTCATTATCCACTACGAAATGCAATCTTTCAATCAATTCTTTATCAAACATATCATTGAGGAATTGCAAATCATCTAAATTATGTTCCAAAGCATAGCGAACTAAAAATTTAATAAAATCTTCTGCCATATTCATATTATCCAAAATATCAGCAAAAGCAACTTCCGGCTCAATCATCCAGAATTCAGCTAAATGTCTTGGAGTATTGCTGTTTTCAGCTCTAAAAGTGGGTCCAAAAGTGTAGATTTTTCCTAAAGCTAAAGCGCCTAACTCTCCTTCTAATTGTCCTGATACAGTTAAACAGGTCGGTTTTCCGAAGAAATCTTGAGTATAATCTACCTGACCTTCTGGATTTTTTGGAATATTATTTAAATCCATGGTTGTTACACTAAACATCGCACCTGCACCTTCGGCATCAGAACCTGTGATGATTGGAGTATGCATATAAAAATAACCATTTTGATTAAAATAGGTATGAATAGCATAAGACATGGCATGTCTAAGTCTAAGAACACATCCAAAATAATTAGTTCTTGGTCTTAAATGGGCAATTTCTCTCAAAAATTCCATACTATGGCCTTTCTTTTGAAGTGGAAAGGTTTCCGGGTCAGCAGTTCCAAAAATATGAATTGTTGAGGCTTGAATTTCGACTGTTTGACCTTTTCCTTGCGATTGAACCAAGGTACCGGTAACTTCAAGACTGGAACCCGTTGTAATTTGTTTTAAGAAATCTTCATTAAAGTTATTAAGATCAAGAACGATTTGAATATTATTAACATTAGAGCCATCATTAAGGGCTATAAAAGCCACAAAGTTATTTCCTCTTTTAGTTCTCACCCAGCCTTTAACAGTAACTAAGTTTCCAAATCCCACAGATTCGGGGTTTTTCAATAGATCTTTAATAATAGTACGTGACATAAAATATATAATTGTTTAGTAATGAACAACTGTAAAACAAAGCATTATCCTAAGTAAGCTTTCAAATTTTTACATTTAGAAGTATGTTTTAATCTTCTAATTGCTTTTTCTTTTATTTGGCGAACTCTTTCACGAGTTAGGTCAAATTTTTCACCAATTTCTTCAAGGGTCAAAGGATGTTTGCTATCCAAACCGAAATACAATTTAACAACATCCGCTTCTCTTTGAGGTAAAGTTGATATAAGTCTATTAATTTCGAGTTTAAGAGATTCATATAACAATCCCTTATCCGGAGTGGGTGTATCTTCCGATTTCAAGACATCGTACATATTATTATCTTCATCTTGATTCAAGGAAGCATCCATCGAAATATGTCTTGATGCGTTTCTCAGGGAGTCTTTAACTTCTGCTTCTGTAATATCTAAAAAACGAGCCACTTCTTCAGCTTTTGGTTCTCTTTGCAACTCTTGTTCCAATTGAGAATAAGCTTTTGCGATTTTATTTATGGTGCCAATTTTATTCAAAGGTAATCTGACAATACGAGATTGTTCAGCTAAAGCTTGAAGAATAGATTGTCTAATCCACCAAACTGCATAAGAAATAAATTTGAATCCTCTTGTTTCATCAAAACGTTGTGCTGCTTTCATGAGACCTAAATTACCTTCATTGATCAAGTCCGGAAGATTTAAACCCTGATTTTGATATTGTTTAGCAACAGAAACGACAAATCTTAAATTGGCTTTAGTGAGTCTATCAAGCGCATCCTGGTCTCCATCTTTAATTTTTCGAGCTAATTCAACCTCTTCTTCGGCAGTTATTAATTCAACTTTGCCAATATCATGCAAATATTTATCTAATGAAGCTGTTTCACGATTGGTAACCTGTTTTGTAATATTTAGCTGTCTCATCAATAAAAATTTTGAGTTATTACACTTGAAAAATTTAAAAAATCATTTAATAAACCAAAAGTTTAAAAAATGGGATGCAAATATACTATATTTTTTTTCAATAAAGGTTCTAAAAATGAGGATAATGAATATTTATTTATTTTTATTCATTATTTCTAATTATCAATAAAGAACCGCTATATTTGACTGTTTTTGCTTTACCTTTAAAATAAAAAGCATAATAATACTGCCCATCCTGTAAGGTTTCACCTGAAAAATATTTTTCGCCAACAAAGATTTGATCATTTTTCATATAAGTATCATAATTTTCTACATCATAAACCTTTTTACCCCAACGATCAAAAATTTCAAGATAATTGGATCTGAACTGGTCCGGATCTTCAGTATTTATATTAGTATTTAAATTTTTAACAGCAAAAACATCGTTTAATCCATCTTTATTAGGAGTAATAATATTGGGAAATTCAAGATCTTCTTCAATAATTACAGTATGTTTTATAGAACTCTTACAGCCTTCATTAGAAATAATATAAAAAGTAACATCATAATCTCCCCAGTTAGAATAAGTATGAGTTGGATTCCATTGTGAAGAATCAATAGTTCCGTCATTAAAATCCCAATACCAGGAATTATTATTATGATCAAAAAATAAAATTGAGTCACAATAATTTGAAAAATTAACAATTCCATTCGTTTCTGAGAATAAAGATATTTCAGGATTAAATGAAAAATCCGCAGTTGGTTGAGGAAAAATTTGAATATAATTCCACTTCATTATGGAATCTGAACATCCATTTTCAGACAAAACCACTAATTGCACGTGATAAATCCCGGGATTTTCGATAAAAAAAATCGGATTTTTCTGAGTGGAGAAAAATAGTTCCTGTCCATCCAAGTCATAAATTTTCCATTTGTAATCATATTGAATCGTATCCGGTTTTGTCAAATTTGTCAACTGAATACGAAGTGGGGCACATCCATTTTTATTATTTACGTCAAAATCCGGGACAGGGTATGGATTAATTGAAACGTAAATGGAATCTCTTCCTGTACAAATCAAAGAACCATTTGCAGCAGTTGCTGTAACTTCAATGGTATATAAACCTTCAACAAGAGCCATGATTTCATCCACATTAGCTCCAGTATTCCACCAATAGACGGCATTTGTATCCGTATAATTAGCATTTAAAATTAGAATATTTCCTGCACATAACCGAGCTGTATCTAGACCATTATTAATATTGGGTGTTGGTGATTGAACTACTTCTAAAGAAAAAGTGGTGTCCCATTCGCACCCATATTCATCAACTAATGTCACATTATAATTAAAAAAACCAGCTTCCCCTAAATTTATTCTAGCTGAATTATAGCTTGTTGGAGTGATATTACTCCCATGCCAAAATACTGTATCAAGATTCACATTATAATTCCATCCACCGGGTACAATAGCGTCATTAAAAGACATACTCCAATTAAAAACATAACCGTTATCAATAAAACAATGGTCACAAACCGTTATTTTCCAAATTCCGTTTAAAGGACAACCTAACAGAGTAGCTAAAGTAGAGAAGGTTCCATAGTATACTGGAGTTGTAGGTATCACCGTTTGAGCATTAGGAACACTAGGCGTTAATGCAGGACCGCCCCAAGTTTGACCACAAGCATCAGTATAGTTATATGCAACTGTTGAACCACCTGCTCCAAAACAACTCATAGCTCCTGGACGGAATTCGTAATTCCAACCAACGCCCCAATCATCATAACAGGTACTGGCTAATCCGGGATTTGGGGCACAACCCAAATCAATATTACCACCACCGAAAGAACAAGCATTGTCTATTGATCCCGGTGGTGGTGGGGTTCCAATAGTATATGATTTTAAAAGAACGGATGCTCCGGATGGGCAAGTTAACCTTATTGAAATCTCACCTAAATAGGAATGTTCCATAACAATTGAAATCCCAATAATATCATTGATATTGGTAAGAGTTTGATTTGGATTAAACACATCATATAAAACTTCAGATTCATAACACGTTCCACCATCAGGGAGAGCTAAAGTATCTGCTTGAGATAATGTTCCTGTAATATTTGCACCAACTGTATTAATTTGAATGGTGGAAAGGGGATCTTTTCCTACAACGATATCATAAGTTCCTCCTGAACAAGCAGGTGGTAGGTTGGGGGCTCCTAGTATTGGATTATCTGCCACTCTAATTCTTCCCCTGTAAAATGTATTTGGATAACAGCCCATAGTATCTACAGCATACATCAGGTAATCCCACCCTTTTGCTTGGTCAAAACAATGGGTAATAACTTGACCAGTATCACTTAGTGTATATCCAAACTTCCAAATAAATTGGGTATTATTATCAGTTTGCGTATAACTTAGGTTATTTTGAAAAAATGATGTTGTAGCAGCAAAAACCACACAACTATCTTTACAAACGTTCATATAAACATCCTCAACTATTGGTTTTGAAGTAATATTCGGATCTAACTGAACGGTATAATTTTGACAAGGAGCTCGACAAACAACAGTTGCACTCCATCCTGAATTATTATTCTCTACTGAAACAAATTTTATAAATATTGATCCATCAGGATTATTGGGTTGTGGACCGGCAACTATTGACAGTCCAATTGGACTTAGATATTGTGTATAAATCGCAATTAAAGAGTAGGTATCGTTTGGCCCATCATATATACTCATTGATGCACCTTCTCCAAGATCAAAACTATTAAAATTTATTTTTATGGATTGTCCGGAAGTAGAAGGAGTTAGTTTAATAGTTGAATTTTGATACAATCCATGATTTCCGGCAATTCCACCTGCATCGTAAAAATTGGCATTGCATGATGTTATGTTGGCAGTTCCGGTACCATTTGGCATATTAATAGTTGTCTGAGCATTAGAATATATATATATAAATCCAATACATAGAATTATTACTAATCTAATCTTCATGAATAACTTTTTAGGACGCTCAAAAATACAAATTTATTTAATATAAATTACAAAAAATTCATATTGAAAAAAATAATTAATATACTCATTTTCTTACATTTATTATTAAAAAAAGGCAGAATATTTTATTAAACTGCCTTTTTTAATTTATTTTTTAATTTTCTCGAATAATGAGAAGTGATCCGCTATACTTGACTGTTTTCGCTTTTCCTTTATAATAGAAGGAGAAATAATATTGTCCATCTTGTAATTTATCAGCTGTAAACACCTTATCTCCAACATATAGTTGATCCTCTTTCATATAGGTATCATAGTTTTCTGCTTCATATACTTTTTTACCCCATCTATCATAGATTTGTAGTGAATTGGTCCGATATTCATCAGGGTCTTCAGGGTTGATATCTGTATTCAAATTTTTAATTGCAAATACATCATTTAATCCATCTTTATTTGGTGTTATGATATTAGGAAATTCTAGATCTTGTTCAATAACGACTCTATGTTTAATACTGCTTTTACAGCCATAATCAGTTGTGATATAAAACATTACATCATAATCACCCCAGGTAGAAAATGTATGAATGGCATTCCATTGTGTAGAGTCTTGTGTACCATCTGCAAAATCCCAATACCAGGTTGCATCAGGATTATTAGCAAAATAAGCTGAATCGCAATAATTGGTAAAGGTTACTATCCCACCCGTTTCTGACATCAATGAGATCTCAGGCGTAAACGAAAACTCTGCTATCGGTTGTGGAAATACTTCAATAAAATTCCATTTCATAATGGAATCGGCACACCCGTTTTCAGTAACTGCGATTAATTGAACATGATATTTACCGGGTTCTTCAATGAAAAACTCAGGATTTGTCAAACTAGATGTAAAAACTTCTTGTCCCAAAACATTATAGATTCTCCATTGATAGAATAGTGGAACATTATTCGGTATTGTTGTGTTGGTAAACGATACACTCAGTGGGGCACATCCTTGTAAATTATCAACTTCAAATTCTGGTTTAGGAGTAGGATTAATAGATACATAAATGGAATCTTTCCCTTTACAAATCAATTCAGAGCCAATAGCTTCTGCAGTAATTTCAATTGAATACATACCTTCCATAACCGCCATGATTTCATCGGTGCTGGCTCCGGTATTCCACCAATATTCAGCATTAGGATCTTCATAATTGGCATTTAGAATCACGATTTCACCTGCACATATTTTGGCAGTATCAGTACCATTATTGATATTAGGAATTGGGGACTGTACAATCTCAATATCAAAAGTAGTATCATAGGAACAGCCATATTCATCAATTACAGTAGAGGTAAAAGTATTTACGCCAATTTGATTAGATGAAATATATGCAGACAATGCAGAGGTTGGAGTTACTGTTCCCGGTCCGGTCCAAATAACAGTATCAGCACCTACAGAGTATTGCCATCCTCCTGGGATAATCGATTGGTCAAGAGATAATGACCAGCTAAAAATGTAACCATTATCTAGTTGCCAATGGTCTGTAACGTTAATAGTCCATACTCCATTTAATGGACACCCTACCAAATCACTTAAATTCTGAAATGAACCAAAAAAGACGGGAGTTGTAGGAGATGTTGTATAAGTATTTGGAACACTAGGTGTTAATGAAGTACCAGACCAAGGTCCACTACATGGACTTGTCCAAGAAAATCCAACAGTCGGTCCACCAGATCCAAAACAGTTAGTAGCACCTGGCCTAAATTCATAATCCCATCCAATTCCCGGAGCTGTATAACATGCATTACCTGATGGAGAATCATCTGAACAACCTAGATTTGTACCACTACCTAAATCAGAACATGCTAAACCCGGAGTTGCACCTGGAACCGCTGGTGGTGTAGTATCATTTTTCCTTTTAAGTAAAACAGTAACTCCTGAAGGACATGTTAATCTAATGGACATATCTCCAAGAAATGTGTGTTCCATATTCAATTTTACACCTAACAATTGGTTAATATTGGATAATGTTTGACCTGGATCAAAAATATCAAAAACAATATCAGAATAATAGCTATTATTGTTTCCATCAGGCAAGAAGACAGTATCCGCATGCGAAAGTGTTCCAGAGATGGCAGAACCTACTGATCCAAGAGTTATAGTAGACATAGGATCATAACCTGCATTTACAAAAAAATTCAAATTGGAACATGCTGTTAAGTATGGATATCCTCCCTTAATTGGATTTCCTGAAACTCTAATTCTTCCTTTAAAAGTAGAATTAGAATAACATCCCATTGTATCAACGGCATATAATAAATATTCCCAACCACGAACTTGTTCAAAGCATTGAGTAATAACAGGCATTGTATCAGGTTCAGTAAACCCCATTCTCCAAATAAACTTAGTATTTGCTTGGGTTTGATTGTAGTTAATATTGTTTTGAAGAAAGATAGCTTCGGCTCCAAAAGTGATACAACTATCCTTACAAACATTCATATAGATATCTTCAACGATAGGTTTTGTTGTTACCATTGGATCTAATTGTATATTAAAAGTTTGACACGGAGAGCTGCATGTAATATCGGCACTCCAACCCATTTCATTTTGTGTTCCTGAAACAAATTTTATAAAAATTGATCCATCGGGATTTGATGGAGATGGACTTGCGACTATCGGAAGGCCAGAAGGTGACAAAAATTCGTTGTATTCATTTATTAACGTATACGTGTCATCTGGACCATCATACAAAGTTAATGTGGCTCCAGGGGCAACTACAAAAGAGGTGAAAACTATTTTAATTGCAGTGCCTGTTGCTGATGGTGTAAATTTGATAGTTGAATTTTGATTTGCCCCATGATTGCCAGAATTTCCACCTGCATCATAAAAAGTAGCATTACATGTTATCCGTGAACTGGTACCAGCCCCATTTGGCATAGTAATGATTTGTTGTCCATATAAAGAACAACTTACTAAAAAAAATATGATAAAAATTACTTTTTTCATTTTGCGTTTATTTTGTTTTTTGAATAGTTTCATTATACATCTTTATAAGCTCTTTTCCAGAATAAAAGACTATTAGTTTAGTTGTATTTCCAAGTCTATAAATTGCACCATTTAGTTCATCAATTTTAAAATTATATTTTAAAATATTCAAATTTTCAAGCCCTTTTTCTGAATAATCTTCAGGTTCAGTTAAAAATTTTTCTTTCAATTTCATTACGGGCATTTCACTCAATTCATCCATTTTAACCTCAGGCATTTCCACAATTTGATAGGAATGATTTAATAAAAAGTTAAAATAACTAATCCGGTCAGGGGCATTGTTGATGTAAAAATCAACGGTTTCTTGACCATAAGCATCAATCAATCTTTGGTCAGGGACGTTTGTGTTGGTCTGAGCATATGAAATACTCATCAAAAACAAACTTGTAATTACAATGAACAATTTTTTCATAATTAATTTATTTTTAAAATTTACTTTTTACTTTCTAAATAGACGTGGAAATGTCAACTTTGTTCCAGAAAAAAATCAAACTTGAATACTAAAATCTCTAAGTACCTCATTTAGGGATGTTTTCAAATCTGTTTTACTATTTCTTTTTCCAATAATTAACGCACAAGCCACCTGAAACTCCCCGGCTGGAAACTTTTTTGTTCTTGTTCCGGGAATTACAATAGAATTTTCAGGGATAACTCCCTCCCACTCTATCGGTTTTGTTCCGGTTACATCAATTATTTTGGATGATTTTGTTAAAACCACATTGGCCCCAATTACTGCACCGCTTTTCACATGCACTCCTTCAACAATTATCGCTCTGGAACCAATAAAACAGTTATCTTCGATAATAACAGGAGATGCCTGAAGCGGTTCTAAAACGCCACCAATACCAACACCACCACTTAAATGTACATTTTTCCCAATTTGTGCACACGATCCAACCGTTGCCCATGTGTCAACCATTGTACCTGAATCCACATAAGCTCCAATATTGACATAAGAGGGCATTAAAACTACATTTGGGGCAAT
>Ga0209099_1003710_pt1 | contig 12195 bp, 12 predicted proteins | sample AD_JPNHW2_MetaG_FD_184430 | JGI IMG/M metagenome (GOLD analysis project Ga0209099, IMG submission 184430) | Active sludge microbial communities of municipal wastewater-treating anaerobic digesters from Japan - AD_JPNHW2_MetaG (SPAdes) (version 2) | ecosystem: Engineered > Bioreactor > Anaerobic...
TGTCAATCAAAATGGAGCTATTTCGAAAATATCATTTCCTTTCCGTCGCCTTAATTCTCTTTGCATTTCTTACTTTCTCGGGTTATTCTAATCAAGTATTAACCAAAGTTGAACAAGAGAGAAGCAGCGGTGACATTAAGTTCTCCCTTATTAATACCAATACCTCTGACTATCTTTTACCAAGCTTCGAACGGATTCAAAGTATTCATGTTTTACCGTTGCTAAAGTGCTATTCTGAAGGCCATACCTATTCTGAAATACCAAAAGCATTACTATCTTCTGAAAGAATCCATAATATTCCTTTTATTTCTATTCTCTCCAATTCAAAACCCCTTGAACAGATTTGCAAATTCCAAATCTGATCTCATTCTCGTTTCCCCTGATTCTACTCATTAATTCAAGTATTATTCGATGGTTGTCCCTTTGGATTCAACTATTGGAACAGTATGTTTATAAAAATAAAAAAATGGAAACAAATGATAATTCAAAGCAAAAAGGAACTTTTATCCGTTTCATGGTATTATTCGTTGGTTTTATAGTTGTATTGGTTGCCATCTCATATCTCGCTGCTTCTCTGATGAAATAACCTATTCATTTTAAACCTGAACGAGGGTGTGCAGAAACTTTGGACACCCTCGTTTGTTAACTACTTGTATAATGCTTACCTTTGTGTGACATCATTTTCGAATTGGTAATAAAACAGGGAGGAACCGCTATGGAAATCGATAAAATACTTTTATTCTTAAAAAAATTGAACTCTTCAGGAACCTGAATGATGAAGAATTTAATGAACTGGCTCACAGTGTCAGGGAAAAACAATACGGCACGGGGGATCTTGTGTTTCGTGAAAATGGCCCCCGCGAAGATATCTTCATCATCTATGAAGGAGAGATCGAACTCTTTAAAAGCAATCCTTTCGGGACCGAACTCAGGTTGACTGTGTTTGGCAAGGGCGACTTTTTAGGGGAGGGTTCATGGGCCCATGATTCTCCCCATTCAACATCTGCACGTGCGCTTCAGCCATCAAGGCTTCTTTCGGTCAACAGCGCCTTTTTTAATAAAAGCGCCGACACGACCCTGAAGATATTCTCAAATATCACCAGGATCATGTCAAGAAGGATGCGCAACATCAATTCCCGGATGATCAATCCGGCTGCGCAATATGAATCGGGGAAGACACGCAGGGAACATGATCTTCTTGGGGACCGTGAAGTTCCGTTTGAAGTTTACTACGGCATACAGACCCTCAGGGCTTTGGAGAATTTCAATATCTCAGGCATGTCACTGAGCCTTTTCCCGGCATTGATCGAAGCGTTGGCCATGGTGAAGGAAGCTGCTGCCGAAGCAAATTTCGAGCTTGGGTTGTTGGATCCGGAGATCAGGGATGCCATTGTGGCTGCATGCCGTGAACTTAAAAACGGAATGTATCATAATCATTTTGTGGTAGATATGATCCAGGGAGGGGCCGGGACTTCGACCAACATGAATGCCAATGAAGTCATTGCAAATCGTGCGCTTGAAATCATGGGTCATGAAAAGGGCGATTACCAGTACTGCCATCCGAACAACCATGTAAACCTGTCTCAGTCGACCAACGACGCTTACCCAACTGCCGTTCTGATTGCGTTGATCAACTCCAATAAAAAACTTGTGGTAGTTCTTCAGACACTGATCGATTCTTTCAGAAAAAAGGCTAAAGAGTTTTCCAAGATTATCAAAATGGGAAGAACCCAGCTCCAGGATGCCGTGCCGATGACCCTGGGCCAGGAATTCGGGGCTTATGCCACCACGTTATCGGAGGAAGTTGAAAGGTTAACTCAGAATGCGGAACTATTTCTTGAAGTGAATATGGGAGCAACGGCCATTGGAACCGGGATCAACTCCGAACCCGGATACTCCGAAATGGTGGTTAAACATTTAAAAAGGATCACGGGTCTTGATCTCGTTCTTGCATCCAATCTGGTTGAAGCCACCCAGGATACCGGGGCATACGTGATGTATTCTTCTGCCGTGAAGCGGCTGGCAGTAAAACTGTCGAAGATTTGCAATGACCTGCGACTGCTTTCATCGGGCCCGCGGACAGGACTGCATGAAATCAACCTGCCTCCGATGCAGCCGGGATCCTCCATCATGCCGGGAAAGGTCAATCCCGTTATACCTGAAGTTATGAACCAGGTCGCTTTTAAGGTGATCGGGAATGATCTGACGGTCACCCTGGCTGCAGAAGCAGGTCAGCTCGAACTAAATGTGTTTGAGCCGGTCATTGTCCAAAGCATTTTTGAATCGGTCGAAATGCTTAAAAACGGAATGTACACTTTGAAATACCGGTGTATCGACGGGATCACCGCAAACGAGGAGCACTGCCGGAATATGGTTCACAACAGCATAGGACTGGTTACTGCGCTGAATCCTTTCATCGGCTACGAAAGTTCAAATCAGCTTGCCAAAGAAGCGCTTGAAGGGAACAGAAGCGTGTATGAACTGGTCCTTGAAAAAGGACTTTTAACCAAAGAAGAGCTTGATCAGATCCTGCTTCCAGAGAATATGATTAAACCGAGAAAGATGAAGCTTTGATGAGGTTACTGTATTCTCACAACAAATTGTAAATCTTTTATTTGCAGAGATCTTCACACTGAGGCATCCAATAATCTGACTTTCCCCTGATACAGCATTTGGACAGACCGCTCTCTTTGACCAGTCTTTGCCGGAGTAAACCGACCACCCCTGAGGATTGATCGTCCATAAGTTGAAGTGGTAAACCAGGATTGGCAAAAGATGGTAAAACCGTCCGGTTTTCCAATTTATCGGCAGTAGCAGTGTCATAAGAATAGGTTTTATGGAAGTTCACGATAAGCTTGCCATTGTTTTGACAATTTACCTTCTTTTACATGTGGTAAAAGGAGTCAAGTGGTTTTCCAAAATATGCTGCCTGGAATATTAACTTTTATCCGGAAAGAAAATAAAAATCCTGAATTGAATAAGAAAGCCAATTCAGGATTTTTATGAATGAAGGATGAAGATAAATATGGATTATTTTTTGGGCATCAAATCAAGGTATTCATTTGCTTCCTGCAAGAGCCTTTCATTATCCGAATTCCGGATGGTAGTCTCCTTTTCGTTCGATCTGTTGTTCTCTTTAATGCATATACCATCCGAAAAGTAATACGCCTTGTCAATTTCCTTCTCGATATTTCCCTTCTCATTAATACCCTTGTCGGCAATCAGGGCAAGGATCAACTTGCCTTGTTTAAACGTAAATTCTTCTGTTCTCTTCGTTATTTGTTTATACGGAAGCGTGACGATTTTTACGATCTGGCCATTTTCAGTGAAATACTCAATGATCGACCATTTCTGTTTGATCTGCTCTCTTAATCCTTTTGTTTTAAGAGAAGTTTTCGCAAAGGATTTCAGGTTTGCTTCGATCCTGGAATTTTCAGCCTCGATTACCTTTACGAGGGAATCGACATTCGCTTTGGGAGATTGTGCCGTAACAGAGTCCTTATTAACAGCAGCCTGGGCATTTTCTTTTTGCTCTTTTCCTGTATTATTTGAACCACATGAGAATAAAAAGAAAACAAATCCGATAAATAATAATGTTCTCTTCATATCATTGATTTTTGGAGTTGGTCAAATCATTGGACATTTTTCCGTACAGTAAAAAAATGCAACCGGAATTTCCAAAGATAAGATAAATTGAAAGGAATAGCAATAGTTCTTCCAAGGCCTGTATCTGGAAGCTGCCTGAGGTGATTCAGATCAGTGCCTCAGGAATCCCTGATGGAATCTGTATCCCCGAGATCGTTTCACGATCGGGAGAACGCCTTACCCAGAAATGGGTGATCAGCAGATAGCAAAATAAGAGTATTGTAATTTTCCAGCCTTTTATGCACTTCGTAAATCGTACCCGTCAGGGTGTGTTTTCAATAATTTCATAAAATTATAACCGAAATAAAAAAGAGGGTGACTCAAAAGTTGAGCCATCCTCTTTTATTTAAGCAGGCCCTTCTCTTAATTTAAACTCACAATTTTGAATTTTAAGGGCATGGGGCCACTTGAAATGACAGCCACTAATTTCCTGACCTCGGTCTTTGAAAAGCCACCACCCGTCAAAGAAATCTTTCCGTGTGCGATTTTCTCATTTATCACCGGCGCAGCATAAACGATGTCGTCAACAACAAAGGCAACAGGTTTATTTATATTTCTGGCAGTCATGCTTTCAAATTCCCTCCATTTGTTCTCCTTAAATGTAATACAAAGCGTTGGAAATTTGGGTTCACTAAAATCGGCATGCGCTTCAAGAAGGTTCTCCTTATTTAAAACCATAATGGAGTCAGCCTTCAGACTGACATGCCCCTGAATCAAAAGAATTTCCGATAACATAGCTTTTGATATGGTATCTCCGACGGTGACGACTAATTCAGATTTTGCATCATTCTGTGTGATCTGAACATCATGAATATTCATATATGTTAATCTTTGCATTAGAACCTCTTTCGACTCAGCCAGAAGATTACCTGGGGCGTTCCCGGGAACACTTTGCAATGTAACGACTTGCCTGCTTTTAATGGATGTTTGCGAATTGCAAAGGGGAATAATGTTAATTAATAAAATTCCCAATAAAATATATTTTAAAGTTTTCATAATCATATATTTGAATTGAATAAATAGATAAATTAAGCCATGCATTCTCATGCAATGGGTAAAAAAAAGAAGTTGAGAAAACTAAGTAAGGGAGGGTAAATCATCATTCCCCTGATCCGGAACTTTCTGAGGAGAGAATAAACCAATGATTGGATTATTAGAATGAAATGTACCCTGATGTGAAGTGTTGCAACGTGATATGAGTTTGTTCAGCGTGAGCACGCCGGGTGCATGGCAATCAGGATAAGGATTTTTCGGGCTGAGTTTTTTTAAGCAGAAAAAGTCCGGCCCATGGCTTGAAATCTCAGGCCCGATGATGGCCTGATGGTTGGAAATGTAAAAGTTTGAAATAACAGATTGGTTTGTTTCATTATGTTTATCCTTTTCTCTTTGTAACCAGGAAAAAAAGAAAATCATTAAAACCAGTACAAACAAACCCGACTTGATATTTCTGTTTCCGTCAGCCATAGGACAACAAAGATAAAAAAAATTTACGATTTAACATGATTTACGATTTACGATTGTACAATTGGATTTCGGAGTAACACTTATCATCTAATGGTATGATCTTATATCACTTCATATTGAGATTAACCTGTAACACCAAAATTTGAAAGTAACATTCGTCGATCTGGAATCCATATGTCATTCGTTTTCATTCGTAAATCATGTTCAATCGTAAATTTTAAAAAGACTCTTATTCACATTCAATTGTTAATCAATATAGTAACAAATTACTCTTGAATTTTTTAACAGACTCTTACAGTATGAAAAAGAAAGACTTCGATATATCACTAATAATTAGATCATTATCGAAACAAAAATCTCTTATTTTTGTTAAAGTGAAAATAGACTAAAAGAAAAGTTTTCGAAAGACAAAGGGGGATTTGTCCTACTTGTAAAGAATACTTTGAATAAGAAGAAATGGAAGGTGATCATATTATACCTTGGAAAGATGATGGTAAAACTGGTAGAAGAAAACTGCCAAGTATTATGTAAACATGATAATAGGGTAAAATCTAGTGTTCGGCATGTTCATCAAGAACATATTGATGATGAAATTCCCGGTTTATGAAGCTTGAAGTTTTATATCTCGAAGATACCGCGTACTATTGTTAAAAAATCCATCAAACCCCAGTATTTATTAACAATTTGAGTTTAAAGGAAGACACTAAATACAAGAATATGAACACTTTAAAATCATTTACTCAAAAAGGACATGATCAGAATTGCAATCCGTTTATCATGATGGCTCTGTCCTTTGTACTCCTATTTCCCGGTTACCAGGTTTCAGCCCAGGTAAATACTGCCGCATTGCAGCAGCCGGGTAAGGCAAACTTTCAATCGATCCGACAACACTTCAACGATGTCTGGAAAGGCAGGAAGGTCACCAGGGGCTCCGGATATAATCCCTTCAAGCGCTGGGAATGGTACTGGGAGGCTCGTGTGAACCGTGATGGAACATTTCCCATGAATAACATTGTGGAGCAGGCCTGGAAAAAGTATTCCGACGAACACGCCTTCGATCAATCGGCGGCAGCCGGGAATTGGGTGCCAATGGGTCCCAGTAAACCAGAGAGCCGATATTTCGGTGTGGGACGGATCAACTGCATCGCTTTTCATCCTAATGACAAGAACACTTTCTGGGTCGGTACCCCCTCGGGCGGGTTGTGGAAGACCGAAGATTTCGGAAAATCCTGGAAGCCGAACGCTGCCATGGACAACCAGCCCTCGCTTGGGGTAACCGACATTATCATCGATCCGCTGGATCCGCGTATCATGTTCATTGCTACGGGAGATGGCGATGCTGCCGGAAACGTCGGGGAGATAAACAATTCGGGTGCCGGGGATAATAAAAGTATTGGCGTTCTCAAATCTGTAGACGGTGGTGTCACCTGGCAGAAAACCGGCCTGAACTGGGAACTTAAACAACAATCGCTGATTTCAAGGTTGATCAGGCACCCGGCCGGAAGTGATACCATGTTTGCCGCGACAACTTCCTGTATTTATAAAACCACCGACAAGGGAATAACCTGGGATTACAGTAAATGGGGCTTGTCTTTCAGCGACATTGTGTTCAACCCCGGCAATGCGAAGATCATGTATGCATCAACCAGGTCTGCATCGATTGCCGGTACCAATCCTGAACAATACAGGTGGGGACAGATTTACCGGTCAACGGATGGAGGGGCGACTTGGGATTCAGTGACCCAGTTCACAAATACCACACGGATCAAACTTGCGGTGACACCCCAAAAACCGGACCTCGTGGAGGCAGTCTGTGTTTCGAAATCAGGAGGGTTGGGCGGCATATACCGTTTTAAAGAGACGGGGACTGCATTTACCCTGACCGACACCGTGGTAAAACTGTATAAGAATTGCAGCAATAATTATCTTAATTCCTACCATGATCCAGAGATGCATGATGATTCATGTTCGGGACAGGGCGACTATGACCTTTGTTACCTGATCAATCCTGTGAATGTGAATGAACGCTGGCTGGGAGGCGTCAATGCCTATAAAAGCAGCGACGGCGGAAAAGAGTTCAGTCTTGTAAATTACTGGGCCGACTCAGTTCCCAGGATAGTGGAACAGGTTCATGCCGACAAGCACTGGTTTGCATTTCATCCCCTGCAGCCCGGTATCTTTTTTGAATGCAACGACGGGGGTATCTATTATACCGATAATGGCGGCAAACGCTGGAAGGATATCTCTGCCGGTCTGCAGATAAGCCAGATCTATCGGATAGGTTCCTCCTATATTGAATCCGACGTGGTCATTGCCGGATTTCAGGACAATGGTTCCCAGGTTCGCATGGACTCTGCCAAATGGCACACTCCCGAAACGATCGGGGGCGACGGAATGGGCTGTCTGATCGATTGGCTCGATCCCAATGTAAAATACGCATCCTATTCAAATGGGGTAATTAAACGAACCACCGACGGAACCTGGTCAAAAGCGAATACGAAATCCATCACCGACAGTCTGCCCGGCAAGCAAAGCGGGGCATGGATCACCCCATATGTGATGCACCCACTCGATCCCCAGACACTTTATGCCGGATACCGGAATATTATGAAAACAACCAACCGGGGTGATAAATGGGACTCAATTTCAGTACTTCCCATAATCGCAGGGGATGAAAAATTGAGAGTCCTTGCCATATCAGAGAGTGATCCGAAGGTGATGTGGGCCTCCACGGTTAAGAAACTCTACAAAACCACCAATGAGTGGAAAAACTTCGATTCGATAAGCTACCAGCTCCTGCCAGTCAGTAAAAACATGATCACAGGCATCGCCATCCACCCAGAGAAACCAGGAACCGTATTCGTTACATTCTCAGGATATGATTCAGCAAAGGTATATCGCACCGATAACGGGGGATTAACCTGGAGCAACATTTCAGGGGGCACTTCTCTGCCGAAACTCCCGGTGAACTGTATTGCTTACGAAGAGGATACCAGGGATGCACTCTACATCGGTACCGATGCGGGCGTGTTTTACAAGGACTCACTCATGACTGATTGGATTCCATTCAATAAAAACATGCCCAATGTGATGATTACTGATCTCTCGATTGAATATGGTACCGGGAAGATCAGGGCAGCAACCTTTGGGCGCGGATTGTGGGAATCGGATCTTTATGTGGCGCCGGGATTGAACAAGGTGAACGAAAAGGAGATCCCAAAAGACGGAGGGATTGCCACAGGGGGCGGAGTTTATCAAACCGGGAGCACCGTAACATTGAATGCTACGCCTACAAAAAGTAATTCATTTTTAGGGTGGTACGAAGATGGGGTGAAGGTACACGACGGCACAACCTATACATTCGTAATCCAAAATAACCGCAATCTCATCGCTAAATTCGGATATCCCACGGGCCTGGAGGACAATCTGAGATCCAAAATTAAGCTATTCCCGAACCCAACCAAGGGAGCTCTTGAGATCAGTTTCGCGAAAGGTTTGGGGGATGATCTTCAGAAGTTAACCGTCACCAGCATGCAAGGCAGTATTGTTTATGAATCCTTGACCAAAGCCGAAAATGATCACCTCTCTGTAGATTTATCTGCCAATGTCCAGGGGAATTACATTCTCACGCTATATTTTAACACGGGCAACAAAGTTTCATATACAATGATGCTCGCAAAATAGGGATACCATAATCATCAGCTTTGCTGAGTCAGTACCTTGTGTGGACAGGCAGGACACTGTGACCCCTCTTCGCCGGCGCAATCTGACCACCTCTCCTTGTTGATTGACAAGAAGATATAGTGGTCAACAAATATCGGCAGTGGGTGGTCAGGAACTCCGATTTTTCCACTCCTGAAGTCACATGAGTTAAAACCTGAATTGGTTAACCCATTTAAGCTTCAGATTCAGAAAATCATGGATTTGACTTCACATTTCAAAAGTCAAACGAATCATTATATAAGAAGAAAATGACCAAGTTGGAGACCGAAAGGGAGGTATTAGAAGAACGATTTGCATTTGGGAAGATAAATGAAGAGTTATTCAGAAAGTTTCAATCCAAAATCGAGGGTGAGATCTCAAAACTCAGGGAAAACGACGAAAGTGTACCGATCAGAATTATCTGACCGACAAAGTCAACAGTCCTTTTCGTCTAATAGTAGTATTATCAAGGAGTTCCGAAGATAGTAAAAAAATCTCCGCTGAAAATAGCGAGGAATCCGATTCAGTACCCTGGAGTACCCAATTATCTAACTTTTCCCTGATACAAGATTTTACGAAAGTGGTTGAATTTGTTGACATTATATAGGAATAGAAATAATATCCATGCAAGGATTATAATGAAATGAATCAATTCATCATCCTGTATTCGTTGGGAGTAAAACCGGTGTTCTTCTTAAACATTCGGGTAAAATGTTGAGGATATTTAAACCCTAATTCATAAGCAATATCACTGATGGATTTAGTCGTATCATAGATTTTTTCCTTTGCAATATCAATCAGTTTTAACTGGATATGTTCAAGGGCCGACTTGCCGGTTTCTTTTTTTAACAAATCCCCTAAATAATTGGATGACAAGAATAATCTTTCAGCGCAATAGCTGACCGAAGGTAAGCCCAGTTCAATAGGTTTGTCAGACGAAAAATATTCATCCAGTACTTTTTCAAACCGAACCAATACATCCATATTTACATGGCTGCGTGTATTGAACTGTCGTTCATAAAAACGCTTACAGTAATTAAGGAAAAGTTCCAGATAGGATACTATCAGCGTTTTGCTGTGTGCATCAATTGGATGTTCTAATTCATAAGCGATTTTGTCAAAGCAGTCATTAATAATTGTCCGTTCCCTTGCAGATAGGTGAAGTGCCTCCTTTATTTCATATGAAAAGTAGGTGTAATCCTTTATATGCCTGCCAAGTGATGTCCCATGAATAAGGTCAGGATGAAACAATAATGCATGTCCCTGCGCCTTTTGTTTTTCGCCACTGTTTTCAATTCCATAAACCTGGCCGGGTGCAATAAAGAGTAGAGAACCTTCTTCATAATCATAGGTGTTACAACCATATGTTATATTCCCACATTTCACTTCCTTTAAAAAAATGGCATAAATACCCATTTGCTTTCTGAAAAAGTAAAATGGTTCGATTTGGGAGAAATCAATAACACTGACCAAGGGGTGTAAAGTTTCCTGGCCGATGAAGTTATTGTATTCAGTAATTGTGTTGATTCTTGAAATTTCATTCATAGCACATCTTCAATTTCGATTTGCAAAGTTAAACATCACTTGGCTATAAAATTAGCCTCTGAATGAGATTCCTTAATAATGGTAGGTGATTCAGTAATTGGGGTAATTCCAAAAGTGTTTTTTCTGCGAGTTTTGCATCGTGATTAAAATGATAACTAAAAAGCAAGGAGATACTACTATGATTTTACAGGAAAAGTATACATTATCAAATGGGGTTAATATCCCAAAGCTTGGACTTGGAACATGGTTCATAAGCGATGAGGATGCTATAAAAGCAGTAAAAGATGCCATAGAAATAGGTTACAGACACATCGATACAGCCCAGGCTTATATGAATGAGCATGGAGTTGGAGAAGGTATCAGGAACTGTGGCATTGCCCGAAAAGAACTTTTTGTAACTTCAAAACTGGCAGCCGAAATAAAATCGTACGATTTAGCTGTTGCAGCAATTGACAATTCATTAAAGACAATGGGCTTGGACTATCTTGATATGATGATTATTCACAGCCCTAAGCCTTGGATGGAGTTCCACGAAGAAAATGCGTACCTCGAAGGCAACCTTGAAGCATGGAGAGCACTTGAAGAAGCCTATAAAGCAGGCAAATTGAAAGCAATTGGAGTTTCAAACTTTCAACAACCTGATATCGAAAATATTCTAAAATCGTGCAGTGTAAAGCCAATGGTAAACCAGGTATTGGCGCATATTAGCAATACTCCTGGGAAATTGATTGATTATTGCGAAACAAATGGAATTTTAGTTGAAGCCTATTCGCCCGTTGCCCACGGTGAATTGATGAAAAACCAGGAGGTGTTAAAGATGGCTGAAAAATATGATGTTTCAGTGCCTCAGTTATCTATTCGTTACTGCCTGGAACTTGGTCTGTTGCCTTTACCCAAAACGGCAAATCCGGTTCATATGAAAAATAACGCCAATGTTGATTTTGTAATTTCAGGTGAGGATATGGAAATCCTGAAAAGCATGAAACAAATTGAGAATTATGGAGAAGCAAGCATGTTTCCGGTATACGGAGGCAGGTTAAAGTAATAACTATGGTAAATGATAATATTGGCTCAACAAAAGTGGACTTGAAATGAAAAGCATGAATGTTAAAATTGGCGATAAAGTACTTATGGCAACACTCGCTGATAATTCTTCTGTGGAAGCATTGAAGAATGCCCTTTCCAAAGCTCCGATAACGGTAGATATGCATGACTATGGTAAAATGGAGAAAGTCGGTCCTCTCGGACAGGATTTCCCAAGAAATGATGAATCCATTACAACAGAAGCAGGAGATATAATATTATACCAGGGTAATGCTTTGGTGATTTATTATGCTCCGAATTCGTGGAATTTCACAAGGCTCGGAAAAATAGACAATATTACCCCACCGGAGTTGAAGGGCATACTCGGTAGTGGTAATATTACAGTAACATTGTCATTGCCTCATAATTAAGCCAACATGGTTTTGGAATTGTGCATAATAAGCAGATGAAACATTTTATTTTAACAATTTGTGTGATAATGATTTTTGCGTCATGATTACAAAAAACAATGGTACAATGAAAACAAATGAAATATTCCCGAAAGGACAAAAAGCAACCGAGAACTTTACCGGAGATACATGGGTGCAGATGCTAACTGTTGATGGAAGGAACTTTGATGTGTAATCTAAAGTTTCTTGCCTAACATAAATTGTTTATGTAAATTTACCAAAAAAATGGCAAGATGAAACCAGAAAACAAGATCATCCAACACAAATTATCAGTTCTGCAATTGGCCGAAGCACTTGGAAATATCACACAGGCTTGCAAACAACGGGGTGTATCCCGGACCCAGTT
>Ga0209099_1003713_pt1 | contig 12194 bp, 16 predicted proteins | sample AD_JPNHW2_MetaG_FD_184430 | JGI IMG/M metagenome (GOLD analysis project Ga0209099, IMG submission 184430) | Active sludge microbial communities of municipal wastewater-treating anaerobic digesters from Japan - AD_JPNHW2_MetaG (SPAdes) (version 2) | ecosystem: Engineered > Bioreactor > Anaerobic...
AGTTTCCTCCCCTTCCGCTACCGGATGGCAGGAATAAGAACAATACCAGCCCGGAGATCAATGACGGGATGAACGTTATCAGGCAGGCAATATCGACCAATGCGTTGAGAGTATTGCGTTTCATGAGAATTCCTTACGATTCACTGAAGATGTCCGGATTAATAAATACGATGGGGCGAATCGGATAAGGAAGTGAATTTCCTGCGAAAAACAAACCATACACCTCCTATTGCAAGGCCAATGCATCCGATGATCCACGATGCAGGGCTGAGAAATATGATAAGCCCAAGACAGCTCAGCGCCCCGGTGACCGGAACGAACGCGGGATATTTCCGGTGATCCCGGGGCAGCCGGAGTGCAGCAAAGTTGGCGATCAGGTAGTAGAGCAGCATGGCAAACGTGCTGACCGAGACGACCAGCGCAAGGTCCGCGAGAAGGAGGGCGGCGATCATGCAGGCACCGGTGATCACAATCGCGTAGTGGGGTGTGCTGAACCGGGGATGGATCCTGCCAAACAGCGGGGGGAGATCGCGGCTGCGGGCCATGGAGAAGACTATGCGGGATATCCCCATGATAGTGGTCAACAGCACGCTCACCGTTGCGATCATCGCTCCCAGCGAGATAACCAGGACTGCCCCGGAATTCCCGGTCATCCCGATCGCATCGGCGAGAGGCGAGCCGGAGTGTGCGAGGGCAGGGGCGCCGGCAAGACCGACAGCGACAAGGCTCACGAGCAGATAGATACCTGTAGAGATACCGAGTGCGAGGAAGATGGAGCGCGGGATGATTTTTTCCGGGTCTTTTACTTCTTCAGCCATAATGGTGACCCGGGCAAATCCCGTGTAGGCAAAAAAGATGAGGGCGGCTCCGCTGAGGATTCCCATCGATCCTTCCGGAGTAAAAGGTGCGAAATTACCCGGCCTGAGAAAGCCCAGCCCGAATGCGATGAAGAACACGAGAATCAGGATTTTTGCCATGACGAGGATGTTGTTGAAGAGGACCGACCCTTTCAGGCCCAGATAATTGATGATGATGAAGATCAGGCAGATCGTGACGGCGATGATTTTTATCGGGACTGATGGGAAGAGTGTAACAAAGTAATGGGCAAAACCCAGCGAGACTGCCGCACCGACAAAGATGTTCGAGAAGATCCAGATCCAGCCGGCGATGAATCCCGCGAACGGGGAGATGAGTTTCTGTGCGTATGCATAGGTCCCGCCTTCTTCCGGAAGATATGCCCCCAGTTCGGCAACACTCATTGCTGAGAATACTGCAATGACCCCGGCGATGATGATGGAGAAGACCATTGCCGGCCCGGCGATGCCGGCGACAATGCCGGTAACAACAAAAATACCTGAACCGATGATTGCCCCGATACCGAGCGCTGTAGCATCGAAGAGACCGATCTCGCGTTTCAGGACCGGTCGGGCCCCGGTATCTGGCATGAATTACCCTTCTTCCTGCCGGGTATTAATGATGCGGGGTTTTCTTACCCCGAATGAAAAAAAGTAAGACGTCTTGCGCAACAGTCAGACATTTTGTTGTTATTCAATATTCTATCGCTTCACCACCCTCGGCCGTATTCCCCGGCACAGGGCATGCAGACAAATTTCCCGTCCCGGACCCGGGCCCGGTGTTCGGCAACCATCTCACCGCAGCTGGCACACTGGACGGATGCGGAGATCTTTGTCCGCACGGGAATCTCCGGCTTTACTTCTTTGATAAGGAACAGTTCCTCAACCGGCATCTTCAGGATCCGATCGATCACGCCTGCCTGCCGCTCGTGGAACTCTTTCTGTTCAGCAGGAGTTGCTGTCCCGCCCATCACTTTTTCCCGGAGTGCTGAGGCAACCGGGTCAATACGCTGTATAACCGGTTCCGGCCTTTGGACAAGGCGGATGGCACGGTAATATTTCCGATCGATAAAGGTGTAGGCATGCTTCCCGAAGTCGTGGAGTATCAGGTTGCCTTTTCCTACCGAGCATCCCGCAACTAGCTGGATCGCATCGACCCCGCATGCATCGTTCTCGACAATACAGACAAGTTCTTCATCGTCCGAGCGACCGGCCCTGAGGGCATCCATCGCGTACTCTGCCGCCCGGTAGCCGAGGGCAAGTCCGGGGCATGCGTGCCCGTGGAATGCTACCGCTTCGTTGTAGGATTTTATCGATTGGGTCATAGGATCACGTGACTAGGTTGTTCTTTTCTTGGAGATTGAATTATTTTGTTCTCTTTTCCCCTCAGGAAAAGGTGTGTAAAAATATTATGAATATTTGAGGCGATTTTTTATATTCCGCTGGTTTTCCCCTTTATGAGAGGTGATCAGGCATCGAAGTTCGGCAGATGCCTCACTTCTCATGATCGGTGTTCCTGCGAAGATCTTTGAGCCAGTGGAGGAGATGATTTTCGACCAGAATGTTTTTCTTGTTATAATAAAAAGTGGATTAAAGCAACTCAATGAATCCTTGCGGATTCTCTGGTGTCTTATCCCATCGGGATTCGACAGCTTGGAATTGGTGTGACCATGTTACAGCAAACTATTCAGTTGTTCAATGACAAGGAGGAGGAGTTAATCAACCTCCTTGCGGAGATCGGAACGAAGAAATCCGTGGCGAAGATGCTCGTGTATCTTGCCCGCACCCCGGAAGCGACCTCCCGGGAGATCGAGCGGGGGGCCGACATGCGCGAGCCTGAAGTCTGTATGGCAGTCAAGTACCTTGCGCGCCTCGGCTGGATCCGGGACCGGATGATCCCTTCTGATCGGATGGGCAAACCAGTCAGGAGTATTGCACTGGCCCTGCCAGCCGGACAGATCCTGGACATTATCGGGAAACAAAAGATGGACGAGACCCGGAGCCGGGTTGCGCTCATCAGGAAACTGGGAAATTACTCCTGAACCCGCATGCGGGAGATCGCAGGTTTCCCGCCGGTTATCCTTCACCCTTTTTTAGAAACATTCCCGGGAAAAAGTATCGGGAAGGAATTTCAGGAAAAATGAATGCGACAGAAAAAATGGTTTTGGTTTTTTTATATCACAACTCCGGTAATTATCCCGATGATCTGTTGCGCCGTCACCGGGTCCACGACCTGCGCCAGCACGAAGCCGGCCAGCACGATGAACACGCTCCAGAATACCTTCTTCACCTGCTCGTTTTTGCCGAACAGCCGGATGATCGTTTCCGTGTCCGTCATCATCCCCTGCCGGATGAGCTTGGGCAGGAAGACGAAGAGCAGGAGGAAGAGCATTGCTGCGATGGTGAACGAGAGCATGCTTCCGGTCTTTTCCGCAAGGAACATGCCGGGCGGGACGGTGAGCGCCCCGGCCAGTGTTGCTGCGGATGCGATCTCGCCGAACCAGAAGTAATGCCGGTTTCCTGCATAGATCTCTTTCTCCTCATTGTTCAGTACCGCGGGATCGAAGATCCCGAGGGTGTTCAGTGCCCCGTACCAGGCCGCGTGCGCCTCTTTGGGATCGGCAGCAATGCCGAGGAAGAGGATTACTACCGGTACCGCGAGCAGGACGAGGGGCAGGTGTGCCAGCATGACGATGATCCCGAGAAGGATCCCGGCGCCGCATAGGGCGGCCCGGGTCAGCAGGGGATTTTCAGTCATAGACCACCCCCTCCTTGATAACCAACTCGAAGACCGGGCTCGTGGAGCCGCCGTTTGCCGGGCTGAAGTCCCGGACCTTCCCGGCATGCTCCCGTTTCCTCTTTGCGGTCCGGATCCGGACCGTGTGGATGCCCGGTGCACGGGGATACACCCAGTTACCGTCGGCATCGCGTGCCTCGCGGTGCGGCGGGATATCGAACCAGTCCGGCCAGAACCGGACGCCGCGCGGGATGTCGGTCCCCCGCATCAGGTCGGGGAGCCGGATCGGCTTCATATTGTCGTAGATGACATCGACAATCAGGTCCGCGTCCTGCTGCTCCGGGTGCAGTTCCATTTCGTAGAAGACCGGAGTGCTCCGGACTTCTTCCTGGGTCAGGGGAGTTCCTGCGGTCAGCGGTTCGAGACCACAGAATGTCCCCCGGAACAGGCCGGTCACGGTTGCAACCGGCATGATTTCTGTTTCCATGATTTACCTCCGTGATGAAAAACGGCCGGATTCCCGGAAGATTTCCGGGGTCCTGCCGCCGGGCCGAAAATGCCGGTTATTTCCGGTTGTTCCCGGCCGGGTTCATCACCCGTTCAGGTCAGTGCCGCCACTGTGTCGGCCCAGGTCTCTACCTTCGTGCGGATCGCGTCGTCCGAGTACGAGGTCAGGCTCACGCTGTCGCGGCCGAACGTGACCATATAGATCTCACCGTTCGGGTCGCGGCACTTCAGGGTGGCCGAGTAGGTCTCGTTCGCGGGATCCCTCACGGGTGTCCCTCCATGGGCTGCCGTGAGTGCAGCGTCAGCAAGAATGGCTGCTGCGCCGGCATTGAACCCGGCGATTGTGGTGTACTTACCGGACTCGTTCCCCACGGTCTTTGCAAGGGCGTCCTGGTAGACCACCTTTGCCACGTAGGCTTCCTTGCTCTTCTCCACCGGCTGGTGGGTCACACTGCCAGCCGTGTACGCAACGCACCCGAAGGGGTTGCCGGTGATCACGGACTGGACAATGGTGTTGAATGCCGATACATCTGCGATCGGGCTCGCAAGCGGGCGGACCGCAGTCTTTGTTACTGTTTTCTCTACAAAGTCTGCCATGTTGTTTTCCTCTCTTTTTTCTAACCGTGTCATCAGAACCAGGAAGAGAAGAAGAATCCACACGGATTCTTCGACCTTTATCCCGGTTCATCTGAATGGTGCAGAGATCCGCACCGCGGATCTCCGTGGTTTTCCGGTGAAGTCTGCGCGAACTTCACTGACGTGAGGAGGGGTTTGTTTCCTCCTTCGTGTCGCCAGGGCCCCTTTGACATATCAGTATGGGTTTTATAGGGAGATGGGCTTGGCTGAATAAATCCGGAAATCGAAAAACGGAGGATTTTGGCAGGGATTGGGGATTATCCGGGCTTCTTATATTGCCGGATGATTTTGACAATACGGGATGGTTAAAAATGAGGCCGTCGGAATATTAGATTCATTCCACTACAGGCAACCCATCCACATAATAAAACGACTGCGGTGGCACAAATCCCGGAATTGTTTCATACGGATCGATAGGATCGTCAAATTCCTGAAGGTTTTGGATCTCAATAGCAAATGCCCGTGATTTTCCTTCAAAATATGAGAAAAATTCCCGGTCGTTAATACCAGCATACTCTTTCACATTATTCCAGAGTTTATGTGGATGATCTTCCAGGATTCCGCCGACTTCAAATGTCCCTACAATTTTTTTCACGGGTGATGATGAGTAAATATAGATCCGGTCGATCCCGCGATTTTTGAAGACCGTTTTGCGGAATTCGTACCGTTTATCCCCTTCAATAATGGACCTGACATATTTTGGCTTAATTGACAGTAAAACGTCCATCGATGCCCCCGAGGCCTTTAATGTTAAAATTTCCTCATTTGTAATCTCATTCAGATCGTGGCGAGGATAGACTATTTACCAATTTTATTCTCCCTCCTCTCTTGGATGAGACTATATATTTTGTAATCTGTATTTCTAAGATTCTCCAGTTCTTTAGAATTGCAATTGTATTTTGAGAAAAAGCGTTCGATCTCATCTTGGTCGAATGTCATGAAATGTTTCATGTAAAAATTCAGAAGCATATCAGTATACCCTTTGACAAGATGACGTTCATCCTCGCTAATTCCATCATAATCCCATTGATGTATAGCCTTATTCCTGAGCTCAAGCAGCATGTCAAGTTCAATTTTCAGTTCGTTTTTTGATAAGGGTGGAATAATAAGAAAAAGACGGTTGAGCATTTTCGTATGGGACATTTTCTTATCCTTAAGACATAACCATTCGATAGATGCCCAGAATGCAAGAAGTGCAAATCCTATATTGTTTTCATGAAGTCCGGTGTAATATGCATCCAAAGCAGAAGACAGAATTTTTTGTACATCCACGGTTCCTTTTGAAAAAATCGAGAGGTTCTCTTTGATATTGTCCGTCTGGATAGGACAATTCTTATGAATCGCATCAAACTCCCAGACTAACGCGTCGATACAGTCCTTATCTTGATTTCCTACCATCAACAATACGGGGGAGGGACAGTTCTCGTATGAATTTCGAAAACGGAATGAATATCTCGTACCCGAGTTGAAATTATTGATTAAACCGATCCAGCAGAGAATAAATCTTGCCTGGCGAATACCCTCCTTCATCGCATAAAAATGGTTCCTTGCTGGAATTTGGAAATGAAGGCAAAGCGTATTGTAATCGGGATATTCTATCCCAAATCGATGATTAATAAAATGTAGTTTTACTGAAAAGTACGGAGAGGAAAAGGGTTCTATTGAAGGATTCGTCATAAAGAAGTCAAATGGGCGGTCGTTTACGGATACACGGAATGGAGAAAATTTTACCGGTGGTTCGATATCCAAGAGAAAATAGAGATCATAATCCTGAATCGGTTCTTTATAAGCGTCTAATAATTTTCTCTCAAATTCTTTTTTACATTCTTTGAAATCTGCTGTTGCATTCTCTTTTTTTAATCGATGTAAAATTGGTTCGATTGTAAAATTGAACATTGGATCTTTTGGGAATTGAACACAATACCGGGCGTCATCGAATTTTTGTTCAAAGTTTTCTGTTTTCATGAGGGAGTATGTCAAAATATTCTGATAACGTGTGATATCCCCCCAATAGCGGAATTCAAACTGAAGTTTTCCCTCATCATTGACAGCGTATAAATCAAGAACAGCTTGGACAATCCTGTCTCGATTTTCTTCCGCATTTTCTGAATCCTTCATCACATCACTTCGGCATAGCGAGAGGGCATTCGTTTTGAACTTTTTACGCTGGAGACGTTAAAACTGTTGAAGATAATTTTCCAGATTTTACCCTCATTCGATTATCCAAACTAAAAATCTCCGGAAGATCCTGTAGGAGAAATTTAGACAAGATTCCCGTATAAAAAAAATTCAAAACCGCTTGTACTTCTTGTGCGCCTGCTCAATGGTGAGGACATCCACGACCCGGACGCAATCCCGGAACACGACAAAGAATGCTGTATAACTATGTGCGATGTTCATCCGACACACTCCGTCGCGGAGATGCTCTACATCCCGTGCAGTCAGAGGATCTTCAAGCTGGACCAGGTGTTGTTTGATGATCCGGCGATCCTTTACCGGCAGATCATTGATGTATTGCAGTGCCTGCCTTTCGATTTCGAGGCGCAACGTTCAGCACCTCTTTTCTGAATTGTCTGTATTCATCATCATCTTCCAGACGGACGAAATCGCCTTCCTTTGCAACCCTCAGAATCTGGGCGATGTAGTCCTGTTGTTTCTGCTCCCGAACCAGCCGGGCAATGACGTCCCCATACCGCTCTCCGGGTTGTTTGAGCGTGTTGAGGTCCTGCTTGGTTGTCGGGGTCACAAGAATCTTTTCGGTTGGGTGCTCACCTTTTTCCAACATAAATATATCACTACGTTTTGTAAATTTTGCAATTTAGCCCGAATGGGACAAAAGGTAATTTATGTCATTTAAGGATATATATCCTCTCCTCCTTCCGGGTTGTGTCATCGTTTACTCCATCGATGAATCCGGAATTGTCACAATGACCTTCTTTCCAGCCAGACCCGCACTCAGCCACCACCCCTTGTCCCGGCCGATCATCCTCTGTATTAGTGCTGTAGCCCGCCATTTCCGGCCAAGTAAATAGTAGATTCCCGCCAATCAGAGACTGAAACAGGCGTTTCCCCAAACAATAGTGTCATTTATTCGTGAAACAGTGTCATTCGGACCGGAAAATCAGGTAATCGGAGGCTGAAATCACCCCCGTTGACTGCACCCCTCCCGGACCCCCTGGCAGGACCAAATACCGGAGTTGTCAGTCCCCCCCGTCGGAAAATCCCCCGATAACCTCAGGAGAGGCGTCAGGCTCATTTCCCGGCCCCCTTTTCCGGACAACCATCTGCCTGTGCCCAGGCAGAACCTTCGCTGTAATAGTGCTGCAGCCCGCCAATTCCGGGCATCGGGAAGGCTGATTCGCATCAATCAGAGCCTGAAACAGGCACTTCCTGAAATAATGGTGTCATTTTTTCATGAAACTGTGTCATCCGGACGGGAAAAACGGGTAAACGGGGGCTGAAATGACCCCCGTTGACTCTAACCCCCTGTCCCACCCCCCTCTTCTCCGGCGGATGGGGAGGATCCCGGCTCCACGGGAACAGAGCCGGCAGCCGGTACACCCGCCGGTATACCAGCCTCCGGAGAACGGTCGGAAGAAATGACCGGCGCATCGGCAGGCACCCTCATATCCGCAGCTGGTCCCGGGCATCCGGCATCCGGAATTTTTCCCGGATCCCCCGTGCCGGTTGTGCCGGCTCCGTCCGCACCGGATTTTTTCATGGCATTCCTTTTCTTCAGCCACCGGATGATCCGGCTGTTGGGATCGATGTTACCGGAACCGGCCGGTATGCCGGCAACCGGCGCCGGAGACCCGGCTTTGTCCGGTGCCGGCACCATCGTACAAGCCGGTTTCCCGTCAATGAACGGCACTCCGTCCCGGTCGATCTCCACAAGGCCGGCTGCCCCGACCCGGAAGAACCGCAGGGCGCCGTGCCGCGAGTACAGCCAGAGCTCGCATACGACCGGCCCGCCGCAGGGGACCGTGCAGAGCCCGGCGATCGCGCCGGCATATTCGGCGCTGATCTCCGCAATAGTTGCGCGGGAGAGCCGCGTGGCCAGCCGGAGACAGGCCAGGACAAGCAGCCCGTTCCCGTAGAACAGGAACTCGCTGACGTACGATGGCGACGACCGGAAGCGCATCACCCGGCCGCGCCTGAGTGCAACCGGGATCGCCGCTTCGAAACCTTTCACCGGCTCCGGTCCCCGCTTCATACCGGGCACTTCCTGCGGGCAGCCCGCGACTGTTTTCCCGTCCCTTCCCGCGTATCCGGTGAGATCGATGCGACATCCACCGGCGCGAGTTCCTTCCGGATCGGACGGGTCCGGACAGTCACATTGTAGTGGTGCCAGTGCGTCCTCTTTACGCTGATGCGGTACAGCCCGTCGCCCCATTCCCTGACCGTGCGGGCAAGTGCCTGTGGGAGGAGCCAGAGCGGGATCCCGCTCTCGGTCCGTGACCTGCGCTTCGTCACTTGGACCCCCGTTTTGCCTCCAGGATCACCATCCTGCGGTTGAGCCGTTCGATCTTGTGCCTGAGGCGCCCGGAGATTTTTTCCTGCAGGTCCGTCAGGACAAAGACCAGGTGCCTCCATTTTTTAGGGAGAATAAACCAGTCTTTCATCCCCGTACCTCCCCGTCACCGGGCGATACGCCCCGTGTCTCTTCGAGCCGTTGTTCGAGCGCATCGATCTGTTGCTGGAGATCCGCGACTTGCAGGATCATCTCGTCGTACACCCTTTCCTGCCGCTGTACGAGCGAGCAGGTGAAGTCCCTGAACGCGTCCTCGAACGGGCGGTACGCTACCTCGCCGTCCGGATCCCTGATATTCTTCAGGATCCGTTGCCGGGCTTTTTTGATCGCTTCCGGTTCGGTCGGAGGTGCAATCCCGAGCAGTTCCGTCTTCCGGAACACGGACTTTGCCGGCCGGTGCACCGTCCGGTGGCCGGGCACATGCTTTTTTGCCCATGCAAGTTCGTCATTCACCGGCCCGGTCGCCCCCTTCACGGGTCCGGTAGTGTCTGTCTGCGATACCTCGCGGGAAGGCCCTGCAATGCCGGTATTTTCCCGCTGCGGGATCCTGCCGGACCCTGCGTTGTCTGCCTGCTTTCCATTGTTTGTCATTTTTGATCGGATTTTCTCTTTGTTCATCTGCAATACGGCACGATGGCGGATGAGCCGCTGCTCCAGGTATGGTGGATGTTAAAGCCGGTGACGGGTATGTTTAATGAAAGGTTCCGGACCGAACCTGTCAGGTACGTGTCCTGGAAATGTCACGCCCGTTCACTGGCGTATTATTGGGTAAACAGAAGAGCGCGGTTGTTATCCGCCGCAGTCCCGGTAACTGCCGGGAAAATCCCACACTTGCACACGACCCCGGCTTTTCGGTCATAGTGGGGAATATCCGGGTCCGCCGGCCGATATATCCCGTCAGACAGGACAACCCGGTATCCCATCACCATACAGAGCAGGACCACATGGATGAGGATCACAGCAGCTAAGCACTGCGCTGCATGCAGCGGGTGGCCGAGCGCCATGATCTTCATCGTCAGTGGAATGCAGAGTTCGTGAAGCATTGTGATTATTTTATAAAAGCTTGGTTTGGTTATATGGTTTCTGGTCAACCAGGCGGCGGAGAGGGAATCGCCGGCAACTTGGAACCGGATTTTTTTCTGGGTTATCAGAACCCTCTTTCGAGGGGCTTCTGCCCGGTCTGGGCCGTGAATCCCACCATGGCCTTATCCACCAGTTCTGGTGAAAAGTCGTTGCCGTCACAGAGCATTCTGCGGATCCCTTCTGCATCCGGGTATCCCGCAGCAAGGGAGTACTTATCGGTAACTGGTGGGTGCAGGAACATCTCCATCACGGGTGCCGGGTCAAAGTCCGTTTGCTACTCTTTGGGTTTTGCAGCAAACCCGAATTTTCTCATGTTTCAGGATCAGGTAAATTCGATAAAAATAATATTCCGGTATGAACATTTTCATAAAACCATTTCCTTAGTTAACCGCGGGTTGGCAGGTACTACAGTGCATGATCTATTGCGTCCTGGCGTCAACCTGGAATACCTCAATGTTATGCAATGCAAAAAGCTGAAAAATCGACAACCGCGGTGGTCCTTACCGCGCATAAAAATCCACGATTTCTGATGACAATGTCTATGAGATAGTAAAGAAAATCCTCGCAGAATTAAAATGCCTATCCGGTAATTCCATGGTTACCCTTAGATAGACAAACGAGGAATGCATCGCCGGCACGATGCATATGCTGAATGCCGGGCGACCAATGTCACATTTGTCGATGAACTGAACGACGAAAAGAAAAATGACCAATATTCTCTGGCAAAATCAATAAAATATTTTTATACCTTAAAATAGACCCAATATTCTATCTGGTTCGGTGTTATGCAATTCTCCGATTGAGATCTTGTATTTTGGGGGTTTAAAGCGATAAATAATTCCTTATAGTCCTTTTTTTACAATAGACGATAAAGTCAAAACGGTTTCAAAAGGGTTATAACGGGCCTAGTATAACATAAAATCGAACGTACTTTGTACGGTCAATTATATCTAGAGATGAGAGATCTTAGATAAATTTGTACAGTAATACGAACAACTCAACATAACATGAGGCGATAATATTTGTCGAAAGTTGTAGAGATTTCCCCAACCACAAGACACGAGGGACACTCAAAGCTTGTCTTGAAGGTTAACGACGCAGGAATCATCGAGACTGGTAACTGGTGTTCCATTACCCCGGTGAGGGGCGTCGAGAAGCTTGCTGTTGGCAAGACCCCCGAGCAGGTGCCCAAGATCGCGTCCCGCGTCTGTGGTATCTGTCCGGTTGCACACTGTCTTGCTGGCATTGAGGCGATGGAAGCATCCATCAAGTGCGAGATCCCCAAGGATGCACAGATGCTCCGTCACATCGTCCAGCTGGGCAACCGCTGCCACAGCATTGCACTGCACAACATCCTGCTCCTGCCCGATTACTATATCCCGGGCACCGAGACCAAGATCAATCCGTTCACGGCAGAAGAGCCGGTGCGCACCGTTGCAAAGCGCATCCAGCGCCTCCGTGAGATCGCACAGACCTGCTGCCAGATTGCCGGTGGCGAAGCAATTCACCCGAGCAACCCCCGCATCGGTGGTATGTACCGCAACTGCTCTGAGCAGGCCAAGACCAAGTTGTACGACCTTGCCAAGGAAGGTCTTACCCTTGCTCACGCGCAGGCAGAGTTCATGATCGCGGTCATCCGCAACTACCACAACAGAGACTTTGTGGATGTTGGCGGTATGAAAGTCCCGATGCCCAAGACTCTCGGTTTCCACGACCAGGGCTACCTTGCAACCCACGCGTTCTACGGCAGTTCAAGCCTTGACGAATGCCCCAGCTGGGACATCAACCGGTTCAAGGAAGCACGGCCATGGGACTGGTACATGGGTGAGATGGATGTAACCCTTGA
>Ga0209099_1003715_pt1 | contig 12193 bp, 14 predicted proteins | sample AD_JPNHW2_MetaG_FD_184430 | JGI IMG/M metagenome (GOLD analysis project Ga0209099, IMG submission 184430) | Active sludge microbial communities of municipal wastewater-treating anaerobic digesters from Japan - AD_JPNHW2_MetaG (SPAdes) (version 2) | ecosystem: Engineered > Bioreactor > Anaerobic...
AATAGCAAAAATGACTGATGAATTAAAAGAAAAACAGGATAAATTATCTAGTTTGGAAGAAAAAAACGGTTACAACGTTATAAAAGAAGAAGTCTAGTTAATTCCTTAGGTTATTTAGAGAGAGGGGACCCTTTAGAGGGCCCTTTTTGTGTTTAGCCCATTTGCCATTGACATTCACAGGTATCTTGTGGTATACTCTACATTGTACCTCTAAAATTGTAAACAACAGATAACCTTTTAGGCCAGCCACAGACAGATTAAATTGTTTTAAAAAGAGGGGTAAAAGGCTCAAAAGGTTATCCACAGTTTAGGTATTGACAAACATCTATAAAGTAGTAGAATAATATTTGTTAGTTAGTTAGTTCTTCAAATTAGAAAATAAGGTCAAACTTCCCTGAGGAGAGAGTGTTTGCCCAAACTAAAGTTTTTTAAGGACAGCAGGTCCTAAAAGACTAACTTTTGGACAGATTACTAGCAGTTACGAAGTCTCTCTTCTCAAGAGGCGGCAATTAAGTCCGCCCTAGATATGCTTTTTAAGCATCAATCTCTTGAGGGTAGAGATTTCTTAACTGCTTTTTTGGTTTAAAAGCCAATAGAGTTAAGAAACCTCCTATATCATAAGGTACGCAAGTACTTAAATGATGAGGGGAAGTTCTTTACACAGCACATTACACATCTTTCTATACTAGATAAACAGTTCCTACTGCTCTGACCACATGATAACGTGGCAGATAAACAGAAGGAACAAAAGGGGAGCACATGCTTGTATTGTTCATATTCGCAGCAATTGTGTTAGCTGCAGGTTGGTTTGCGGGAGCGTATTGTAGGGCAGGGCTCCCTAGACCGGAATCAGCCTTTGCCAGGGGCGTCATTAAAACCCTGATGATTGTTAGCTGGTGTATTACTATCAGCAAGATGACACCAGCGAACAGCACCTCAGAATTTTGGCGCTATATCGGGGCTGGGGTTTGGTCATTTATCGCTGGCGCTATCTGCGGAGTTATGAAATCATCAAGACAAAACCCACTAGGGAGGGGATGATATGACAGGACAGTATGTATTGGCTACATTGTTTTTCATTGCCGGACTTACATGTGCGATGGAGGCTGCAGTAAGATTTTCAAGAAAAGCCTGCAGAGCTCTATTGTTCTGCATATCAACCATCAGCGTTGCCCTGTGGATTGACTTGGTAATCAAGAATCCAAGTATGTTGATTACCTGGAAGTGCGGACTATCGGCAGCGGAAGGTTTCGTTGTGGTTGCCATCGCCGAGGCACGTGTACATTTGGAAGAGTACTAGCGCCTCTAGGAAATTCAAAGGAGTAGAAAGACTCAGCTATGAGTGAATAGCATAGTTCTTTATTATTTTTGGTCAATTGACCAAGGGCTCAGTCCACCTAAAAACGGACTTCTGTCCGACATTCCATATGCCGCTGATGAGCCCAGGAATTACAAAGTTAATTCACAGGGCGAAACAGAGTATTTTATTTTATAGATTTAGATTAGAATAGAATATACAATTTAGTCGGTATACAGCTGACGGCTTATCACTACCTTTATTCCCTGACAGCATGATTTTCTTCCCCTTTGGGGAAATAAATCTCTCTCCTCAAATTGCTGCCACTCATGAATATAGAAATGATAATCCGTTAGCTGTATGTTGATTAGATAAACCTTTTATAAGCTGTTAAAAAAAGTTTAGAAGGAGAGAGCTAAACTTTTGCCACTCAACGTTACAAAGAATTATTGATTCTAATTGTAACTTTGAGTGGTTTTTTGTTGACTCAAGTTATGGTATATTGTTTAGAGGTTATGGCAGAAGATAAAAACCAATTAAATATAGAAATTCCCAAAGTCGTTCGCGAAGCGCTTTTGCTTTTAAAGACTCAAAATTATGAGGCTTATTTAGTCGGCGGCTGTGTTAGAGATTTGCTTCTGAATAATCCTGTTCATGATTGGGACATTACCACCAACGCCACGCCTGAAAATATTCAGGCGCTTTTCCCCCACAGCGTTTATGAAAATAAATTCTTTACGGTCAATGTTATTACCGATGAAGCAGAGCCTAGTTTGAAGAATTTAGAAATTACTACCTATAGAAGCGAAAGCGGCTACCTAGATAATCGCCACCCCAGCGAAGTACAAGTGGTTGATTCTCTTAAGGAAGATTTGTCCCGCCGCGATTTCACCGTTAATGCTTTAGCCTTAGCTTTTCCCGAAATGATAGTAGAAGATTATTTTGCTGGTAAAAAGGACTTGGCTAATAAGATTATCAGGGCAGTAGGCAACCCCGATGAAAGGTTTCAAGAAGACGCCCTGAGAATGATACGTGCCATTCGTTTCGCCTGTTCTCTTGATTTCACCATAGAACCGCAAACTCTTTCCGCCATCAAAAATAGCAGCGCCTTAATAAAAAATATTTCCACCGAAAGGATTAGAGACGAGTTTTTCAAAATTATTATGACGCCCAGAGCCAAGTGGGGTGTGCAAGCTCTTTCTGAAAATGGTTTATTAAAATTCTTTTTGCCGGAATTGGAAGAAGGCATCGGTGTTACTCAAAACAAACACCATATTTATACAGTTTGGGAACACAATCTTAATTCTTTGGATTATGCAGTTTCCCAGGATTATTCCTTGGAGGTCAGGCTGGCCGCCCTTTTTCACGATATAGGTAAACCTCGCCGTAAGGGTGGCGAAGGGAAAGAGGCCACTTTTTATAATCACGAAATAGAAAGCGCTCGTATGTTTAAGACCGTGGCCAATCGTTTGCACTTTAGTAACATTTTGTTGGATAAAATTTATACGCTAGTGCGCTACCACGGTTTTCTTTACGAAGTCGATGTTACTACTGATGCCTCTTTACGCCGGCTCCTAATAAAAGTGGGACGTGAAAATATGGAGGACCTTGCTAAGGTTAGAGAAGCCGATAGAATCGGCTCAGGTTGCGCCAAAGCCAATCCCTTTAAATTGAGGCACTTTTTATTTAGGATAGAAAAAATTCTTAAAGAACTGGATGGGCAGAACCCCGGCCTCAAAATGCTTAAAATAAATGGGAACGATCTTATTAGTGAGGGGATTGAAGCTGGTCCTCGGCTGGGATATATTTTAGGAATTCTTTTGGAGCTAGTTATAGAAAACCCAGAGTTTAATGAAAAGGAAAAGCTCCTTGCTAAGTCTCAGGAGCTTAATCAAAAAAGCGATAGCGAACTAATCACCCTGTCCGAAAAAGCGAAAGAAATTTATAGAGACACTCTAGACGAGTCGGAAAGTGAAATAAAAAAGAAATATTATGTCTCTGACTCTAGCGCCAATCCCCATGCCTAGTTTGCCAAAGAAAGCCTAATCAGCTAATATGGGAAATCGCATGTGGGCGTTTTCCTCGTTTGGATATTAGAAATTGGCCATTAGTCATTTTGCTTTCTTTCCGGTTTAGACATTGGACATTAGAAATTAGTCATTTATTCCCCCTGGGTGTAGTGCAGTAGTTAACACGCGGCGTTCGGGACGCCGAGATCGTGGGCGCGCATCCCACCACCCAGACTATTTTTGTTCTTTATTGAAATAGCCGTTGGCATTCATTCTGTCCAAAGCCTGACTGGCTAACGTTTCAGCTCCGCTCACTAGCTGTTGGCGGTCTATTTCGTTATCGCTGGTAATATTGCCGTTGGCCACTTTATTGGCGTAGAGAATGATTTTTTCATCATCCAGCCAACTGTCTATCAGCTCATTAAGCATTTTAATTTTTTGGTTGCTTGTCATATTTGGCCACTCTTCGTCCATCCACGGATATGTTAATTTGTTGTCGGCGGTGTTTTTGCTTTGGGCGGAAGCATAAATAGAATCAAAAGTAACAGCTTCAGGGCTTTCTCCCCTAGCTTCCATTTGTCTTTCCACGAATGTTGCCACATCGGCTATTTCTGCCATATGGCATTCTCCGTCAGAATAAAAAGTATCAGGAGTTTTAAGCGACATATCTATTTGAATATTTTTTTAACAGTTAAATTGAATTTGGCTCCACGATCAAACTCGTTTTTAAATTTTTCAAAACTGGCACTCGCTGGCGAAAATAAAATAACATTGTTGCTATTTTTTAATCGCGGCCAAACGCCCTTCAAACAATCCTCGAGGTTTTCTAGCACCAAATAGCTAGAGCTGTATTTTAGCTTATACAATAAATCGACTAACTTTTTAGTTCCTGACCCATTTAACAAAATAAGATTATTGGGGGGAATTTTATTTTTAATCGTTTTTGCCAATTCTCTATAATCTAGATTTTTATCAGTGCCGCCTGTTAACAGAATTAAATTAATTGTAGGTTTAGCAAATCGCCTGAGGGCGGCTATGGTAGCATCTGGGGAAGTACCGGCGCCGTCATTAATAATGGTCAGTCCATTTTTTTTATAGACAATTTCTTGACGTAAACTGATTTGAGGTAAATCCTTTAAAGCTGATTTTACCACAGTCCAAGACAACCCATAGAGGTGGCCGGCCAACATAGCCTCCATAAGATTCATAAGATTATGTTCGCCCCAATCTCCGCGGAATTCTTTTATATTCAGGATAGTAATAACATTTGAGTCTTCTTTAAAATATAAATTGTTGCCGGTTACATAAAGGCCATTCAAATCTTTGGGTAATTTTTTGGCAGAAACAAAATATAAATGACTTTGCGGTTTCAATTTAAGAAAAAACTTTGTCCAAACATTATCCTTATTTAATATGAGATAGCTGTCTTTATCTTGGCTCTTAAAAACATTGGCTTTGGCAGTGGCATAGGCCTTCATACTGCCATAACGGTTTAAATGGTCTGGATACAGATTGGTAATGACGGCCACTTTTGGACCATTTTCTTTTACTAATTCCAGTTGCCAAGCACCTAGTTCCAAAACCACAGGTTGATTTTTCTTTAAATTATCCAAGAAGGAAAGCATTGGCACATCAGAAGAATTTCCTCCTACAATAGTGGTTGGATTGCTTTTTTTAAGAATGTGTCCTATCCAATTAACAGTGGTAGTTTTGCCGCGCGTTCCGGTGACTGCGATAGTGGGGTTATTATTGAATTTAAAAAAAAGAGAAGCTTCATTAACTATCTGCCTTCCAGCTTGACGCGAGGCGTTAAGGTAGGGGCTTTGAAGTGGCATGCCCGGATTAGCTACAATGATTTCATTGTTTTTGAAATCAGAAACCAGATGCTTACCTAAAGTATATTTTATTTTTTGTCCGTTAGTCTTTATTTGTTTCAAAGAGGTTTTTAATTCAGAAGCTTCTTTTAAATCAGTTACCGTAACTATGGCCCTGTGCTTTAAAAGCCAATTAGTAGCGGCTAATCCACCTCCCAGTACGCCTAAACCAGCCACTAGAACTTTCTTGCCCCGAATGAGCTGCTCGATTTCATTTTTTTTATAATCTGTCATTTGCCTATAAAGAAATTAATGTTTTTTGATTCTTTTCCATTCTAGTCTGTTTTAATCATTTTTGCCATTTTTTACTGCATCGCTAGTGTAATTTTTTTGCCCCCAAATTTTGCCTTATTCAAGTAAGATTCCAATTTTTAAAGAGAAAGATATTGACAGCTAGGTAGTGATAAGGCTATTGTAATACTATTAAACTATGACTATAGAATCTTTTATTTTCAAGAGAAAAGAAAGCTCACCAACTGAGGCGAATGAGTCCGTTTTTGACAAGGAGATTTTGAACCAGGAAACCATTAAGGCGTTGCAGGATGATGTTTGCTCCGTTAGCGCTAGTGAAGTAGAAAATCATAAAATCTCGTGGCAAGAAAAATTAAAAGACTCAGAATTAAATGATATGGTAGAGGCGGTTTTTGCCTTGCCCGCTGTTCTGAGAACAGAGCAAAGCCTAGAGAAAATTAGAGACACTTTGGAAAAGGGGAATAATCTAAATGCTGATACAAAGAATATCTTAAGAAATGAACAGGTAGCAGCTCTAAAAGATTTGTCCGAAGCTTTGGGCGCATTTTCCCATTATCTGATGATGAATGATAAAAGTATAGAAGAGCTCCAAATGTTTTGGAAAATTTACGAGAACTATAGCCGTGAAAAAAATGCCTATTCATTATTTAACGAAATTCGTTCTGGAATTTTGGGACAAGTAGCTACCGAGCATCTTATTCAGAGTTTGGGTCTCAATTGCTCAGCGGCTAATTGGGAAGAGGACGTGTTTGAAGGAACAGATTTAATTATAAGCAATAAGGGAAGAGCTCCTGACGTGGGAAGATTGCAGGTTAAATATAAACATGCCTTTGACAGGTTAGAGATAATTGACGTCAAAGAGTATAATCCTACTTTTTCTGTTGAAGCGTCCCTAGGCGCTACAGGCAAAAATTTAACTCATTTTATTCCTGACACATCTTTTGATAATTTAAAACATAACTGTAGTCCAGACGAGTTAGCTTATTACATTAGGATTCCAGACAAAAATCCTGACGGTTCTCCTACGGTAGACCATATTACCGGCATTCCTTCGGATGCGCTTATCCAGGATTTTCAAAACGAGAGTCGCAAAGTTTTTAAAGATAATTTTATTACAACAGAATGACTTTCTTGCTTATATTGTTAGCTAACCTGCTGGTTAGTTTTATCTCCATTTTTACCTTCGGACTTTTGAGCATTAACCACAAAAAGCTAAATAGTTTTCTTTTGGTTTTTATTGCTTTTGCTGCTGGGGCTTTATTAGGGGACGCTTTTATTCATATCTTGCCTGAGAGCAGCACCCTCATAGGCAGCGCGCCAGCCTTCATTGTTGCTCTCTTGGGATTTAGTATTTTCTTTCTTTTGGAAAAGATATTGCATTATCACCATTGCCCCGAACCTAATTGTGAAAAACAAGATTTTGAAGACAAACTTTTAAAACCAGTAGCCAAATTAAGCTTACTTTCCGATAGCATTCATAATTTTTTCGATGGGCTTGCTATTGGAGCTAGTTTTTTAATGAGCTCTCCTTTGGGTTGGGCGACTACCTTCGGAATTATGGTTCACGAAATTCCCCAAGAGTTAGGCGATAATGCTGTTCTGCTCTATAGCGGGTTAAAAAGGAAGAAGGTGCTTTTTTATAATTATCTAGTTAGTCTTACTTCTTTTCTGGGCAGCCTTGTGACCTATTTCTTGGGTTCGCGTTTAGAGACTTTCAATAATTATGTTTTGCCCTTTGTGGCTGGCAGTTTTATTTATTTAGCCGCTTCGGATTTAGTCCCCGAATTAAAAGAGGAAAAGCATTTTGGTCATTTTGTTTTAGAGTTTTTGGGTTTTCTTTTGGGCATAGGAGCAATGTTTGCTATTTGGATGGTGGGCAAATAGATAATTGTTTGACAACATCAATTTTAAGTGGTTAAATCTTGGCATCCTAATTACGTTGTAGGATGCTCTTTTACAGTAGAATATAAGGAAAGGGAGGTTGTATGGGAATACCGGCGAAGGATGTTTTGGAAAGTGGCGCCCCATGTTTTGACGAGAATCGGAAGAGTGACCTTGTTTATCTCTATCAATACTCTTCTGGCCTTATCTCTAGGATAGTGAAAAACTGCCACCTGCAAACAGAAAAAGCAATAATCATCCAGAATGACAGTTCTGAACTGAAAGTGAACGCCTATATTCACAGAACCGGAAAAGGGGCTAGGCTAGGGATTCTTATAGTTTGGCCCACCCATCTTCCCGAGCTATCCCAAAACTTTTGGGACCGCCTTTACTGTGAATTGTGTCGGGACATCACGGCCCTAGAGAGGAGGGTAGAAAATGAACAGCTCTGCAATCAAAACTATAACCAGTGAAGAGGAGGTGAGGCAATTTGTAGAAGAAAGGCTAGGCGCTAGTTTTGTTGTTAGGGTGAGTAGATTTACCAAGCTCCCCCATGGCATGTCTAGGGTGAAGTATAGAATTTCCTCCGACAAGAGTTCAAGAATAGCAAGTCTACTTATTGATAACTTTTTTTCGTTGGAGGATCGGAAAGATTTTCAAGACCTTATGCATGTCATCCACGAGCTGAAATGCTCCAAATGCTCGGAAAGGAGGTTAATATGATTGACCCTGGTTTGTTAATGCAGGCAACAACTAGTTTGAACAATCAGCTTAACGCAACTGGCAGCCAGCCCTTAGAAAATTCTAGTAGCAATCACCTCAAAGAAGAGTGCTTCAAGATTGCTACTGTTTTACGGGCTTATCAGGGCTCTCCATTGCGTGATGAGGCTATATTGGTATATCCGTTTATTCTCAACATTGTTTCCAAAAAGAAAAGAGGACAGACGGATTTTATAGTCAGGGTGAGCAACGCTCGTCTTTGTGCCGCTTGTGAGGTCTATTATCGTCCCGAGCATAATACTACTCTGTACAAGAACATCGAGACAGCTTATGCCCGCTGCAACGATGTCTTGGACACAGTAGTAAAGTTCGTCCACAATGAGGAGCCTCTCGTGGTTCGAGTTTCCACGGGGTGTTTCAACTATCGGTCTGTGCCCTATACTGTTTCTAAGAAAAGATTCCAAGGCATGCCTCTCGTGGAAATCGAGCTTCATTCGCGTTTTCAGTCTGATCAAGAAGACCAGATTTTACCGCTGTTGAACCGAGTAAGGGGTTGCATTTAGCAATCCACAAACCAAACAAAGGAGATGGCAAAATGCAAAGAGCGCAAACACGCAAGTGCACCTTAGAAACACTAGGGCAGGAGCTTTCACGTCCTTCAATGTCTGTTGATTGCCGATGGTCCGAAAGCCATACTGAAGTCACTCTTATAGGTATAGGCTCTAGGGCTGTGGATGACCGGAAAGTCGCAATGTTTTATGTTCCAGTGACCTGCACTAGCAAGAGGCATGTCATGGATAGAATTAATACTATCCTTGATAGCCTTGACAGTCTCAATGAATCTAAAGGAGGCGCTGACCTATGAGACCAATCGTTAGAGCGAGAATGGACTCTCATGAACGGGCTCGTCGGACACGCGAAGTTAAGCTTTCTCAAATGGTGCTTCGCCGCGTCGAAAAGGTTTTTGCAGACGAAAACGAGAGCATTGAAGTTAGAATCGTCAAAGTTTGCAGAATGGCGACACTGTATCCGGACATGCATTTCTGCATGGCTGACGCAAGTGCCGATGTAACCATTAATTACGAAAAGGCTAACAGCTTTAACGTTATTCTTACCTATGCGGATAGAAAGGGATTTATACCCTTTGGCGCCTTGGCCGATTCCTTGGCATCTGAAATTCTTGACAAAATAGGCGAACTTCTCGACGAGTCGGAGGAATAACCTGTGATTGCCAAGAACGGTACCAGAGTTTTGGTAAGGGACCTTAATACAAGACAGGAAAGACTGTTCGTTATAGGAAAAGACTCCCTTTTTCAAAATGATCAAGTCGATCCTGATAGCCCAACGGGGAAAAGTCTCTGTGGGCACAAGATTGATGAGGTCATTAACCTCATTACCCCCGAAGGAGAGGAGGGCAGCTATGAGGTTTTGGACGTTTTGAAAATATAGCACTTCTTCGAGCCATCCTCATACACAGGATGGCTCTTTTTTTATTTTCTAGGGAGCATGTGTTAAACTAATTTGCTATGGAACAAAATATTTACGACCTCATAATTATTGGAGCTGGTCCAGCCGGCCTAACTGCTTCTATCTATGCCTCTCGTTATAAAATGAGAAATATGGTTATAGGCAGCTTGCCTGGCGGTACTATTTCAGAGGCATGGATAGTAGAAAATTTTCCAGCCTTTAATCAGATACCTGGAGCTGAGTTAGCCCAAAGGATGTATGAGCATGCCAAGGAATTGGGGGCTGAAATGATTTTAGATGATGTCAAAGATGTCTCTCGTGAAGACAGATTCTTCAGAATCACTATTACAGAGGGTAAAGAATATTTGGCCAAAAATATCCTTATCGCTACAGGTAGTCAAGCGAGAAGATTAAATTTACCTGGTGAAGAAAAATACCTAGGCAAAGGGATTGTTTACTGCGCTACTTGCGATGCTTATTTTTTTAAGGGCAAGACAGTGGCGATAGTCGGAGCTGCCAATAGCGCTATTACCGCTGCATTACTTTTGAGCACTTTGGCTGATAAGGTCTATCTAATTTACAGAAGTGAAAATTTAAAAGCCGATCCAGTTTGGGTTGATAAAGTAAAAGCAGATGCTAAAATTACTCTCATTGCTAATACCAATATTTCTGGTTTGGCCGGTGAAAATAAATTGGAAAAAATTATTTTAGATAAACCATATAATAATTCTACAGAATTGGCTGTCGACGGCTTATTTATAGAAATAGGTGTAGTTCCCAATACTGTTTTAACCAATAAAATCGGCGTAAAGGTTGATGAAAAAGGCTATATTGTAGTAGACGGCGCTCAGGCTACTAATGTCCCAGGCGTTTGGGCTGCTGGAGATATTACTAATAACTCAAATAATTTGCATCAAGTTATTACCGCTTGCGCTGAGGGGGCAGTGGCTGCTAATGCTATTTTTTTGTCCAAAGAAAGGGGTGCTGTTTAAGTTCAAAAAATTGAATTTGCTAGTTGAGTTAAATTTAGTTTGGACTTTAACCTTGTCGTCGTTTACTCTTTATAAACTTTAAGAACTTTATAAACTGATTCTCGTATGGCTTTATCTATTGGCATTGTTGGCCTTCCCAATGTAGGAAAATCTACTCTTTTTCAAACTCTGACTAAAAAACAGGTTGATATTGCTAATTATCCATTTTGTACCATTGACCCTAATGTAGGCGTTGTAGCTGTTCCGGATGAAAGAGTGGAAAAACTAGCAATGCTTATGAATTCAGCGAGAAAAATTTATACTACCATTGAATTTGTAGATATTGCTGGTTTGGTTAAAGGCGCCAATAAGGGCGAAGGATTGGGTAATAAATTTTTGGCCAATATTAGAGAAACAGATGCTGTTCTCTATGTGCTTAGAGCCTTCGCTAAAAACGATATCATTAACACCGAAAGTTCCATTGACCCTATTCGCGACAAAGAAATTTTGGATACGGAGCTGGCTCTCAAAGATTTAGAAACCATAGAAAAACGTTTGCGAGAAGTTGAAGGAGAAGCTAAATCTAATGTTAAGGGAGCTCGTGAAGAGCAAGAAGCGCTAATGAAAGCCAAGCAATTTTTAGTTACTGGCCAGATTCTTTATGGGCAGGAATGGACGGAGGACGAATACAAATATTTGAATAGTTATCAGCTTTTGACCATTAAACCCCGGCTTTATCTTTTAAATGGCAGGGACGAAGAAGTTCCCGCCAGTATTATAGAAAAATTTAAAGCCAACGATTGGCCTTATTTAATCATTGATATTCTGACTGAATTTGAAGCTTCTGAGTTTAGCCGTGAAGACAGGGCCTCTTTAGGTTTGCCCTTAGAGTCGGAGTTAGACATGCTTATCCAGGAATCGTATAAACTTTTGGACCTCATCACTTTTTTGACTACTGGTCCCGACGAAACTCGTGCCTGGACGCTAAAGAAAGGATTAACAGCGCCCAAAGCCGGCGGAGTTATTCACTCGGATTTTGAGACTCACTTCATTAAGGCCGAAGTTATTAATTGGCAAGAGCTGATAAACAAAGGGGGTTACGCCAAGGCTCGCGAAGACGGTCTTATAAGAACAGAGGGAAAAGATTATGTAGTTCAAGACGGCGACGTTATTGAAATAAAGCACAATGCATAGGGGGCACTCAAAATTTTAAAGTCCAAAGTTTAAAGTCTAAACAATTAAGGAAATGCAAGGTTCAAAGTGCAGGGGATAATTTCAGCTAAAACTACTTGCGAATTCTATATTGTTTTGTTATCGTCTATACGCGCGGGTATAGCACAGTGGTAGTGCGGCAGCTTTCCAAGCTGTTTACACGAGTTCGAATCTCGTTACCCGCTCATTCATTCAGTTAAGATGTCGGTTAACGGTTTTAAATAAAACTCGTTACCCGCTCCCGAGTTAAACCAATTCAAAGCTAATGTAGAAAAGGCTACTTTTTAAATAAGATACTATCTGTTTTGTACTTAAAGTATTTTTTGTTTGTAATACTGTTTAGACATTAGATGTTAGTCATTAGACATTTTATTGTCCCCATGCGTTTACTCAAAAACAGCCTTTCTTTCCTCATAACGGGAATAATTATATTTTCCTTTTTTGTTTTTTGGAGTTATTTCAATACCCCTCGTAATTTTTTTGTTCTTTCTGACAAGCCTTCTACTACCA
>Ga0209099_1003718_pt1 | contig 12189 bp, 10 predicted proteins | sample AD_JPNHW2_MetaG_FD_184430 | JGI IMG/M metagenome (GOLD analysis project Ga0209099, IMG submission 184430) | Active sludge microbial communities of municipal wastewater-treating anaerobic digesters from Japan - AD_JPNHW2_MetaG (SPAdes) (version 2) | ecosystem: Engineered > Bioreactor > Anaerobic...
GCAATATAACAGTTTGATAATAAGTCTTCTGTATCTTAGTGTTTTTAATGGTGTCCATTAGAATATTCTGTCTGAAAAAAATAATAACTACATCAAACATTTCTATTGGACAATTTGGGATAATTTAGAATAACAATACTAAAGAGATGGTTTTTGAGTTTAACTAAATGTTTTACCCTTTTTTTAATACTATATTTATATAAATCATGAAAAAAAAGATTGCTTTTTTATTGTTAGTAACAATACTAATCACTAGCACCTCTTCTATATTTGCTCAAGACACTCCTCCTAAAAGCAAGTTCTCTATTACTGCTTATGCCGGAGGTGGAGTTAGAATCGCTCTTTCTGATAATCTATTTGGGGCAGTGGGAGGTGGAATTGGAGCTAAATATCATTTTTGCGACCATTGGTCATTAAATTTCGGTTGGATTATATCTATTTTGATAATGGTTCGAAGCGCGGACACAATATTCTTCAAATGCCCATACAAATGGAATACCAATTGAAATATTTTTATGTTAATGGGGGTTTGTATCTGCTCCCCGGTGTTAAAATCGGAAGCCATACAGATGTAACTTGTTTACTTCGTGCAGGGCTCGGAGTAGGGGGTAGAATCCCTATTAACTTAAAAGATTGTCTTATTATCGGTGCTCAATTTTTTCAAAATATTGATTTTGATTTCTCAAATTCCAAGAATTTAAATGATGTATCCGAAACTCTACTGTTGAAAATCGGATACGAACATCGCTTTTAGGGCTTTGTGCCTCTGTGTCCCGAAGCCCCTGCCTTTGCGGTGTTTACGCTGCAATCGCTAACGCTTTTTAGGGCTTATTCAGATTTCCGATTCACCATATTTTTATTATTTTTGTCTGTCACAAATTACCTGTAATACCATTTTAAGGAATATTTTAAACTACCGACTGATGGAAAAAATCATTGAAAAAATCCGCCAAGAGCTGAAAGAAAATTTTGACCAAAAAACAAAAGATAGTCAACGGCATTACTTTAAGGAAGAAATAAAATCAATTGGAGTAAAAACTATAGTTGTCGAAAGAATTGAAAAGGAGAATTTTGCTGCTGTTAAAAATCTACCCAAAATTGAGATTTTTAAATTATGCGAACTTTTCTGGCAGTCGGGCTATATTGAAGAGTCCTTTATTGCTTGTAACTGGGCATACAGGATGCATGAGCAATTTACTCCCGATGATTTTAAAATCTTTGAAAATTGGATTAACCGTTATGTTAGCAATTGGGCTTCTTGCGACACTCTTTGCAATCATACTGTCGGCGAATTTCTTATGAGATATCCTGATTATATCTCTAAACTTAAAAAAATGGCTCATTCGGATAACAGGTGGATACGTCGTGCCTCTGCCGTGTCACTTATTATCCCTGCAAGGAAAGGAATGTTTTTGAAAGATATTTTGGAAATTGCCGATATTCTGCTAATGGATAAGGATGACCTTGTTCAAAAAGGATATGGTTGGATGCTAAAAGCAACCAGTCAGGCTCATCAAGAGGAAGTTTTCAATTATGTTATGTCAAAGAAAGCTGTCATGCCGAGAACCGCCCTTCGGTATGCCATCGAAAAGATGCCTGAAGAACTGAGAAAAGAAGCAATGAAAAAATGAAAATTATAAAAGCGGCAAAAATTGCCGGATTGTTTCTGATAGGCTTAGTCTGCCTGATAGGAATCTATTTTTTGTCAGTCCTGATTTTATCTAGAATAACGGTCCCTGCCGAGAAAGAAAAAGGAAGTGACATTACGGTTTATGTTCTGAGCAACGGAATCCATTCGGATATCGTATTGCCCCTGAAATCATCCCTGAAAGACTGGAGCAAAGAAATTAAACTAAAAGATACTGCGTTGAATGATACTGCAATGGTCTATTTGGCAGTCGGTTGGGGAAACAAGGAGTTTTATCTGAATACACCGACTTGGGGGGACTTGAAATTTACAACCGCTTTTAAAGCCGCCTTCGGAATCGGAAGCGCAGCCATTCATACTGCCATTTATCAATATATGACGGAATCTGAAAATTGTATTAAAATTGAACTTACAACTGAGCAATACAGAAGACTGGTGAGATATGTAGATGCCGGTTTTAAAAAGAATGCAAACGGACATTACAGGCAAATATATTCCCATGCAAAATATGACAAAGGTGAGAGTTTCTATGAAGCTGAAAATAAATACTCTATTTTTTTCACTTCCAACACTTGGACGAACAATGCATTGAAAGCTTGCGGGCAAAAAGCCTGTCTCTGGACTCCTTTTGATAAGGGAATATTTTATCAATATAAATAATAATAAACCATAAATTTATACCCTCTAATATTAATTATAACAAATGAATATGGTAAAATTAACTGACGGAAATATTACGTTACGAGAATTTTCTCAAAAGGACAAGTACAGATTGGTGGAACTTGCTAATAATCGTGAGATTTTTAATAATTTACGGGATGCTTTTCCTCACCCCTATACTTTACAAAATGCCGAAAATTTTATTGACATGTGCCAAAAGACAAAACCGCCACAACTGTTCGCAATTGAATATGATGGATTATATGTGGGGAATATCGGACTGCATAAAGAAACAGATGTTTACAGAAAATCAGCAGAAATAGGATACTTTTTAGGAGAGTCCTATTGGAACAAAGGCATTATGACAAAAGCCGTTAACCTGATTTGTGAATATGGATTCAGCAAACTGGATATAGTGAGAATTCATACCGGAGTGTTTGATTATAATATTCCCTCCCAAAAGGTACTGGAAAAATGTGGTTTTTGTAAAGAGGCAGTTTTCAAAAATGCCATATATAAAAATGATACATTATGTGATGAGGTTAGATATTCGAAATTAAAGAGTATTTAAGGCTTTTTTTATTGGAACATGTGATGATGAGCGGAAATGACTATTTTTGTATCTCACAAAAATAAATATAGCCATGAATAATTTCAAATTTGCAAATCCGGTCAAAATAATCTTCGGAAAAAATACCATTCAGGAACTATCAAAAGAAATTCCCACTGAGAGTAAGGTAATGCTAATTTATGGCGGTGGGAGCATCCTGAAAAATGGCGTCTATGACCAAGTAGCAGCTGCATTGAAAAACTTCCGATGGATTGAATTTGCGGGCATTGAGGCAAATCCACATTATGAAACCTGTGTTAAAGCTATTGAGAAAATAAGGGAAAACAAGGTCGATTTTCTCTTGGCTGCTGGAGGTGGTTCTGTGGTTGATGCAGTTAAGTTTATTGCGGCAGGAGCTGCTATTCATCAGGACCCATGGGATATTATGACCGGAAAAGCTGCTATTTCCAAAGCTCTTCCTTTTGGAACGGTTATTACATTACCTGCTACCGGCTCAGAGATGAATAGCAATTTTGTTATTACAAAAAATGAAACTAAAGAAAAACTAGCCGCCGGATCATTTCACATCTTTCCCAAATTTTCGATTTTAGATCCCGAAACAACCTATTCGTTGTCTCCGATTCAAACTGCAAATGGGATTGTGGATGCTTTTGTGCATGTTATTGAACAGTATCTTACCTGTATCAACAATGCACCCCTTCAGGATTATTTTGCTGAAAGTATTATGAAAGTATTGATTGAAGAAAGTAAAAAAGTGTTTGAACATCCTACTGATTATGAAGTTCGTGCAAATCTGATGTGGGCCTCTTCGTGGGCGCTGAATGGTTGGATTGCACAAGGTGTTTTGGAAGATTGGTCAACTCACATGATAGGCCATGAACTGACAGCCTTTTTTGGGATTGCCCATGCACAAACGCTTGCTATTGTCCTCCCAGGTGTGATGGAGGTGATGAAGGATAATAAAAAAGATAAAATTTTACAATTGGGGAATCGGGTATTCGGCATTTGTGAAGGTAATCAAGAAGTTAGAGGTCACAATACAATTCTTGCGGTTGAAAATTTATTTAATGGTATTGGCATTAAAACGCATCTTTCTGACTATGGAGTTGACGAAAAAGGTATTTCTCTTATTGTTAATCGTATGAAAGAAAGAAACTGGAATCTTGGAGAAATGGAGAATATTAATTATAAGATAATTGAAAAAATATTAAAACTAAGATTATAATTATTTTTGTTTACTTACTATTCAATTCTTTAACGATTATTATTAAACAAAAAGACAAAAAAGTCATTTTTACCAGATAATTTAAATTTTATAGTATTGGTATTTTAAAAATTACTATACTTGCAAGTTGAAAATTAATAGTGCTAATTTATTTTAAGTAGTTATTAATCAGAATGGTATTTAATTTTTTTGGAAGAATGTTAAAAAAATTTTATTCAAAATCAAAATGTCATATCAAAATTTGAAATTATGAAAAAAACAACCCCTCTTGCAGTTTATCTATTACTTCTGGTAGGCACATTCCTTTTTTCAGCCTGCCAACAGGATGATTTAATTACCAGATCATTTTCTACCGATCCCTTTGTTTCTATTACTAATAATATTTCTGCAGATATTCATATTACACATGATTCTACTCAATCTATTGAAATTAAAGCTCAGGAAAGAATTATGAACTATATTAAACTTGATGTTGACAACGGAATGCTTACTATAGGAATGAAGAATAATCCACCATTTAATACTAAACCGATTGATATTTATATTTCTATTCCTGAAATTAGTAGCTATATCTTAAACGGTTCGGGCGATATGGATATGGTTAACTCTTTTGATAACTGCGGGGATGTTTCTCTCCAAGTTAATGGTTCAGGAAATATTGATGCCAAATTCAATTCTAACTCAATCACAAGTACCGTTATCAATGGTTCGGGAGATATAGATCTTAGCGGATTCTCTCCAAATCACTCAATATTAATTGATGGTTCCGGGAATGTGAATGCGTTCCCCTTTCATACCTACAACACTTCTGTTAATATAATTGGAAGTGGCAATTGTGAAGTGACTGCCGATAGTACTCTGAATGTTTCTATTAGCGGTAGCGGAAATATTTATTATAAAGGTAATCCTATTATTAACACCAATATTTCCGGTAGCGGAAATATTATTAATTCAAATAAATAAAATGGAAAAATTTAAAAATGAATGCAAAAATGCTTCAACTTGTGGCCCTGTTTATTTTCTAGGACTAATCGGAGCTGCTATATTTTTTATCTCACAGGCAACAACTTTTTGGCTTGGCGTTCTTGGTTTTCTTAAAGCTATTGTTTGGCCGGTGTTTCTGGTTCTTGATGCCTTTAAATTTATGAGTTGTTGCTAAATTTTTGATTCAATAAATTTTATTATTAGCGAACTTTCTCGTGAAGATGATCATTTGATTTTTCAAAATGATTAGTTTATTATTATATTATATTTTTTATGAAAACAAAAACTACAGTTCTTTTTATTTTTCTGACTTTTACTATCCTTTTTTCAGTAAATGCCACCTCCATATTGCCTTCAACAGCGGAAGAAATCGCCCGAAAACATCTTCAGATTTATCATAAAGCAGATAATTATTCCGTTCGAGAACTGCAAACATTCGGAAGCGGAGATACTATTGATTTCTATGTCGCACACCTCTCTCCGGTTGGCTTTATTATGGTAACCGGAGACGAGAGAATCCACCCGGTTATCGGTTATTCTTTTACAAACAACTTCGGAGAGTCAGAAATGATTGCTCGTTTTTTTAAGGAAACCATCCGATTCATGGTGAATAATGCTTCTCTTCTATCATCCAAATATTTGTATGATGTTGAACAAAGTCGCAAACTTTATCTGAATGACAAAAGTCTTGAAACTCGGCATTTTCAACAATGGCCCCAGGAAGGAACTACCCTTACCGGAGGACTTCTTTCTACTCAATGGACTCAAACTGCTCCTTTCAATCTTTTGTGTCCTTTAGATAATGGGTCCAGAAGTTATGCAGGCTGTCCCGCTGTGGCTATGGCTCAGATTATGAACTATTACCGGACGACAAATCAAATTGTCTTCGGAGATAGTGATGATTATAATCATAATTATACAAATCAATTTACGATCGATGATGACTATCTGACTTGGGGATTTCCTTCATTTCCGGAGCTTAATACTTATTTAGACACTCTTAATGTGCACTGGCAAAACAATGTCACCCTGACAGATACAGACAAGGCTGCCCTTATTTTTGCTTGCGGAACAGTTTGCAATCAGGTATATAGCAATCAGGGGTCCGGAACTTTTGGAGTTTATCAGGCTATCGCCGGTTACGAAAGATTTGGCTGCGAAAATGCAGAGCTCTATTACAGTACAGATGCTTTACTGCCGGTTATGGTTGCTAATATTCAGAATGCACATCCTGTCCATTATGCAGTGGTTGATATTAATAATACATATGGACATAATGTTGTGGTAGATGGCTACAATACAGATCATTATTTTCATGTCAATTTCGGCTACGGAGGACAATATGACGGGTGGTATCTTTTACCGGAAGAAATGCCGATGGGACTCACTGTTCTTGAAGGAGCTATTTGTAATATTATGACTCCAGGGACTGAGATTCCGGATATAAGCAAACCGGAAAATACTTTGAAAATTTATCCTAATCCGACTTCTGATATCATCACGATTGAGTATGAAAATAAATTAAGTGAGGTTGCATTATTAAAAATTATTGACATTAAAGGAGAAGTGGTCTATCAAACAGAAATCAAGACCCCCTCAATTTCTTTTAATGCTGACACTATTGGTATGCCGGGACTCTATTTTGCATCCTTAAAGTTTAAATCAGGAAAAAACATAGGAGTTAAAAAGTTTATCCTACAATAAAAGCATTTTTATTAATAATTTCATTTCCTAATCCTCAAAAAATAAAAATTTTGTCAATCAGCTTTGAGAAATTTTTAATTTTGCGCTTGAAAAAATGAAGATTATGAATGCAATGTTTTTAGTCATAGCGGCGCTTGTTATTTTTGCGCTTGCGTATCGTTTCTATTTCAGTTTTATCTGTGCAAAAGTGTTGACTTTGAATCCTTCAAAGGTAACACCTGCCTATAGACTGAATGATGGACAGAATTATTATCCTACCAATAAATGGGTTTTGTTCGGACACCATTTTGCAGCCATTGCCGGTGCCGGACCACTTGTTGGACCTGTCTTGGCGGTACAATTCGGATATTTTCCCGGATTTTTGTGGATGTTGATCGGAGCTGTGATGGCAGGTGCTGTTCACGATTTGGTGTTATTAACCGCTTCTATCAGGCACGACGGGAAATCTATTGCTGAAATTGCAAAATGTGAGATCAATAAAATGAGCGGGATAACCACCTCTGTTGCGGTTATCATTATCATAATTGTGGCACTTGCAGGTCTGGGACTTGTTGTGGTAAATTCACTTTCAGGAAGTCCATGGGGTACTTTTACCATTGCAGCCACTATTCCAATAGCATTGATTATGGGTGTTTGGATGGCTAAATTCAGAAAAGGGAAAATGGTAGAAGCTACCATTTTTGGGGTTATTATGCTGGTATTGGCTGTGATTTTTGGAAGGTATATTCCCAATTCTTCTATAGCTTCCTGGTTTACTTATGACCATCATTCATTGACAATATTACTTGCCATCTATGGTTTTTTAGCTTCTGTTCTACCGGTATGGCTCTTGCTTTCGCCGCGCGATTACTTGAGTTCCATTATGAAAATTACCGTTATTGCCATGCTTGCTATCGGCATTATTGTGGTGGCTCCAAATCTGAAAATGCCTGCTTTTACCCCATTTGTGAACGGTGGCGGACCTATTATTCCGGGAACACTTTTTCCCTACCTTTTTATTACTATTGCTTGTGGCGCCATCTCCGGTTTTCACTCTTTAGTAAGTTCAGGAACAACTCCAAAAATGATTATGAGCGAGAAAGATATAAAATTTATTGGCGTTGGCTCGATGCTCATTGAAGGATTAGTAAGCATTTTGGCTCTGGTTGCTGCAGCAAGCCTTTTACCCTACGATTATTTTGCTATTAATGTTTCACCCGAGAAATTTCAAGAGTTACTGCCTCAACTTCAATCAATGGGTTTTACTAAGTCAAATATTACTGAACTTACCAATGAGGTCGGAGAAAATATTGTCGGACGTACCGGTGGTGCCGTTTCATTGGCAGTAGGTATGGCGCAAATTTTTTCTTCTATTCCGGGAATGAAAGAGCTTATGTCTTATTGGTATCACTTTGCCATTATGTTTGAAGCTTTGTTCATCCTCACTACTATTGATGCCGGTACTCGTATTGCCCGTTTTGTCATTCAGGAGGCTTTTGGTAAGATTTATAAACCCTTCGGACGCACAAACTGGTTGCCCGGAAACTTGTTGGCAAGTGGGCTGGTTGTTTTCGCCTGGGCCTATTTCATCTATTCGGGTACTGTAGCCACTATTTGGCCTATGTTCGGGAGCGCCAATCAGTTGTTGGCAACTATTGCCCTTGTTATAGGAACAAGCTATATCATTAATAATGGAAAGAAAAAGTATGCGTGGATCACAATCCTGCCGATGATTTTTGTGGGTGTAACCACCCTGACTGCCGGCTTTCAGAATGTGAAAAATATTTACTTGCCTCAAATTTTAGAATCTTCCACCCGTATTCAGGGAATAATAAACAGTTCCTTGACAGTCGTTATTGTTGCGTGTGTTTTTATTATTCTTTTTAATGCCATTCCTAAATGGGTTCAGGCTTGGCAAGGAAATAGACCGTTGTTGATTGAAAACGAATAACTATACTTCAATTTTTTCCTGAAATCTTCTGCTCACTTTTACAAGGTTAGTTGTAAAGGATATAATGTTTTGGGATTCTTGAATAATAGTAAGATATACCATGCTGACTTTAGTGCTAACACCCTGCTGTTTTAGACGCTTCAACTGTACCCGTTTGATACGGTTTAATTCAATTGTCAATTCATTAGATGATATCAATATATCTCTTAATCTTTGATAATCATTTTCCTGAATCTTTATGTTACACTGGTCAATGAAAGTATTTATTGCAAAAGAAATAGTAGAAATTTCATTTTTTTGTTCATCACTCAAAGGGCTTAAATTATTGTCTATATGATCTTCACAGGGGAGCGAAATACGTTGCAACGAATAAACAACCTCACTAATAAAATCAATGCATTGAAAATAGTATAATCCTTTTTCATTTGCATCATTATCACTAAGTTTTCTAATTCCCATCGCTCCATTTCTTTTTATTTTCTTAACCCTTTCTTTTTCAAAATCAATATCGGTATTCAAAGACCTCAACTTTCTCAGATTTTCACTGCAAAAAGCATCAATGGTTGATAGATATTTTTCTTTAACGAATTCAAGAGTAAGGTTTATATCTTCGCGTGTATTTGATTGTAATAAAAGAAAGGCTTCCTCGGTGTCAGTTACCGACATAAGTTGATTTATTGTTTCTTTACTCTTTTCTTCATTTTTTGATTTTCTCCTGAATTTTATTTGGCTATGAATCAATGAATATATTACCAAGCCGGTTAATATAATGATGGCAACCATGCGGCCATAATAAATTAATAGAGCCATCACAAAAGCAAGTAAAAATGCAGCGCCGGCAGTAATTATCCATCCCCCAATTACGTTTAAAATCCCGCTGATTCTATAGACAGCGCTGTCCCTACTCCAGGCCCTGTCTGCCAGAGAAGTTCCCATAGCTACAATAAAAGTAACATAAGTTGTTGATAATGGAAGTTTTAAAGAAGTTCCGATGGCGATCAACATACCGGCAACAATAAGATTAACGGAAGCTCTCAGTAGGTCATAATTGGCATTTTCTTCCATTATAATCTCCTTATGATTAAAACGATTATCTATCCATTTCTTCACGGGCTCAGGAGTTATCGTTAAAAAGAAGACAGATAGTTTCCGGGTTCCCCTGACTAAGTTTCTGCCAATACTGGAAGAATTGAAAATTTCTTCTTCTTCATTTTGTCTGGAAAGATTAAGCTCTGTTTTAACCACATGATGTGCTTTTTTGGAAGTAAACAACGTGATAACCATAATAACAGCGGCTATAACCAAAAAGTATACTGGAGTGTTGGAAGGTTCGTTCAGAGAATCCATTTTTAGAGTACTTGCTATATCGCCACCACCATTTGCTTTATAATCCAAATAAGCTTCAAAAGCTGCAATCGGTCTGCCAATAAAATTTACTAAGTCATTGCCCGCAAATGCCAAAGCAAGAGCAAAAGTTCCCAACAAGACTATGATTTTTAGAATATTTACTTTGCATAAATATAATATTTGCATTAGGATTGTAAAGAACGCAAAGCAACCCAATAAAATATAAGAGGTGTTTTGGTGCATTATGGCTTTCAGCTCAGGAGTCATAAAACTGCTGTCTTTCAATCCGTTGATAAGCATAAAATAGACAATCGAGGTAATAGCCAATCCGCCAAAAATGGCAGCAAAGTATTTCATATTCTTTTTATAATTAAAAGTAAAAAGAATACGGGTTATATACTGAATGATATATCCAAAAACAAAGGCTATGGCCACAGAGAGAAAAATTCCCATGATAATGGTAAGGGCCTTTTCCGTATTGATGAGGTTTACAAAGGATAGAGTTCCGGTGGTGTCATTTACAATGAGAAGTATTGCAATGGCAAAGGTGGCTCCAAGAAGTTCGAAAACAAAGGAAACTGTTGTAGATGTAGGCAATCCTAACGTATTAAAAAAATCAATTAAAAATACATCGGTAATCATAGAGGCAACGAAAATACACATGATATCGGCAAAGACAAAATTGGCAGGTTGAAAAACCCCATGCCTTGCTACATCAATCATCCCGTTACTTAGTAAGGCTCCAACCAAAATGCCAAGTCCGGCAATAATTAAAATAATACGCACCGAAGCTGCTCTGCTACCAACTGCAGAGTTGATAAAGTTTACCGCATCGTTGCTAACTCCCACCACTAAGTCAAAAACAGCCAATAACGTTAGAAAAATAATCAATATCAGGTAAAAAGCATCCATAATTCTCGATGTTAATTTAATGTTGCAATAAAATCAAAATCATGTTACAATAATGTTGCGAATATACTATGATTATATTGCAAAACAATTATCGAATAGGATTTTATTATACTATTTTGGCATAACTTTTACAATCACTCCACCACTGTGAGCCGAAAATTCGGGGGCATACATGCACTGAATGGTACTGATTCCATTACTGAAACGACCTGATTGGCTTGCGATAAGATTATATTCTAATACATATACTCCCTTTGGCAGGTAGTCGAAGAAAAAGTTGGTGGCAGCATCACCGGTAGATTCGTAATACCATAGTTTATCTTGATATTTATATTGTGAAAAAACATTGACAGGTTCAAATGTCCCGGCTCTCATATCTTTTAGATGTACATATTCCATGTCTCGGTCAACTCTGATTTCTACCCTGACGCGTACTTTGTCGCCAACTTTCAAAGGATTGGCATTGGTGATGGCGGTGAGCATTTCCCCGCGTTCGTTCAATGTAACCTTATAAAGTTGTCGCTGAATAGACAAAGGTGTTTGAGCCGGAGTTATATTTTCAAGATTTTCAAAGTATTGCCAATAAACGCCGCCCCAGGCAATCCCTTTGGTGGGCTTATTGATGACGATGGTAGCCATGGTGTCGTTGATTTCATCCTCTTTCCACGAAGTCTTGAAGTAGCCGGTGCCGGCTTCTGCATCAGACATTTTGGAAACATCAATTATCTTGTTGCCTACGGAGATGGAAACCGCCGGATCAACTTCAAGCAGGTTTGTCCCACGAAGCAATAAGGCATAGCAAGCTTCGGCAGTCGCTTTGGTAGTTCCCCAGTTTTGAGTCTGTTTTTGTTTCAAAAGCCATTGCTGCATCTTTTCTACTGAAATTTCATCCTGCATGACGATATCAAAAGCTTCAATCAAAATAGCCTGGCGTTCAATCGGAGCTTCGTACCAGAACCAGCCGTAACCCTCTTTTTTCCAATACATTCCCATTTCATCGCTATATTGAGCACGTCCTTTTATCTCTGCCATTATCTTTTTAGAGGTAGTTTCATCACCCGCACGGTACAATGCCAATGCAATCATAGCTTGCGAATAGATAGATTGTTTTGTCCAATATTTTTTGGCTTGACCTAAATAATATTGGTATGCTTCTTGTGTTGAAGCTGAAATAGTGTATTTTTTTAAATAAAAATTTCTGGCATATA
>Ga0209099_1003719_pt1 | contig 12188 bp, 10 predicted proteins | sample AD_JPNHW2_MetaG_FD_184430 | JGI IMG/M metagenome (GOLD analysis project Ga0209099, IMG submission 184430) | Active sludge microbial communities of municipal wastewater-treating anaerobic digesters from Japan - AD_JPNHW2_MetaG (SPAdes) (version 2) | ecosystem: Engineered > Bioreactor > Anaerobic...
AACTTTCTGATTTCTCCGGCACCGCTTCCTTTTCCGCTCATCAACCCGGAGCCGATAACCACTCCCTGACCTAAGTTAAGCTTATAATCTCCCACTACCAAAGATTTGATTATGCCTATGTTTCGTAGGCAGATATTGAAAGCATAATGGTCAAATCCCTGCTTCTGTGTCTCCCTGAATAGTTGTTCTCCGGCATCTTTTTCTCCTGCAAAACTTAAAGAGAGATGATCTCCCGCTTTGAATTTATATCTGAAACTTAACCTAAAGGGAGCTCCCAAATAGTGATTCTCTTTGGTGGTGTCATATCCGGCTGATTTCTCCAATACCATTCCATAGCGAAGCAACAACTCATTCCTTGGATTTCTGAAAAATTCTGCAAATGACTTTCTCTTCCGTTTAGTAGCAGCCAGCTCAATAAAGGGAGCTATCCTCTTGACATCCTCCAATGAGAATCCATCAATAGCCGCCAGTTCGTTTATCGTCATCAAAGGTCCGTATTTGTCTATGTATAATTGTAATTGATAGTATTGATAATCCGATAATTTCAAAATATTGAAGGCAACTTCCGGAGATAGATAGTTTATGGATATTTTATCATGCCCCTCTAAAATGTACTCATCCAATTGGTCACTGTAATCCGACTCATCCTCACTGCTTTCGACCCTGTTCTCTATGTTTTCTATCAATATTTCTTCAAAATTGAGATTCATGTTGCTGCTGTCAATTTGGGAATAAAGCGTTCTCTGTGAGAAAAGAAATAAAATCGTTAACAACGTACTCGGAGCAACTGTTAATAATGGCTTTATTAGCAGGATATTAAATTTATTCATAGAAGAGATTTTTAAAAGAGGTAGAAAAGATCAAGCGTGGGAGAGATGCCTGTTTTGTAATAAAAGTCGGTCCGAATTGCAAAAATGAAGGAATGCCATTCAACTGAAATAAGGAAGCTGCATCTTGTAAGAGAAACCAAACCGTTGAAGCTCAGGGGTGATAAATGGTAACTCATTCCTAAGCCTAAATTGAATGCTCCCGGTATTTTCTTTTCTATTTCCCCGAAAAATAAAAGCTTTTTGCTGACTTTGTAATAGCAGTCGTAAATCAATTCTACCGGAATCATTTGCTCTCCTTTAATCCCGTATTTGAGTCTTGCCGGATTGTAAACATCAAGACCGAAACCAAATTTTTCTGTAATTGCTGCCTGAAAAGAGAGATCAAAAGTAATGGAATTTTGTGCCTTGTAATGGATGGCATGGTTCAGTAAATAGTGAAAGTTGAGTTCAATGGCTATTTTGTTGCCAAATCGTTTAGCGTAGCCGGCACTTATTTTCATCTCCCCGTATTTTGAGTAGCCAAAATGACGGATAGCCATGGAAAATGCATTGGTTTTGTAAATCCATTGAGCTCTCACCTCTTCGTTCATCAACTCTTTGATTAAGAACTGATTTTGAATAGAAACCGAGATGAATGAGCTGTTTACTAAATTCAGGGCAGCTATGTTGCCTTTGCTTAATAGTAATCGGTAATCCTCCATAACGGAGCCACTTTTTTCTAGTAGGCAATTGGCCCCTTCTTGCGAATATAGACGTGGGGAATAGCCAATGAAAAGGGTAGTGATGAAAATAAAGAATAGCCTGAAAGCATTGTTTAACAGAGATGTGTTAGCCATTTTGAGTAGTTGTTAGTCTTGCAAAAATAATAAAATTATGTATTCATTGTATATTTATTTTCATTTTATTAGTAATATTTTTACAGATAAGGTTGGCTCTACGTTTAATTCTCTTTATCTGAATAGATTTCCAAATCCGTAAAAGAAATTTTAACGCTGCATTGCTTTAAAACAGATAGATGAAGGTGCCCGGATTATTATAAATCCGAAAGAAACGTTATTCAATATGAAAGAAATGTTATTCAATCCGAAAGAAACGTTATTCAATCCGAAAGAAACGTTATTCAAAACGAAAGAAACGTTATTCAAAACGAAAGAAACGTTATTCAATACGCCTGAGCAACTATTCAATACGCCTGAGCAACTATTCGGTAAGCCTGAGCAATCATTGGGTAAGGCTGAGCAATCATTCGGTAAGGCTGAGCAATCATTCGGTAAGGCTGAGCAATCATTGGGTAAGGCTGAGCAATCATTGGGTAAGGCTGAGCAATCATTCGGTAAGGCTGAGCAATCATTGGGTAAGGCTGAGCAATCATTCGGTAAGCCTGAGCAATCATTCGGTAAGCCTGAGCAAGTATTCAAAATGACTGAGCAAGTATTCAATACGACTGAGCAAGTATTCAATACGACTGAGCAAGTATTGGGTACGACTGAGCAAGTATTGGGTAGTAGTACTCACCAGACTCAACAAAGGTGAAGTCTATCTGTTGGGTGATAAAGACAGAGGTGCCGAGATGTGCGACAACATGGAAGCCTCCGGCGGTAAAACCGCTACTGGCAACTGTCTCGTCCTAAAATAGGTTTACATCAAAACCAAAAAATTATGGAAGAAAGAAGTAAATTTATTTCAGGATATAAATATTAATCTGTAAACCTTTTTTAGGACGACACATGCTTTTTAAGGAATATTTAAACGGAGATATCGCTAAAAATATAAAATGTAAAAATTTTTTGATAAAACTAATTATTTATATATTTGCAATATTATTTTTTCAAATATCTTTAAACGGAACTTCTGTGTGTTTGAGGAAGTAATGTTAAAAAATAGTTTTTATAAATTCCTTATAGATTTGTTATGACATTCAAGTTAGAATCTAAACTCCCATTGTTAAAAAAAATAGTTATCTCATTGTTCCTGATTTTATTGCTTGCCGATTTTGGATATTCTTTTTTGCAATATTATTATTCGCCCTTTGACGGGGATATGCCTGAAAATATTATTCCACCGGACAATATAAAAAAGGTTTTAGAAAGCCCTTTGGAATTTAAAGTTTTTGAAGAACACACTATTTATACCAATCCGAATCGATTTTTCTGTCATTGGAGTTTTTACCAATATTTTAACAGGGTTCCGTTACTGCTTCAACATTTCACTACTCCCATCAAAAGTGCTTATTTATCTTGTGCTTTGGCAAAGGTGGCTATGCAGTTTTTACTCACGTTGCTGCTTGCTTTTGCTATTTCGGGTAGTTTTAAGTTTAATTTCAAGCTCTTGTTATCAGCGGTGTTAATAACGCCGCTGTTTCAAGCCAACGGCTCCTTTCGTCAAGCAATCGGGATTATTGATCCGGCTCCCACTTATGATTTTTTTTATGCACTTCCCATGATTATTCTTTTACTCTATTTTACCCCTTTATTATTTAAGTTCTTTTATGGAATAGAGTATAAAAAATTCAAATACATTAAAATATTATGGATTCCCTTGGCCTTGGTATCTTCCTTGAGCGGGGCACTGAATCCCGGAATTGCTTTGGTCGTTTCTTTTTTACTGGTCATACAAAACGTAGGAAACAGTCTCCATTATTCTACAGAAACCGGATTTTTTGCCAAGATTTGGTCTGCTTTCAAAAATATACCGAAAGATTATTATTTCTATTTGTTGCCAATCTCCCTGTTTTCACTTTATTCCTTATTCTTGGGAAGATATAACTTGAACACAGTTACCAATGCAATGCCTATTTCTTTTTTATATGCACGATTGATGGAAGGCATGTATCGTTTTTTTATTCAAAATCCGGCATATCCCATTTTATTTGCCGTTTTGATCGTCAATACCCTTCTGATCAAGTTTAAATTTAAAAATAAAGAAGGGGAAAAAATTATAAAAGCTTTCAAATGGATTGGCATTTTTTCCATTATCTATTTATTGCTTTTGCCTTTGGGCGGTTATCGGGAATGTCGCCCCTATATTATTCGGTATGACTCAATTTTACCTATTACAATGTGTTTTTTGTTTCTTTTCGGAAAGACTACCCTTTTCATTCTGCAAAATTTCTCTTATAAACAAATGATAGGATATATTCCCTTGATTCTTGCCTTTTTATTGTTCTATACTTATACCGATAAGCCCGAATTTCACAAAGAAGCACATGAATATGAAAAAGATGCTATTAGGAAAATAGCGCAATCACCTGATTACATAGTGCGAGTTGATGATTATTTTACGATTCTCTCCTGGACAATTATTCGAGATCCGGCAGAATCGGCACCTAAGACAAAACTTTTGAAAAAATGGAATATCCTGAAAGAGGATAAACTGTTTTATCAAAAGACAATCATAGAAAAATAGTAAAAATTTATTGGGTAAATGAACCCGAAACAAATTAACTTAAATGGGACATTGATTATACCTGTAAAATTGATAAATGTGAAATTCCTCCTTTATGGAGTCATAGAAAATATTTGAATTTAGAGGGCAACTATGAAATAGGTATTCAGGAGTTAAAAGATTGTAGCGAACCCACCGAACCCGAAACCGATAATTAAACACACTCTTTTCTAACATTACCCCAATAGTCTCCTCTCATCGTTAGGAGAGATGAAAAGGGAGGGGTAGTGCAAGATGATTCAAAAAGTTTTGATTTGATTTTTTTTCAGTTATTAAATAAAATGATTATTTTTGTCTGCAATACACTACAAACAGAAATTGATAGAATTAAAAACTTATGCAGTACAAATGGTTATAGCCATATTACATATAAACAAACTGAAAAGCAAAATGGCACTTATGGATTGACTCTTAAAATAGTATAACCATATAGTAAAAGAAAAAAAAACTAAATGTAATAATCAATACAAATGAGATATTACAAACGTTCAATAAAAATCGCATTTGATAAAACAACAGGAGAAATTCTTGATGCAGATGAAGAGTTTGATGACGCCAAAGACGCTTTTCAAATAAGGGAAAAATATCAAAAAAAAAATCTTAAACTTTCATGCTGTGAGTGCGAACAAGATTTAATTGTTTCGGGTAGCAAATGTGACAGACTTCATTTCAAACACAAACCAGGACATGGTTATTGTATTTTGGCTGACGGAAAACTTACACCGCACGACCACGAAAAATATATAGCAACCTTAAAAGCCAAAGAAAGTGATAGACATAAAGAACTAAAAAACAAAATTGGCGAATTTCTAAAAAGCGTACCGGGTATTGATGTAAATTCTATTCAAATTGACAACAAGTTTATAGTCAAAGGCAATGAAAAAAGAAAACCTGACGTTTATTGCAAATTTCAAGACAAAGAACTTGTGTTTGAAATCCAACTTTCGGATTTATCGCTTGGTTACATTTTAAGTCGTTATGAGTTTTACAAAAAACACAGAATGTATCTAATTTGGATACTTGACAACTTTGACATTCAAAATCAAGGAACGTTAGAACGAGATATTAAATATCTAACTAAGTATGAAAATTTCTTCAAACTTGATGAGAACTCAGAAACATTAAAACTTGAATGTGAATACAAGTTTCCGTTTTTAACAAATGACAACAAACTTCATACGAAATGGTTTAAAAAGTCAGTTGCATTATACGAGTTGAAATTTGACAGCGAAGTTTTTCAAGCATTCTACTACAATTTTGGCGATAACAAAGCAAAAGCTGAAACGCTTCAAAAACAAAAAGAAGAAGAAATTAAAGAATCTGAAAAGAAAAAAGACGAACAAGAAAAACTTAAAAATGCAGAAAAAGTAGCAAAGAATTTAGTTGCTAAAATTGCTGATTTCCGAAAACGAAAAATTCAAAACTTTGATAGTATTTCAAATGAACTTGAAGAATTGGACGATTTTGAACTTAATATTTTAAACAAAACTTTGAATTTAAAAGGGAAAAGAAAATCCCCTTTAATCAAATGGATAGACGAAGCAACGCAAGACGATTATGTTTTTCTTAATTTTATCTTAAAGACAAATAGAATTGAACTTGAAATAAATCCAATTGACAACGGCAGAACACCCTTCAAAGCTTTATTTGAAAATGAAAATATTTTCAAAACCACAACAGCACTATCTCTATTTCAAGCTGGTTATGCACTAACAGAAAGTGACAAATTGTTACTTGCAGAACTTAAAGAAATACAAAAAATATCAAAGTCGGATTTTTACATTTTCAAATTATGCAATATCTTAACCAACAGAAATCTTGTTCCCAAGGTTTTTCAATTTTCAAAATTACTATTTATTATTGAATCTGCACGCAGTAAGGAATTAATAACGTTTAACTTTCAAGGAAACAAATGGATTTCTTTTGCTAACAATGCTATTCAGAATTACAGCGAATATTGGGATTACATAGAATTAGCGTTTAAAAAATTTGGACTTTGGAACAAACTAATTCAGCTTGACACAAAAGGCACATTTCAAAAAAAAGTTGAACAGTTTTATTCAAATATGCCAAGACAAAAAGATGATTTTGATGAAGTGTTTAATGACCTATATCCATATATTGAATATGAACTTTGACAAAATTACAAACGAACAAAAGCCCGAACCGCTAACAACTTGTATAAAACATTTGGCAGGCAGTGGTTTATCAAGCGGTACGGCTCGCATCAAGTACTGTGTTGCTTGATAGAGAATCGCTCCGTAATCCCCAAATTTGCATATTACTGCCGTTAGGTGTCAGCATATTAACACACAATGAATGAAAAGTAAAAAGGGTAAGAATAAAAAAACAATTCTATGGGAAGTAGATATAGTATATTAAGACCTTTAACAGTTGATGAACAAGAAATATTTGCAATTCAAATGTGCATTTTTTTTTCTCCAAGGAATTATCGAGAAAATTGTAATTTACTTGAAATTAAAGCGGATGAAAAAACTATAAGGCCATTATCTTTCGGAGACTTTCTAAAATATCTAAAAATAAAAAAAGATATTGACTCTTATAAATATATGCGTCATTTAGATGTACTAATTCAAAAGTTTATTAATAATGGCTTTTTTGTGAGAGCAGGAGATTCTTTTCAGGGTTCTCCGCCAATGAATCATTGTTATTATGCACAATTGGAGTTAACTAAAATTCAAAGTACAAATCTTTTTTGGCTTGGGAGTATTTTAGGTGAAGAATACCTAATGGGAAAATATAAACCTTTTATTATAAGGTTTGAGGGAGAATATCAAAATGGCAATTCAGGAACAGGTTCTGGTATTCTGATAAATAAAAACACAATATTAACTTGTCGACATAATTTATTAGATTTGGTAAAATACAACTGCTTTTTAGGTGAGACCGAATTAGAAAAGACTGAACACAAGTATCATGAAAAACACGATATAGGAATAGTAAAATTAAAAAATGATATAAATATTCCATTTTTTCCATATTTTGGACAACCATATGTGCTGGACAATACACTAACAATGGGGTATCCGCCTTTGAGAGGAATGAGAGAAGCTCCATTGATTTCACAAAAAGGAGAAATTAATGCATTAAGTAAAGATTGGTGGAATTGTGATTGTATTACAATTTCGTCAACTGTTCGACCAGGAAATAGTGGAGGTCCTGTTATTTCTAACAAAGGTTATATTGTTGGAATTGTAACCCAATATGCAAATTCTGCAGATTCAGTTTCCGCTGATAAAGAAGATTTTAAAGACAATCATTCAATTCCTTTTTACAATGCTATAGCTTCAACAGGTATTATTCAGATTTTATCTGAACTTGACAACTCTATTCCTATAATATTTGAAAATTATCAATAACAATGCCAAACGCCTAACAATGCATATGTTTTATTGGGGGGTGAATCGCTAATATGAAATTAATTGCACTAAATTAGGTTTGTAACGTGAGATATGGAATTGCTTCGCCCCCAACAAAACATATGCGAAACGTTGTGCAAAATTGCAAAAAGACTCCGTGCTATGATTTAATATCAAATCAAAAAAAATAGAACTAAAAAATGTCTCAAGTCTCAGCAACAAAAGAAACTATACAAAGATTGTATGACAACATGGGAAGTAATTTTTCATGTTTTGTTCCATTACTATGCAAATACGTTAGCTCATTGGAAAGTATAGAGCAATTAAATGTAGGGGAGTTTGAAAACAGAGAAAATAATAGTTTGTGGAAAACTCTATTAAAACTTCAAATATTTTCTTTGATTATAAATTTGGACTTAATTACATTTCTTAGGGCTGATTTTAGAAGTACTTCTAATTCCGAAAAGCGTTGTAACCTAAAATACCTGAATGCTATAACAATTGAAGGATATAGCTATTTGTTTGGTTTTGGAAAAGATAAAAGAAATGCATTTTGGAATATAATCAAAAATCTTGCGGAGCAGATAAATGACAATGAATTTATTGCGGATGTTGATGGAATTGAGCAAAGAGCCAAAAAATTTGAAAACATTTTTGCACAACGAGAAGATAAGGATAAGAGAAATTTGACCATTCACTATGATTCAGACCCAATAAAAGTCTACAATTATTTATCACAAATAAGTGAAGATAAAGAAACAAGAAGAACAGGAGACTTTCTAAAGATATTAGATGACATAACGATTTTTATAAATAAGTATATCCAAAAGTTTCAAATACCACTAATATGTTCAACTAATAATTTTGATATTGATATATGGGAAAAAATATACTTTTTTCCAGTCAATAATAAATTATTCAATGAGCTTGATGAAAAGTTAATTTATTTTGCAGAGCAATTAGATAGTATTGTTGCACAATGTAAGATTCCTAAGTTAGTACAAGAAAAACTTAGTCTTGATAACACCTTTTCTGCTGGTTTCGAACCATTGATTCAAACAATTTATCCAGGCATTCATGTGTTTTTTATCTATTTGGATTTGGCAAGTGCTGTAAGAGCCTATTTAAGTTCTGAATCATATCTTGAAAAGCATTTAAATCTCCGACGTATTAATGTCGTCATTTATGAGGGATTCAAACACCTCTATGGATACAACAACTCTGACTATTTACAATCTTTTTGGCATAAAAATATCAGTAAAATTTTAAAAGATTCAACAAATACCACTCAATTAGACAAATTAGCTAATATAGAGCATGACTTAAAAGTATTTTCTTCAGAGAATGATATTAATAATGCGCAGTTAAGAGAATGTTCTATACATTATAGGTATAAAGAGAGAGATAATGTTATTACATTATTTCATGCATTGATTAAGTCTAATCCTTGGATTGAGATGAATAAATCTTTGAAAATCTTAAACATACTTCCTAAGTTATTAAGACTAATCACTGACTCTGTTAGTTTTAAATATAACTTAGAGCAAGAGAAAATACAATTATCAAACAATAAAACATTAACTCAGATTGATAATATACTCTCAATGATTGAGCAAACAAAGATTGCCCCAGAAAAGAAACAGCAAATTATTAATAGTATCAATAATGTTAAGAACATGTTACTGTAATCCAAAACTGTCAGCTCCCCCAAACTGTCATCTTCTTCAAAAATCGGACAGAATAAATTAAGACAATAATAATTATAATAATTAATTTTGTCAAAAGAAAAAAGATGAAAAAAAGAAAACTGACATTTTTTGGGAAGCTGACAGCTTGAGTATTCTGTTTTGGCAAAAAGCGCCAGAAATTGTATCAAAAACACCGCAAAGTGAATGTTGAATGCGGGCAAGCAAACCTACTTTTTCCCGTTGACAAATGTTTTCGGATCGATAATCGGCAAAATAACATTGTGTAAAAAAGTGCCTCTGAAAAGGGTAAACATAACACCGCGGACGGTTGAAAAAGTAATGGAATTGAGCATGGTTAAGATAGGATCGGGAATATCTATCTGTTGATTTGCCGATACAAATTTTTCTATTTCAGGGAGTTCGAATATACAGCCCACTTTAATATTTCCCGGACTAAAATCCATTTCCTCATTATAAATTCTGATAGAAGTAATAACAAATATTTTCTTCTGATCTAAGGCAATTTTGTGTTCTACGGCAATATCGAATTTATATTCCATGGTCGCCGGAAGCGTTTTCTCGGAAGAAACGATTGAATATTCCAATAATTCAATTCCTTGAATATTGATTTTCACTGATGTTTGATCTATAGTTTCCATTGTCTTTTATTTATTTATGCGTGAAATTGCTGTTTTTGAAAAGATTGGGCACCCACAATATCATTGAGATTAGAACATAGAGCATTTGTCTGTTTGACAACAACAGGCAAAATTTTATATTTACGAATAATCATATCCTCTTTATCAAGACACAGTAGCTTAATGCCCAAAACTCGTTGGATGTCCGTTAAGGTGTCGATGGTAAAATTGTGCGTTCCACTCAGCCAACGGGTAATTTCCGATTGATTGTGTTTTCCCAAGATTTGCATTAAATCTTTCTTTTTCCAACCTTTTTCTTTCATTGCATCTGCTATTTTAGCAGATATAAGCATTCTGTTTTCAATTCTCGCTGTCTCTTCAGGAGTAATTGAATCCAATAATGTTTCAATTAAATTGTCGGTTTTCATAATTTATTTTGTTTTTTGTTTTTCTTTTCTTTTCTCAGCTTTCCAATTCCAATTCTCCTTCAAAATTAAGACCGTCTTCGGAAATAAAGAGCTCTTCTCTAAAATTACTCTTTATTACTTTTGCCACATTTCTAAGCAGATAATTTTCATCTGTTAATTTATCATCTTCCTGAAAAGCTCTGATATTTTTTTTCTTAACACCTCCGCCTCCTAAAACAATAATCTGACTTCCATAACGAATGCAATATAGTCGTAATTTAGATTCCGGAACATCGTATAAAGCACAAATTCCATCTCCGAACGCTCCTTCGTTATTTTTAAAAAAGTCTTCTCTTGCTCCGGTTTTATTTCCCATTGTTTTTATGCGAGCAAGAATATTCTGTATTTCACTTAAATGTGCATTCATGTTTTCCTTTAGAAATAATTCGAATAAAGTATCAGCATCATCATCAATTACAACCGAATATATAGAACATCTATCACCACTTAAATGAGGAATCTTAGTTATTTTTATTTTCATCGCATCTTAATTCGATTTGCAAAAATACAAAATTTTACATATAACTGAAATAATATTATTTTTTTTAGTGCAAACTTCTGTGTCAGGAGTTCTATCGGAAAAGCGCGATGTCGAAGCCGGAATGCCCAAAATGAAAAAACGAAGTGCTTATAATAGCTAATGATTTTTTTCGAAACAGAGAATTATTTTTGTCTGTAGTCAATTCATTTATTTATCTATTTTTGTCGTCAATATGTGTGGGAATATGAAAAGATACCGGATATTGTTATTTTGCTCGATTTGCTTCTTTTTGATGAGTGGCAGGGCACAAAAAGTCGATTGGACTTGGTGGAATGAAATGGCCGATTGGGATGGTCATACTCCCTGGTATAATTATTTCACCTATTCTACCTCTTATTTCGGCCCTAATGCATTTCCGGTTCCCGAGATGGGGAATGGGAGAGTACCGGCTGAATTACAACTGGATTTGTCTGCCGGTCAATACTGGGGCTTCGGCGACAATGCAACAGATTTTAAATTTCGTCTTGATATTCCTGTTTACCCTGAAAGAGTTGTCGTTTCGGTGTGGATGGTGCCGGTTGAGTATTACAAAACTACCATACATGTGAGAGATGAGCGCTATGCTCGTAAAGAATTTCCTGAAAGTGTTGTGGTGGGGGATGTTTATTTGCAGACCGGTATCCAACTGGTTAAGAATCATCGGTTTTTACCGGATATTCGTTTCAACGCAACTTTGAAAACAGCTTCAGGTGGACCATTGACAGATTGTCGCTACTATGATACGCCGGGTTATTATTTCGATTTTAATATCGGGAAAAAATGGACCTTCCCGAATAGTAAGTTTATCCAATCACTGACGGTCTCGGAAATGGCGGGATTCTTGTGCTGGCAGGCAATGCAGGGTTTTCAGGATGATGCCTTTCTTTATGGAATTAAATTGAATGCGGCATTTGCCAAAAGCTATTTTGAAGCCGATTGGAGCGGCTATGTGGGCTGGGGGCAACCGGGAGATAAACCGATGATTGTTCGTGCCAAATTTTCCCGCGAATTTAAAAAAATCCATTCACTGTATATTTCCGGCTTAATCGGTCTGGTAGATTATCCTTTTTATAGCATAAGATTGGGCTATGAACTTGCCATTCCCTGTTCATTCAATTTTTGCAAAAAAAAGTAATACTATTATTTATTGCTTATTTGGTACTGTTCTGGCTCCGAAAATGGCGCTTCCAATTCTGACCATAGTGCTGCTTTCTTCAACGG
>Ga0209099_1003725_pt1 | contig 12178 bp, 10 predicted proteins | sample AD_JPNHW2_MetaG_FD_184430 | JGI IMG/M metagenome (GOLD analysis project Ga0209099, IMG submission 184430) | Active sludge microbial communities of municipal wastewater-treating anaerobic digesters from Japan - AD_JPNHW2_MetaG (SPAdes) (version 2) | ecosystem: Engineered > Bioreactor > Anaerobic...
CAGTATTATGATGGAACGGCGGTAAAATCCGCAGTCGGGACAATGGTCTCACCCGTCGGGTTCCTGCAGTTTTTGATCGTTCCTTTTGCGAGTGGTGACGGTTCACAATACCTGCGCATCCTCGCGTTCGATACGCCGGATTCTTCTTATTACCAGGCACCCTTTGCCGGGTTCTGGGATGTGATCCACCTCCTCTTCTGGTGTGCATGGATCAATATCAACGTGGGGATCTTCAACGCGATCCCGATGGTCCCGCTGGATGGAGGATACATCTTCAAGGAGGGCGTCGACCGGCTGCTTGACCGACGCGGGCTGATAAAATATTCCGGGTATATTGTCGGGGCGGTCAGCTACGTGATGATCGTGGCACTGATATCGCTCATTATGCTGCCGTATCTGTTGCATTTGTGATGAGGCAGGGATTTTTTCTGATTTTTTAGAGGATAAAAAAAATGGGTGGTGCATTCCTCTCACTGACAGGAACTACATCCCACAAGGGGATATTTTAGGAAAGTTTCATTCCCGATCCTGGCGTGTTACTTTCTTTTTTAGTTTTGCGTTTCAATTAATTCCAGTGAACCTGAAAGGACCTGGTACCGGTGCCATGACCGGTCTGGGTCTCGTACCCACAGTTCAGATGCGACATTTCCTAGATCAGGGATCTGCCTGAGTTCACTGATCTGCTACCTGCAGGTTTATTGGATCCCTTCAAGACTATACGATGAGTATTTTAGTCTTCGGACCCGGACCAGACTGGGCAGCCGCGGTCATCGATCACAAAATCGAACAGGAGTGTTAGAATGGTCTTCACGGTCATGATGGTGAGAGCCCAAACTGCCGCTTTCCTCATGGCCTCACCGATCGCGACGACCGGATGGTATCCCTGGGTCATATGGCACTACCACCGATACTGTCCGGTGCTGGCAATTCCACGTGGTGGGTTATGGAACATGCTGGATATTCTTCTTTTTATTCTACAGCCATTGCGAGTTTTTTAGAAATCCGCCGACCGGCAATTCTTTAAGGGTTCTCTTTGCAGATCCGCATCTTCTGCTACGTTCTGCATACAGTTCCTTCCCGGTCTGTTGTTTTGTTGCATAGGACTTATGCGGTTGAATCCTGTTCGAGCGAGAGGCACCGGTCATACCCGCCGTAAAAAGGATGCACTTAAAATGGAGGTGATGAGATAAAGAGAGAAGAAGCCGATAGATGAATTGATCGTTTCGATTCGTACCAGCTGGAACCAGTATTCAAACGATGAGATTCGAGATGAAGAAAAGTAAGCAATGAAAGGAAAATAGGTCCTCTCTGAACTACCTCTTGCGGCTCTGGCATCTCTCGATTGCACAACACTGCTTGACGGAATCATGGGCTATTGATTCGGGTTCATCGGGCAAACACCGGGATGCTTCCGAACTGTGCATGCTTGAAACGTCGAGATAAGATAGTTGACTAAATTGCTGTTTGAACATTTCGGAGGGTTCACGCTTGTTCGATCTCCATTCCGGGGTTGTCTAACCCTCAATGGGCATTAGTTGTACTTAGATCTCTCGGTCGTATCCGAGTGCGTAAGTTCTATGGAATTAAAAACGAATGCGGTCGGTTTTGAAATAAACGTACCAAAACCTACAGAATACGGCAGAAAAAAGACAAAAAAGGAACTATTATTTTTATGCCACCGGTGGCGTTGGCTCATCGATGCCGGTTTTTTCCACCGAAAGCCGGCGCTTACTCGTGTCCTTGAGTTCATCCTCGGTGACTTTGGGTACAGCATCCTGGATCTCCTTAAGAATCGCATCCACTGCTTCCTGTTTGGGTATAACTCCAAGAATGCTGTCGTCCATAACGGGCCTGCCGGCAATATCTTCAGTTGTTTCCTCTTCCCCGCCAAGGAACTTAGCACCCTGCCGGATCAGCTGGGAGATCTCGAAGGGGAAGATGATCTTTGTCGCCTGTCCGTTAGCCATCGCCTTTAATGCATCAAGGGAGAGCACGGTGATCGCACGCTTGTCAAGCGGGGCGGCACCGACAGAAAGGATGCGCAGACCCTGCGCCTCACCCTGTGCCTGGAGGATCCTCGACAGGCGTTCCCCTTCAGCCCTGAGCACCTTGCTCTGGCGTTCTCCTTCCGCTTCAAGGATCATGCTCTGCCGGAGACCCTCCGCCTTAAGGATTGCAGAACGTTTTTCTCCATCCGCTCTGAGGATTGCCGCCCGGCGCGCCCGCTCTGCAGCGGTCTGCTCGGTCATCGCATTCTTGACGGCCTCGACCGGGTCGACCTCTTTTATCTCAACCCGTTCGACCTTGACACCCCACTGGTCGGTCTCGCGATCGAGAATATCCCTGAGTTTCGTGTTGATGACATCCCGGTTGTAGAGGACCTCATCGAGTTCCATATCTCCTATGATGCCACGGAGGCTGGTCTGCGCGAGAGCGATGGTGGCGATCCGGTAATTCGAGACCTCGAAATACGCCTTCTCGGGATCGATCACCCGTATGTAGACAATCGCATCCACGTTTGTCGGGGAGTTATCCTTTGTTATGACTTCCTGGCTTGGGACATCCATGACCTGAGTCCGCAGGTCCAGCTTGGTCACATCGCTGACAAACGGGACGATCCAGCGGAATCCGGGGTTCATGCGCCCGATATACTTCCCGAGCCGTATCTGGAGCCCCTGCTCGTACGGCTGGACAATCACGACACCTTTTGCAAAGATGACGACAATAACAAGGATGAGAAAAATCGTAATTAATGTCTCAATAAATGCCATGGATCAGTTCACCTCCTCTACAACGATATGTACACCTTCTGAATCAACAACCCTGACGGTTTTCCCGACAGGAATAACAGCACCGGTGGAGTGGGCGCTCCAGTCAGTTGAGCTGATACGGACTTTGCCCTTGATCGTTGTCGCGTCGATATCGGCAATGACCTGCCCTTCTTTACCGATAAGCGAGTCACGGCTGATCGTTGTCGGGCTGCCCTCCGGTGTGATCCTGCTATACATCCAGACGGTTACTCCGGCAGCACAAAGGGCAACGATAACCCCAATCACCACACCCCAGCCGGAGTTGAAAATGTCAACCCCGAGAAGAAGCAGAATACCAAGGATGATCAGCACAGTCGCCGGAACCGTGGCGAAAAAACCCGGGCTGTGCACTTCTACAAGGAGCAGAATTGCACCAATAACAATAAGGAGCCATCCAAGGGCAATCCCTTCAAGGAGTACCATGAATAATGAAGGGCACGAGCGGATAAAATCCTATGGAGGCGACCGGTTTTTATTACGTGATCCCCGACCCCATGAGACTTATACCCGGAGGAGCGCGATCTTGGAACCGACCGGGACACCCGCTTCAGTCGCCACCGGCTGGCACTTTGCCGCCATCAGATATGCGACAGGTGGGAGATCGGTTCGTTCGAAAAGGGACTCAAAATTTGCCATGCCCTTTGCGATGATAAGTGTGCACCGGGAGATGGCGTTTTTCAGGGCCGGCGGGGCTTCTTCCGGGCAGAGCCCGATCTCAGCGCCATCGCAGTTTGTGGTGAGGCAGTCAACAATGTGGTCCAGGCCGAGCATTTTTGCATCTTCTAATGTCGCATCGTTGAGCATTGGTTGTGATTTGACTGCGAGTGTTACGTGAGATCCCTGCGATTTCAGGTACTGGATCAGGAGCCGGTCAAAGACAATTTCACCGCAGTTGTCGCTTAGGTAGACGACCCGTGATGCCCGGGAGAGTATGGCGTCCGTGTCATCAATGACCAGCCCTTTTTTGAATTCGTCTAAAAAAAACGCGGAAAAGTTACTGGTGACGGTATGCCCCTTGACACCGTAATCAAAGGTATTCCCGATGACTGCGGCAAGTACGTAGTCCCGGAAGGTTACAAGGTTTGGACGTACCGCTTTGCAGACTGCGATCGATTCAGCATTACCCTGATTTTTCAGGTCACAAAAAGGATCGGGGTTTTTGAGCAGTTCATATGCGCGGAGGTGGACACGGCTTGCGATCTGGGGGTGGGTTAACGGTTTATCTTTGAGTGCAAAAAGAAGACTGCGGCAGGATGCTGCGGTTTGCTCTGTTGTTTTGGGATCTGCCCCGACAAGGCCGCATTCTAACTGCACCCGTGAGATCAGGCAGTCAACACAGGTATCGGTAATCTTCACGGTAAGACCCCTTAAAAAAACAATAAAATGGGGCCATCGCGATTTGAACGCGAGTCAGAAGACCCCCAGTCTCCTAGGATGCCCAGGCTACCCTATGGCCCCGCTCTCATACTATTCGCTCATATTCCATATGTATCTTGTTATTAAAAAAAAACAGAATCCGGCGGAGGAAAGAACAAACTAAAAAAAGGCCGCACCCGATAAATTCCCTGAAATGTACCCGCGAGGGCAAATTTATTCATCCTCGTTCGCGCCGTTTCCTGGAGAAAATTTTCTTAAATACGATGAAACGTGAATTGCCCCTTTCATAAATCGATACGTGCCGCCGTTATGGGGGGAGGCCCCTTTGATGGATCAGTGACTAACCTTCACAAACCGCCCCCTGCCCGGTAGAGAACTTTCAGCCGACAGGAACGATAATACTCTGTCAAAAACAGGGCGTCCCGTCAACCGGATGCCCCTGTTGTCCTCTTGTGGATGCGAGGGTGGCTGATCCGGGGTGTTTTCCCGGAAAAACCGGTTCGCTTTTCACCGCTCAGGAACCCCCTTTATTTTTCGACCGTAATGCCCCTCCGGGCATAGATGAGGTCCCGCACAACCTGCTGATCAGCCGGTTTTTCACGATCACAGGAAGGCCGCTAAATTGCACGGTTTTTTCCTGTCTAAAACGCTCCTTTTTTAAAAATAACGGTTTATATCAATAATTTTGTCGGGTGTTGGCACCACTTCCACTGGAACTTACGGGATACTTTTCCGGCCCGGAACCTCTCTCGTCGGAGAAACGATCCGGGAAGACCGTGGGTCCGGCCACACACCCCCTTTATAAAGGGGGTCCTGCCCGGACCTGATACCCCTTTGTACTTGTTTTGGGTGGGAGCCCTTCGTCGAATGTACTGTTAACGATTTTTTTATAGTCCTTTTGAGTGAACACCATCGGGAGATGTCAGTCTATTGTCTGCAGCATCCCGGTTTTAATCATTCTGATATATTTTATAGGATCAAAATAAGAATCCTGTAGGTCGGGCCCACCGTGATCTGCTTACTTTCTGTGGAATTGGCGAATTCTGCCTGAAATAAAAAAGATATGTATTTATGGTGTTATCTGGTATTATGAAATACAGCGAATAGTGTAACAGGGAGCCATGGCTATATGTTAAAAGATAAAATTGCAGCATTTATTGAAAAAATACGAGATATCGATGGAGTGACAGCATGCGCCCTTGTGTCGCGGGATGGTATTATTTCAGGGAAATATTTTGAACGGGAAATGAATGAACCCTGGTTTGGTGCCCTGACTGCGACCATTCTTGCATCTGCGGAGTCGGCAGGCACTCTCATTAACTTAAAATCCCTGTCGGAAGTGACGGTACGAGGATCTGATACATCTATTCTGGTCATGGGAGCCGGGGATCATTTCCTCATTGCGGCTATCATAAAAGGTACCGCAAATCAGGAGACGGTGTGTTCCCGGATCGGTGCTATTGCTGCAGAGATAGGACGAGTGATGTGAATGTACACGATTCTTGTGGTGGATGATAGTCCTTTTATTGTCGATGTGTTTGTCACCATGCTCGAACGGGGCGGTTACCGTACAGTTGCTGCGTACGGGGGTGAAGAATGCCTGGAGATCCTGAAGACCGTTACGCCGGATCTTATCCTTCTCGATATAATGATGGAGCCTGTCGATGGGTGGGAGACACTTGAAAAAATCAAGGAAAACCCGGATACAAAAGAAATCCCGGTACTGATGCTCACGGCAAAACAGCTGACGCCTAACGAGGCTCAGGAATACGGCGTCTATATCGAAGATTATGTCCTTAAGCCCATCACTCACCGCGAGCTTTACGATGCAATCGAGCATGTGCTCAGCCGGCGGCAGACTATTATTACGGATATGGACCGGGCCCGGCAGTCCGGGGTTGCGCCTGATCTTATCAATGAATATGCCCAACTGTCAAAGAGCATAGATGTCAACAAGCGTCTGATAAAGATTCTCGAAACGACCTATAATTTCAATGATTCAAAGGCTCAGGTCAGCGAAGATATCAGCCGGGCCTTAAAGAATATGGATGCAAGTCTCAAATTCCAGGAAACCCGCATCCAGCAGATTAAAAGCGAACTTGCCGGGAAACTCCCATAAGGGAATACCCCCGGGAACGTGCGATTTTATAAACATTTGAATAGTTCCGCGACGTATTATTGAATAACCCGTAGCACCAGCTTTTTAACAGCGGATAATGTGGCAATTGGTTGGTCCGCGCCGGGCAGGGTGATGGAGGATCCCCTATGAATGAGAAGATCATGATCGTTGACGATAGTCCTTTTATTGTTGACGGACTTGCGGCCATTCTTAACCGTAAGGGATATACTCCGGTCCCTGTTCATGGCGGGCATGAATGTCTTGAAACACTCCAGACCGAGGTGCCTGATCTAATTCTTCTCGATATAATGATGGAGCCCATGGATGGGTGGGAGACACTTGAGAAGATCAAAGGAAACCCGGCAACAAAAGATATTCCGGTGCTTATGTTCTCGGCAAAGAAGATTACACCTGCTGAAGCGCAGGAGCATTGCGTAAATATCGACGATTTCGTCTCAAAACCGGTAAGCCCGACCCAGTTACTGGACTCAATCCAGCGAATATTTTCACGGAGACACGATATACAGGAAGCTGCGCTGGCTGCGCAGAACAAAGGGCTTGATCCGGCAGTGATCGATGAGTACTGCGCGCTGCGGAAAAGTATTGAAGTTGACAAGAACCTGCTGGTGGTCCTGAGGTCATCATGCGGGATGGATACCCCGGGGCGCGATGTTCCTCGTGAAGATGTAGAGGTGATCCGGAAACTCGATGATAAGATTTACCTGGCCGAACGGCGGTTGCGGGAGATTAATGACCTGTTATTAAAACCTGCCTGATCATGCACGGGATACACGAATCCGTTCGTAACAACGTTTAAATAGTATTTTGGCATTGTTATAATGCTGTACATCCGATTCCAAAGGGTTCGTAGCTCAGTTCGGTAGAGCGCCTGGCTTTTAACCAGGTGGTCGGGGGTTCAAATCCCTCCGGGCCCGTTACCACGATCCAATCGTGGATTTTTTGCGGTGATGCATCTGAGAGGCAATCGTTTCAACTTTAAGGGGGTTTTTCTTTGAGCACCAAACTGAATGTGTTACAGCACGTAATGGTGCCGGATCACCAGCTCATGAGCGAGGAGGAGGTTTCAGCGCTTCTCTCCCGCTACCATATTACTACAGAACAATTACCAAAAATCTATCATGATGATCCTGCGGTAAAAGAGATCGACGCAAAAGTCGATGATGTGATTAGGATTGTCCGCAAGAGTCATACAGCTGGCAGGGCCGAAGCGTATCGACTTGTGATCAGGAGACCAAAGAAATAATGGCCGGGGGTGGTCTATCTGATTGACAGAAGTGTTTTATCGAGGGCATATTTTGCACGGGAGCATGTTGCGCGCCACCAGCTTGACTCCTTTAACTATTTTCTGACGCAGAATCTCCAGAAAGTGGTCAATGAACAGAAGATTATTGAGACCGATATCGAGAACCGGGGCAAGAATAACGAACCCGTCTGGGTTGAACTTGGTACGATTGAGGTAAAAAGACCGCTTGTGCGTGAAGCTGACGGGTCTCAGGGCGAACTGTACCCAAGCGAAGCGCGCCTGCGTAATCTCACCTATGCGGCGCCGATCCAGCTCGGACTGACGCTTGTGCATGGTGAGGACAGGCAGGATCCGATCGTCACAACCATCGGGCAGCTGCCTATTATGGTCGGTTCTGTCGCGTGCAACCTGTACGGAATGAGCGACGACGAGCGTGTCTCCCATGGGGAGGATGCATTTGATCCCGGCGCCTATTTTATCGTCAACGGTACCGAGCGCGTGCTCATGACGTTAGAGGATCTTGCGTCCAACAAGATCATGACCGAGTTCACCGAGCGGTATAACGAGCGGATTTATGTCGCAAAAGTATTCTCGCAGTTCCGTGGATACCGCGCGCTCGTGGTTGTCGAGCGCAATAAGAAGAACCTGCTCGAAGTCTCGTTCCCGTCCGTTGCCGGGCACCTGAAATTCGTCGACCTTATGCGCGCCCTGGGTATGACAAATGACCAGGAAGTCGTTAACGCGGTCTCAACTGATGAGGATATCCTCACCTTCATGATGCAGAATCTCGAAGAGAGTGAATGCGACTCAGTCGAAGGCGGCGTCATGTATGTGGGTAAGAAACTTGCACCCAACCAGACCCGGGACTACCAGAAGAAGCGTGCCGAGTTTGTGCTGGACAACTACCTGCTCCCGCATCTCAACTATGCCATGCCAACAACTCTTAAAGAGGGTGACGAAGGCTATGCTGAGGCAGTTGTATCAGTCCGCCTTGCAAAGGCACATTTCCTTGGCCGTATGGCCGAAGCCTGTTTTGATCTCGTCCTAAACAAGCGCCGGATCGATGATAAGGACCACTACTCGAACAAACGGCTCAAGCTTGCCGGGGATCTCATGGAGGATCTCTTCCGAATCTCCCTCAACCGGCTGACCCGTGATATCAAGTACCAGCTCGAACGGGCAAGCATGCGGCACCGTGACCTGTCAATTGCAACAGCCGTCAGGGCCGATGTACTTACCGAGAGACTGCTCCACCCGCTTGCCACCGGTAACTGGGTGGGCGGAAGGACCGGTGTGTCGCAGCTTCTGGACCGCGTCGACCACATGGCCGTGCTCTCCCACCTGCGCCGTGTCATTTCTCCGCTCTCGCGTTCACAGCCTCACTTCGAGGCCCGTGACCTTCACCCGACCCAGTGGGGCCGGATCTGCCCGAGTGAGACTCCAGAAGGGCCGAATTGTGGTCTGGTGAAAAATTTTGCGCAAATGGTCGAGATCAGCAAAGGTGTTGACGATGAAGAGGAGATCATGCGCATCCTGCACACGCTTGATGTTGAGCATATCAGGGGTGAGGTCCGATGAAGAAGTCACGCGTGTTTGTTGACGGGGCATTGATCGGTCTTGTCGATGACCCAAAGTCCCTTGTGGAGAATATCCGGACCATGCGCCGGCAAGGCGCGATTTCCACTGAGGTTAACGTTTCGTACAAGGAATTTAACGGCGATGTTGTCCTTCTGACCGACCGGGGCCGTGCACGTCGTCCCCTGGTGGTCTTAAAAGACGGAAAGAGCATCATCAGTGAAGAGGACATCAAAAAACTCGCAAAAAAAGAGATCGATTTCTCCTACTTCGTAAAGCATGGAATGATCGAGTTCATCGATGCCGAGGAAGAAGAAGACCTCTACATTGCGATGAACCCTGCGGATATCACGCCAGAGCATACGCATCTGGAGATTGATCCTTCGCTTATTCTCGGAATTGGTGCGGCACATGTCCCGTTCCCTGAGCATAATGCAAGTCCGCGTGTCACGATGGGTGCCGGGATGGTCAAGCAGGCGCTCGGGTTTGCCTCGGCTAACATGAAGCTGCGTCCCGATACCCGTGGGCACATGCTCCATTATGTGCAGAAACCTCTCACCCACACCCAGACCTCCGAACTGATCGGATCGGATGACCGGCCCGCCGGCCAGAACTTTGTGGTTGCCATCCTGTCATACGAAGGCTACAATATTGAAGATGCACTCATCTTCAACAAGGCCTCGATCGACCGGGGTCTCGGCCGTTCGCATTTCTTCAGGACCTACGAAGGCGAAGAGCGCCGGTACCCGGGCGGACAGATCGACCGGATCGAAGTGCCGGATGAAGATGTCAGCGGGGCTCATGGTGCCGAGTCCTACAAGAATCTTGATGAAGATGGTGTGATTAACCCCGAAACGATTGTAGCGGAAAAAGATGTCCTGATCGGAAAGACGTCCCCGCCCCGGTTCCTTGAGGAACCCTCCGGGGAACTCATAGCGGAAGAGAAGCGCCGCGACACATCCGTCACCATGCGCAGTAACGAGCATGGTATCGTTGATACGGTTATCATTACCGAAGGCGAGAACAGTTCGCGCCTCGTCAAGGTGCGTACCCGTGACCTCCGTGTGCCTGAGATTGGCGATAAGTTTGCGTCCCGGCACGGTCAGAAAGGAGTCATCGGCCTGATCGCAAACCAGGCAGATATGCCCTTTACTGAAAGCGGGCTCTCCCCGGACCTTGTCATTAACCCCCATGCAATCCCCAGCCGTATGACCGTCGGGCATATGCTCGAGATGATTGGCGGGAAAGTCGGGTCACTGGAAGGCAGGCGGATCAACGCCACCGCATTCAGTGGCGAAAGAGAAGCCGATCTTCGTGCATCGCTCAAGAAACTTGGCTACTCCCATACCGGTCGCGAAGTGATGTATGACGGGATTACCGGCAAGGCATTCAAGGCCGATATCTACATCGGTGTGATCTATTACCAGAAACTGTACCACATGGTATCCTCGAAGATGCACGCTCGCTCCCGTGGGCCGGTGCAGGTGCTCACCCGCCAGCCGACAGAAGGCCGTGCCCGTGAAGGTGGTCTCCGGTTCGGTGAGATGGAACGTGATGTCATGATCGGGCACGGTGCCGCCATGGCATTAAAAGAGCGTCTGCTCGATGAGTCAGATAAGGTAACGGAATATGTCTGCGCCCGGTGCGGGATGGTGGCGATGCTCGACCGCAAGCGCAACATGACGCGGTGTCTTGCCTGCGGTAACGAGACCGATATCTACCCGGTCGAGATGAGTTACGCGTTCAAGCTCCTGCTTGATGAGATGAAGAGCATGGGGATAGCACCCCGCCTGAGATTAGAGGACGTCGTATAGGAGGTGCGTCATGCCAAGCCCAAAGAGAATTGGAAAAATTGAATTCGGATTACTGTCTCCAAAAGAGATCCGGGAGATGAGTGTCAGGAAGATCATCTGGGCAGACACCTACGATGATGACGGCTTCCCTTACCCGCAGGGGCTCATGGACTTAAACCTCGGGGTTATCGACCCGGGGCTGCGGTGCAAGACCTGCGACCAGAAGGCAAGTGACTGCCCGGGGCATTTCGGGCACATCGAGCTTGCAAAGCCCGTAATCCATGTAGGGTATACAAGGCTTATCCGGAAACTTCTGCGTGTCACCTGCCGTTCATGCGGCCGGGTGCTCCTGTCACCGGATGAAATAGAGAAGGTTGTCGGCACTGATGAGGACTCAACCGGCGATCAGATTTCAGAAAAGGATGTCAAAAAGGAGCGGGTCTGCCCGTACTGCGGCGAACAACAGCTCAAGATTAACTTCGAGAAACCAACCACGTTCTCCGAAGTGATGGTTGAGGAAGGTAAGAAAGTCGAGCACAAGCTCACCCCTGCCGATATCCGCGCGCGTCTTGAAAAGATCCCTGACGAGGATTTGGTTCCCCTGGGGATCAACCCGAAAGTCGCCCGTCCCGAATGGACGATCCTCACCGTGCTCCCGGTGCCACCGGTTACCATGCGGCCGTCGATTATCCTTGAGAACGGGCAGCGGTCGGAAGATGACCTCACCCACAAACTCGTGGATATCATCCGTATCAACCAGCGGTTCAAGGAGAACCAGGATGCAGGGGCGCCCCAGCTGATCATTGAAGATCTCTGGGAACTCTTACAGTACCATGTGACGACCTATCTCGACAACGAAGTTGCCGGGTGCCCGCCTGCACGTCACCGCAGCGGAAGGCCGCTTAAGACCCTCTCCCAGCGTCTCAAGGGAAAGGACGGCCGGTTCCGTGGCTCATTGTCCGGTAAGCGTGTGAACTTCTCCTCGCGTACCGTAATTTCCCCCGACCCGAATCTTTCGGTGTCGGAAGTGGGGATTCCCCGTGCAGTCGCAAACGAGATGACCATTCCCGTACGGGTCACGCCGTACAATATTGAGGAACTCAAGCAGATCGTCCGGACCGGTCCGGTCCGCCCGGATGTCAACGCCCCCTGTGGTGCAAACTACGTGATCCGGCCGGACAACCGTCGGCTCCGGCTCGGCACGGACAATCTTGATACCGTTGCAGACATGGTAGAACCC
>Ga0209099_1003728_pt1 | contig 12172 bp, 10 predicted proteins | sample AD_JPNHW2_MetaG_FD_184430 | JGI IMG/M metagenome (GOLD analysis project Ga0209099, IMG submission 184430) | Active sludge microbial communities of municipal wastewater-treating anaerobic digesters from Japan - AD_JPNHW2_MetaG (SPAdes) (version 2) | ecosystem: Engineered > Bioreactor > Anaerobic...
AGTTCATTGGTTCTCGGGTCGATATCCAGGATCTCAATGATCTGCTTATTCCGCCGGATACGCTTGCCCGCGACATTCACCTGTACCTGGATAAGGACAAAATCCAGTGCCGAGAGCATGTTCCGCGGCACGTCCATGGGCGGGTTCTCGATACGGTGCACGACACTGGCAACCGAATCCGCGTGAATCGTGGAATACGTGACGTGGCCCGTACTCATGGCCTGGAACAGGGTCTGGCATTCCTTGCCACGGACCTCGCCCACGATGATATATTCGGGACGCTGCCGCATTGCAGCACGCAGCAGTTCGTACATGTTGATCTCGCCCCTTCCTGCGGTATCGAAAGAGTCCCGGGTAACGCTCGGGATCCAGTTCGGGTGGGGGAGTTTCACTTCGCGGGTATCCTCAAGGGACACGATCTTTGCCATCGGGGGTATGAACAGGGAGATGGCGTTGAGGGCCGTGGTCTTCCCCGATGCGGTTCCCCCGGCAAAGATGGCCGACTTGCCGGCCTCGACGCAGAGCCAGATGTAGGCGATCGCGAGCGGCGAGAACGTATGCCACTCGATAAGATCCGTGGGCGTGATCGGTTCGTCCTTGAATTTTCGGATGGTGAACGTCGATCCGTGCGCGGTCACTTCCTGGCCGAGCGTCATCTGGATACGCGAACCGTCCTGCATGGAAGCATCGAGGATCGGTTCGGCAATGGAGATATACTTACCGGACCGCTGTGCAAGCTTGGTCACGAACGAGTCAAGTTCTCCGGCATCGTGGTAGACAATGGAGGTCCTCATGGACTCATAGCTGGAATGGAAAGCGAACAGCGGGGTATTGATGCCATCGCACGAGATATCCTCGATATACTTGTCATGCATGATCGGGTCGATCAGCCCGTTACCCAGGAAGTCCTTGAACATGTTGTAGTGGATCTTCTCCCGCTCGAGAGGGGAGAGATCGAGCCCGAAGTCCTGCATGATGTCATCGGTTGAAGCGCGGAGTCTTATGCGTGCCTCCTCCTTTGAGATGTCCTTGGTATTGATATCCAGCGTGTCGAACAGGCGCTCCTTGAGCTCCTTCAAGAGTTCTTTTTCCGGATCGGAGAGGCCGGGCTCGAGGAGCTGGTAAAAGTATTCATGAGTGGCATGGTCGTAGGTGATCCTGACATAGGCATACGGTTCATTGACCGGGTACATCTCCACCTCTTCGATACCGGGGTTGGGTGTAAACGAGAGGTCAACCAGCGGGCCATGGATCCTCGGGTCGTATTCTTCCGGTTGGGAGCGGATTGCCCTGAAAAGGGATGCAAACCCGGACTTTTTTGCCGCGGGCTTTACTTTAGCCTTTTCTGCAAGGAACTCCTCTTCTATGTTGAGATCCTTGAACCCGGCGGCGGAGAATTCCTTCTTCCAGATCTCGGCAAATTCCTCCGGCAGCGCGCTTGTACCGGTACCCTCGAATGCATTGATCCGCCCGTGAAGGTTGATCTCATCGATCTTGAACGTGGCACCCTTGGGAAGGATCAGACCGGCATAGTCGGTTATCTGGTCAATGCTGATGATCTTCTCTTCAGCTTCGGTCTTCTCGGGGATTTCTTCCTCGGTCTTGTACGCTGCTTTCTTGGTCTCTTTTCTTTTCCGCACCGCAGCTTCATGTTCCTCATCGGTGATCCCGGCACCGCTATTTCCGGCAGCCGGCGCCGGGGCAGGGGCGGGCTTTGCTTCCGGGGGGGGAGCATCCCTCCGTACAGGTATCTTTCCGGCAGCGTTGCGCGTCACACTGCCCTCCTTATCAATACTACGCGGGGCGGGTTTTGCGGGGGCCGGGACCGGTTCAGGTACCGGTTCGGCCGGTTCATCGGGATCAAAAAAGAGACTTTCCAGCGGGTCCGGGGGGATTATTGAGGGGCGGGCGCTCTCGGGATCCGGTCGTTGCGGAGCGGGTACGGGCCCGGGTTTATTTGCCTTATTCAGTTCCTTTATCAGTGCCGAGAAATCCGTGGTACCGGACTCCGGGGTCCCGGCCGCGGGCGGCGATTTATCTGCCACCGGGGATCGCGGGGGTGTTTCTTTTTTCTTTCCCTTGATTATCTTCATGAGGGATTCGACCTCCCCAAGCGTATCGTCGTCTTCTTTGTTCAAGTCCAAGTCAGATAACCTCCTCTTAACCAGCCTGTGACGGTTGTGTACTATGGTACAGTAAATGATAATTTACACCGGAGTATATCTACTCTCCGGATACTTACGTTATCCTATAAAAATCATCGTAAAGTGAAAAAGGACTCAGGAAAGGTCATATTCCTGAAATTCCTGAATTTGAGAACCTTCCCATATCTTAACGGCACACTTCTGACTGGATACTCTTGAGTATTACCCGGATCAACCCCAGCTGCGTTTCTGCAGTGGTGAACACGCACAGGAACAGGTCCCCGCAGGGAGCAATAATGAACTTGTTTTCGGCAGTCTCAAGGATCATCTGATCGAGCGGGCCGGCATTCATGTCCTGGGCGATCCTGACGCCGGCACGCATGAAGTCCTCGGCCGACGCTGCCACGTGCTCGAAATCGGCATCCCCCATGGACTGGACGGGGAATCCCTCAAAAAAGGCAGATACAGCGATTACCCCCGGCTGGATCAGGATCTTCTTTAACTGTATCTCGTCAAGGCGTTCCGGACATCGTCCGGCGGTTTCCCGTGCTTTTTCCTCAGGTTTTGCCGGGGCCGGCACAGGGGCCGGCGGGGTGTTTTTTTCATCGGCAACAAGCAGATGCGAGTCGCGGCAGAGCTCAAGGGCACGTGCAAATTCAGCATCGTCATATCTGCGGAGGTGGAGCTTCTGTTCATCCCCGGATTCATCCAAATCCAGGGCTATACACGAAAGGGCGCGTTCCCCCTGATAAGAACCGGTGGCTGTGCGGAACATTGCAGCCTGCAGTATCCCGTCATCCACGAGGATAAAACCGATTCCCGACGAGGTCCGGATCTCGACTGCCCCGCGGAAATCCGCCAGCTCGTCGAAAAATTTATCATCCAGGGGACTGGTAATGGTCCCCCCGTCGGTTCCTGCAGGTAATTTCATAAAAAGAGAGAGAACGGATCAGAGCGCAGCAACAATACGCTCTTTATTTTTCTTGAGTTCGTACCTGATCCTTCCGATGTTTGCGGACGTATCCGCAACAAGTGCTATGAGTTCATCAGCAGATAACGGCGAAAGAATAATGGGCCCTTTTTCCAGTTCGACGAGCATCTGGGAAAGCTCGCCCTTGCCGAGCGTATTGCCCATTGCTTCCGAGGTCCCAAGACCCGTTGAAGCCATGGCACCGAGCGCTTCGATATCCACCTTGCCGGAAACCGCACTCTCAATAACAAACCCATCTCTTCCAACAACAACTGCTGCTGACACACCTTCCACTTTCAGAAACTCCTCTAGTAATGGTTTCAGCATTTTTTCACCACTTAATAAATGTATCTCTCTATCCTTTTGCTATTAAAATGTTGGTCTTCGATCGTTATCCTGCAAGAATGATGGTTTCGTGCGTAAAAATACATTGCGGCACCATGAAAGGTACCGGTAAACCGGGTTTCAGCAAGGACGATACCTTCCGCGACACCCAAGGCTGCAAGGGGCTCGGACCACGGTCTCTGTCGATCAAAAAGAAAGTATATAGTTCGATACCGCACACCTACACATGATGCAACTCCCGAGGGGCACGTTTCGTGAGATCAGGAAAAGTGTGGCGATCGAGAGCCTCTTAAAAGAGTTAGCCGGGGAAAAATATACCGGTGTTGCCAGCATTTCATCCCCTTCCCTGACCGGGACGCTCGTCTTCAAGGCAGGATACTGCATCCTGGTCAAGTTCCAGAATAATCGTGGCGATACCGCGATGGACGAACTCTCCAAAGAAGGTAATCAGGTGGTTGATGCGGTCCTCTCCCTGCTCGGTGACGCACAGATCGATCTGGCACTGGAATTCAACAGGCCGTTCAGGATCCTGAAGTCCGCAAAGCATGCGCCTGCCCAGGTCTCCCACCGTGCCGCGCCCTCTCCCCCGCGTGAATCTCCCCGGCCGGTCCCGGCACAGAATCCTGCAGCACCCGCTGCACCGGTGAGACCTCCGGCAAAACCGGTGTCGTTTCCCCGTCACGTCACTGCACCGGCTGCCGCCCCCCGGGCAGCGGTCCCCCCGTCCCTGCTGCACCCTTCCCGGGTTTCCAGAACCGCATCGCAGGTTCACCCATCGCAGGTTCCCCCGTCACCCCGCACAGCGTCCCCCGGGCATGAGGCGGGGAAGAAACACGAAGCGGGTGAGCCGCCGGAAAAAGACAGCGACAGCAGCATCTTCGAAAGCGACCTTGACAACTTAGATATCATGGACATCGAGAACGTAACCGAAAAGATCCGCACCGACTGCAAGACCATGATCAGACAGCTCCAGCTCGAACACCTTTTAGAACGCTGAAACCGGAGTACAAAAGGGAGGGGTTTTTTATCGCGCAACTTATCGCCGGCATTGACAATACGGTTCTCTACGTTATCGCTATCCTGATTATCATCATCTACGCCGCGGCCCTGGTCCTGTACACGGTAAGGAAAGCAAAGGAGAGGCGCGCACGGAAGCGGCGCCTCGCATACCAGCAGATTGTAAAGCCCATTCCGGTCTCCCTGCCGATACCGGTATCCAGGCCGGTCAGGAAACAACAGCCGGATGCTGCTCCCGTTCAGGGTCCTGACCCCCTGGAAGAGTCCCATGACTTCCAGCAGGGCCTCCGTGCGCTGGTGGAGAAATATTCCCTGGATTCATTCACCATTGCCACTTCCGACGGGCTCGTCTTCGCTTCATCCGGAGGCAGTACCGCGCAGGAGGATGCTGCCATCTACAGCAGGAAATACAATGGTAAAGAACCGGCTGGCATGGTCCTGTTCAGCCTGGACCACAAGGGTTCGGACCTGGTGGGCATTGTCCGGTCAACGGACAGTATTACGGGAGTAACACAGAAATGTATAGAGAGCGACATAAAAAAAATATTAAACAAGTGGATATAAAACGATATGAGAATTTCCCATAATCTCATATAAATAGAATACAGATACTCATCACTACAGGGTGTTTAATGGTCAAGGTTTACACAATTGCTTCCGGAAAAGGCGGTACAGGGAAGACTACTGTTTCTGTTAACCTCGGCACAATGCTTGCCCTGCTGGGCAAGGAAACCTACCTCATGGATGCTGACATCGGCATGGCGAACGTAGGCCTCATTCTCGGGCTGCAGGATGCTCCGGTCACCCTGCACGAGGTTCTTGCCGGGAAAGGGAGCATCAACGATGCAATTTACGAAGGCCCCGGGGGACTCAAGGTCATCCCGAGCGGTATCTCGCTCCAGGGATTCCAGCAGGCAGATCCTGACAGGATTCGCGATGTCCTGGGCGATATCGTGAAGCGCTGTGATTTCCTGCTGATCGACGCGCCGGCGGGGATCAGCAAGGACGGCGTGGTTCCTCTTGCCGTAGCCGATGAAGTCATCCTTATCGTCAATCCGGAACTCTCATCCATTGTAGACGCCCTGAAGACCAAGATCTTGACGGAAGTTGTCGGGGGGCATGTCCTGGGAACCATCATCAACCGGGTTGACCAGGGCAAGACTGACATAATCTCCAAGAAGATGGAGAAAGTCCTTGGCGTCAAAGTGCTTGGCATCATTCCGGAAGACGGCAATGTCCGTCGTTCAGCCTCGGCAAAGTCCCCGATTGTCATCAAGTATCCTACCTCCCCGGCATCGAAAGCCATAAAACGGATAGCCTCGGATCTCGTCGGTGTGGCATACAAGGAAGAGAAGTCTGTCGAAGTCAAGGAAGGCTTCATCGACCGTTTCAGCAAGGCCCTGTTCAAGAAGAAGTCAGCGGAATAACATCCCGGCTCCTTTGTTTTACCCTGTTCTTCAAGCGGTCCCGGTGTCCCTATTTTACTGACATGGTAAATCCATGTTCTACCGAGGGAAAACCGTGCCGGACGAAAAAAAAACCTGAAGGTCCCCTTTATATCTCCTCTTTCACAGGATCCGGCACCGGAAGTTCACGCGGACCGTGTGCCGGTCAGCTGCCGAGCCAGCTCAGATCTTTTAATTCTTCTATCTCGTTCAGGTCGATCTGCAGCTCGGCAACCCGTTCCGGGCTTACTCTGGCCCTGCCATGGTGGCTGCAGATCTCGGCACCGGAGGGGGATGTGCTCTCCCGGGTCGGTTTGCCGGATTCAATCAGCCCGTAATCCTGGTAGACCGCCGCATCGCGGAATGCCCCGTCCACTCCTTCGCCAAACAGGGTATCGAATGCAGAACGGCACAGGAGCTGTTGTTCGAATTCCGACGGGATCGTGTTCCCTTCTTTGAAGGACAAGGCAATCGCGGTGAGCTTGCCCGTGATCAGGTTAGTGAGCATGTCGAGATCGTGCGTGCCACCGGATCCGAGGAAAAGGATATTGAAATCGTCAGTATACAGCCACTGGGCTTCACCGGTATCGGTGGGGAAATGGATCCGTTCCGTGACCGTCCAGCTGCCGCGCCTGATCCGGAATTTCAGGAAGTGCCAGTCGGGTTTCCGGTGGACTTTGACGGGAAAAATATTCTGGAAGAGCACGGTCTTTGTTCCGCCGTTCCGTATCTCATCGATCTCGATCTCAAAATAGCGGATCTTCGGGTAAGGGGGGGAAAGGAGGCAGTTCTCGTACATCTTCGATACCTCCATGAGCGGGATATCGATTGCACTCCCGACATCGAAAAGATAGGTATGGCGATCATGCCGCCAGGCAATCCGCCGGATTTTATGGTACACGATACCGGTCATAGGTCTCTCTCGCAGGCGTCAGGGAATCAGACCGTGCCGCAAAAACCAGTACGATTTCCTTCCGGTTTACTGTTGGATAACGGTTCATTTATAGTTTTTTTTCTATCCTTCTGGTCAGGAACATCAGCGGTAAAGAGACGGGACTAGTTTCTTTGCCGCCGTGATCCGACTGCGGGTCTGTTTTTTTAAATGGGTATCGGTGCGATCGCCGGACATTCCCGCAGATAGGGAGGGGGGATACCGGCACCATGCCGCTCTGGATCATACCTGCGCATACGAAGACCGGGACTTTGCCAGAACGTGCGCCCCAGAAGATCATTTTGCCCGTAAGCACGATACTCTGTTCAGGGCTCTGTGCCTGCCCCTCCGCCAACCCCGGCTGCAATTGTGCCGTATCCCGGTGCACGCCATCGCCGGGGTATTTTCCATCAGGCCCGAGCCGGGGCATCGCAATCTGCCCCCTCCCGCCATGGGGGGAGGGGCAGGCCTGAGGGTGAGGATCGTCCCGTGGAAAGCAGTGTTCTTGCGGGCACAAAAAAAAGGGATTGCGGGGTGATCAGTCTTTTTTGTTCGTGATCGTAAAGACGCAGTTCTCGTCGCCCTTGGACTTGCACTTGATCTCTTTTGCCTGGACCCTGATCCCGAAAGAGCCCTCGATGATCCCGGCAAGCAGGCCGGCCGTGCAGTAACAGACGGGTTTACCGGTATTCCCGAAGGATTCGGACTCAACGGTATGGGAGAGGGTGATGGTCTTCGTCTTGGTCGCCTCGTCCCATTCTTCCTTGACAAAATTGAACCAGCCCATCTGCGCATAGAAGGCAAATGCCATGTCGGAGAGGGTCTTGGGATTGGTCCGTTTCTTGATCTCGTCCTTGAACTGGGTCATGACCTCGTCTTCAGGAGTCCCGACAAACAGGATGCCGATAATCTCTCCTGCGGGATTCCTGACAGGCTCATACGCCACGACCATCTTTTTACCAACCACATCTGCAGTGCCGTAATAGGTCTGCCCTTTCCTGATCACGGCATCGTAGACAACACTTGAGATCTCGGTCCCGACCGCCCGCTTGCCTTCAGCATTAATAACGTTGGTGGAGACGCGGATGGCCTTCTCTCCCGTTATCTGGAAGACGGTGGCCTTTACTTTCATGTCCTTTTCAATGGAATCAACAACCTCGAAGTTATCGTTGACGATATGACTTCCATACGCAATCTTGCCACCGCTCACTGAAGGAGCCCCGAATGCCGCGAACCGCTTGTGCAGCTCGATGAGATCCTTGTCAAGTTTGGTCCTGGAGAGGTCATACGTGATGCTCATCTTCTTGTAGTGCTCGACGTTTTCCTTGCCCATGTCCATGTAGGCACGGTAGTTGACACCGCTTGCCGGCGCCTCTCCCATGGTCTTCTTCAGCGAATTGGTCATGGACGTGAAGATGAACCGGGGCATCATGACCACCGGTTCATCCATGAGGGAGATCTTGCCCTCAAGGGGTTTGTGCTCGATGAATTCGGTGATGGCGGACTCTCCCTTGACAACTGCCTCGGCTTTGAATTTCCAGCTCGCGGAGACCTGGTCGGCAACAAACTCGCAGTACTCGTCGCCTTTCGCATGGCAGGTCTTCTCAAGACAGTACCATGACTTGCCGGTCACTGCCGTGAGGACACCCTCGATCCAGCCCTGGTGGATACCGCAGACGGACATGTTCCAGTCCTTGAGCACAACGGACTCGAACGTATTCTTGGTCCTGATGACAATCCGCTTTTCGCTGGCCGAGACCAGCTCGAACGGGGCACCCCAGCCCTGCTGGTGCTGGAGCTTGAAGACCAGCATCAGGAATTCCTCGGGTTTTAATTCCATGCCGAGTTTCTTTAACAGGTTATTGAGGCCGACAGACCCGGCCCCGACCGAACGGAAGAGCTTGCGCACTGCCTTGACGGCAAGTTTCTTGTTGAGGTTCGCCTCGTACATCTCGTAAATCGCCTTGACGAGATAGTTGGGGTTGCTTGCAGTTTTCACACCAAAAACAGAATAGGTCCCGGCGAGCGGGTCATGCTCGATATAGGGGGTGACGGTCTTATCACCCTTGATGAGCGCTTCAAAATCCTCACGACCAATCTTCATGAATGTGTGATCTGTCATTCTCCAATTAAAGGATTTCGTCTTTTATAGTCTTTTTTAAAAAAAAACAGAAGATATTCTCGGAAAAAACCAGAAAAACGAAGGACTTCGTGGTTATATTTCGAGGGTAAACCAGGTATGGCCCGCATCGAATATGAGGGGGAAGGTGAAGATCTTCATGGCCCGGTCCCTGATAATACAGTCATACCTGCCGTACTGGAGTTTGAAGCTGACCGTGCCGTCATGGGTGGTGGTATCGTTGCCCATGATCCGCAGGTCTTTCCTGAAAGAGACATGCACCCCGTTCAGGGGTTCGCCGTTCCGCCGGACCGCAACCGAGAGTACCCCGAGACCCTCGTTCTTCTTCCCGATCTCCGGGACAAGGTCCCTGCTGGTCTTGCAGATGCGGCCTTTTTCGAGGATATGGCATCCCATGGATACCGATTCCACAAGGTCCCGCCTCACTTCGTAGAGTTCAAACTTCTCGTTGCCGGAAAGGAGCAGGATCACCGTGTCGCCGAACAATGTCCCTTTATTGTCGATGAGAATGGCCCCCTCGGGTTCACCATCCAGGAGAGCAAGATCGAATTCCCGATCACCGCTCACCGAAACTGCCATCCCGTTGACATTTTCCGACCGGGCAAAGCTGATCAGTTCGGGAAGCGTGAAGGTGCCAAGCCGGGTTGAGCGTGCCTCGATCGTACGGATGAGTTCCTGGATGTTCATGGATCTCTCGTTAGTGACGCATGTGCCGGACGGTGAATCGGGGGCCCGGGTTCCACACGGTATCTGATGGAAATATTGGCGACATCGGTATTATATATTTGCGAATTTACCGTAAAACCCCCCCCTCCGGTGCACCCTTCGGACCCGGACGATGTGCCGGCACTGCGAAGACCGGTCCAGGATACGTTTCCCGTTGCCGGGTTCTGAAGACCCTGCCGGCCGAAGGGATGGAGATGTTGTATGCCGGATACGGAATAACCCGCCGGGAAGTGCAGGAAGAACCGGAGAGGGCAAAACATCCGGCGCCGGGGGAGGGTCATGGAGCGGATATGAATACACGGGTTTTCGTGTTTCCGCCTGCAGGTGACACGGTCACTGTTCAGTACCTTAAAATCAAAATCTTTATTGTATGTATCAGGTACCATTACTCATGCCGAAATTCTGTCCGACCTGCGGAAAACCGTTGGCGTTTGAGAACGCCGAGATATGTCCAAGCTGCGGTGTGCGAATCCAGACGGTGCCTCCCCATACAGCCCCTCGTGCCGAAAATAATACCAGTTATTATATGGGAATCATCAGCCTGATCGCATGGCTATTGCCGATCATCGGTCTTCCGGTCTCCATTATCGGCCTGTACCTGGGGTATCAGGAGAAAGAAAAAGGGAATAATTCCATCAGGAACGGGATACTGTTTTCCGCAATAGGGCTGGTTCTTTCGCTCATCAACGCAATTCTCGGGGGTATCATGGCAGTCATGAGCATGAGTTAAGACCCGTCGGAATATCGGGTTTTTTTCTTTTCGGAGCGTGTGCAAAGAACCCTCCGGAGTCCCGGGCAGCCTTCTCCGGTTTCAGGTCTGACAACCCGGAGCATCATACATAAGTGCTCAGGAAAAAAATGGTATACCGGATTTATGGAACCCTTCTACCCGATGCTGATCTCGGCGGTCGCAGTCCTTGCCACCCTGGTCTATGCGTCGTATCTCGATATCAGGGACCGCCGGGTACCGTTCATATACTGGCTCCCGATGCTTGCTGTGGGCGTATGCTGCACCGTCTTCCTGCTCTGGCAGGCCACGTCAAACATCAGCCTCGTCACGGGATACCTCTCCCTTGTAGCCAGTTTCCTGTACCTGGATTATCTCGACAACCGGGGAAGGACCGATTCGCCCGGGCTCACGTTTTATTACCGGAAGGCTTCGATCTTCTGGTATCTCGCCCTTGTTCTTGCCCTCCCGGCCCTCTCGTGGTTTGTGCTTGCACCTTCCCTCAATCCGCAGCTCGTTCCCTGGTACGCAATGTTCGCCGGGATATTCGGGTACGTCTCCTACATGGAATACACCGGCAGGTTTGAGGAGAAACCAAGACGGAAACAGAAACCGCAGGAGATGGATGTTGCCCGGGCCATCAGCCGCTGGTACTTCGTCTTAATCATCCTGATCTACGTCATCACTACCCTCCTGATGTTCTTTTACCAGGGCAGCTGGGGTGCACCGGCCACCCTTATCCTCCTCATAACGGTGTTTGGCGGGGTCTTCTACACGTTCGGGAGGATGCACCTGTTCGGCGGTGCTGATGCATGGGCACTGATCTTTGTCGCATTCTGTATCCCCACGTTCCCGTTCACGCCGCTGCTTGGCAACCCGCCGCTCCTTTTTCTGGCGTTTTCCGTCCTGATCAATGCCCTGCTGCTGAACCTGGCAGCACCGGTCGGGATCTTTGTCATCAATATCCTCCGCGGGAACCGGGCGCCGGCGATGTACCTGTTTTTCGGTTTCCCGGTCCGGGGAGAGGAGATCCAGAACGAATGGGGCTTCGTGATGGAGGATTTCGAGGAAAAAGAAGGGACGGTCAGCCGGAAATTCATCGGGTTCTGGGACTCGATCCGGAGGATGTACGCGGGGGAGGACCGGATATACACAAGGGAACTCCGGGAGCAGCCGGAGAAATTTGCCAAAGAACTGGCGATATACCGGAAGGCGGGAACCGTGTGGATCTCCTATGCGGTCCCGTTCATCATCCCGATCACGGCAGGGCTCGTCTCGGCCATCTTCCTGGGGGATATCCTGTTTGCGATCATGAAGATTTTCGTGCAGGGATAAGACCATGCTTGACCTGAAATTTGCAGACGGGCTTATACCGGTGATCGTGCAGGACGCACGGTCAAAGGACGTGCTCATGATGGCATATGCGAACGAAGAAGCGGTGAGGCTCACGCGGGAGACGCATTTTGCCCACTATTACAGCCGGAGCCGGAAAAAACTCTGGAAGAAGGGCGAGGAGAGCGGCCATTTCCAGAAGGTAGTGCGAATCCTTGCCGACTGCGACGAGGACTGCCTGATCTACGAAGTCGATCAGACCGGCGCTGCATGCCACATGGGATACCGGTCCTGCTTCTTCCGGACCCTTGACGGTGCAATTGTGGGAACAAAAGTCTTCGACCCGGAGAGCGTGTACGGGAAGAAAGGGCACTAAAATTTTTTTTAGTACATAC